>ERZ791886.871-NODE-871-length-16760-cov-2.622508_pt1 | contig 16760 bp, 13 predicted proteins | sample MGYA00510158_ERZ791886 | MGnify/ENA primary metagenome ERZ791886 (study PRJEB30046, sample SAMN00792063) | human gut metagenome | study: EMG produced TPA metagenomics assembly of the A metagenome-wide association study of gut microbiota in type 2... | reverse complement strand
TGAATGCGAAGCCACGGCAAATTCCGTTACTGGGCACGCATGCGTGAACAGTAACATCCCTTATGAGTTCGTATTTCTATAAGGGGGTTTTCGCTTGCATTGGATGAAAAGATATGTTATATTAGGGATAGAAAAAAGGAAAAGCCAGAGGAGCGGCTTACCTGAATAAATTAAACAACTGTTTTATTAACAGCCGTCATTATTGCAGTAATGGCGGCTATTTTCGTTTTCCCTTGAAAATTGTATAACACAATCCAACAAGGGCGCAAATGAATATTCCAATCTGAATCAAATCAGAGTATGTAACATACATTGGCAACGCCCTCCTTTCTTTCGTCTGGAGGGTTAGATTTGTGCCTCGTTCCAGTCTTTGATAAACAAGCTTTGCTGAAATCTAGCAACCCTCCGATAACAGAGGGTAAGCCGCCTGGCTCTCTGGTTTTTCCCATGTACGAAGTATATCATATTTTATCAGAACAGACAATGATAAAACGAAACAAATCCCCTCAGATTGCTCTGAGAGGATTTGCATATTCATGATTTATAATAGCAGTTCATATTGCTTGGTTATAGTCTTACAAACATTCTGTAATTTTACTTCTCATCCACAACCTGGAAAATGTAGAACTTCAGATAATAGGACGTCTCATCCCCCGCCCACAGAATCGGATGGTCGGCTGCCTGGGTGCGGTATTCGATCTGGCGCAGGCGGCGGTGGGCGCTGCGGGCTGCCTCCTGAATCGCCTTTGTGAAGAGTTCCGGCGTCATGAAATGGGAGCAGGAGCAGGTGGCGAAGTAGCCGCCGTCCTTTACCAGACGCAGACCGCGAATATTGATCTCGCGGTAGCCCTTGATGGCATTTTTGACCGAGCTGCGGGATTTTGTGAAGGCAGGCGGATCGAGAATCACGACGTCAAATTGCTCACCTTTTGCCTCTAATTCCGGAAGCAGGTCAAAGACATCCGCGCACTGAAAGGTGGTAGTGCCGGAAACACCGTTTAACTCTGCATTTTCACGCGCCTGTGCGACGGCAAGTTCGGACGCATCCACGCCGATGACCTCTTTGGCGCCGGAGACGGCTGCATTTAAGGCAAAGGAGCCGGTGTGGGTAAAACAGTCCAGAACGCGTTTGCCCGGGCAGAGACGCTGGATTGCCAGACGGTTGTATTTCTGGTCGAGGAAAAAGCCAGTTTTCTGCCCGTCCTTGACATCTACCAGATAGCGGACACCATTTTCAACGATCTCTACTTTTGTATCAAATGGTTCTCCGATAAAGCCCTTATAGCGCTCCATGCCCTCCTGTAAGCGGACCTTAGCGTCGCTGCGCTCGTAAATACCGCGGATATGAATGCCGTCTTCCTCAAGCACCTTGACGAGTTTTTCCAGAATCAGCGGTTTCAGACGGTCGATACCGAGCGCCAGGGATTCAACGACCAGCACATCGGAAAATTTGTCGATCACGATGCCCGGAAGGAAATCTGCTTCGCCGAAAATCAGGCGGCAGCTGCTGGTATCAACTGTCTGACGGCGGTATTCCCAGGCATTGCGGACGCGCATTTCGATAAAAGCATCGTCGATGACAGTATCCTTTTTGCGGGAAAGCATCCGCACGGTAAGCTTGGAGCGGGTGTTGATAAAACCACATCCGAGCGGATAACCGTCAAAATCTTCGACACGAAGGATATCGCCATTTTCAAATTCGCCCTCAATTCGTTCAATTTCATTATCATAGATCCACATACCGCCGGCTTTCAGGGAACGAGCCTCGCCTTTGCGGATATGGACAACTGCCTGTGTATTCATCATGGATGTAACAGTCCTTTCATATAAAATGTAAAATTCGTTTCACTCATTAAGTATACAAGAGGAGAGAAGGACTGACAAGTGAAAACCGAGAGATGTTTTTAAGCTTCACAGATTTATGATTTTATTTTCACAATTACATCACAAATAACTGATAGACTATCTCATGTAAACAGAGAGAGGGCAGAAAGCCTGAGACAGAATATAAGAGTATGAACAATCCGCTGCGGGAAGGTTCGCAAAATGGACAGTACGCGGCTGTGATTCCTGAGAACAGGAGGTATGAATATATGTATGACGAGAATGAAAGAAATGAGAGACACGATCAGGATGTAGATTATACGGAGGGCGCTTATTCGGACAGCGCTTATGAGGAAAAGAATAACGATACTGCTAAAAAAGAAGAAACTTCCGATTATGGCGGTTATCATGATTCCCGTTACCGGGGCAGTCTCGATGGAGAACCGGAGGCAGCAGCCGGAGCAGATCCGAAAGAGAATGCAGAGAAGCAGCCGGAACGCAGCTATATTCCGGAAGAACGGAGTGGCCGGGGACATGGCTCTAAGAATACTGGTAAGAAAATTGCGGCACTTGTGATGTCGGGCATTTTGTTTGGCTGTGTGGCAGGCGGAACCATGGTCGGCGTGAATGCACTTTCAAATCGGCTTCTTCCGGGTGAGACCGCACAGGAAACGATCGGTCAGGTTTCCCAGGAGACACAGGCAGATGCGGGCACTAAAACGCAGGCCTCCATTGGCAACGATGTTTCTTCGATTGTAGAGAAAGCGATGCCGTCCGTTGTAGCGATCAACAACAAGATGATTTATACACAGAACAACTGGCTGTTTGGTCAGCAGCAGTACGAGGTGCCGAGCAGCGGTTCAGGAATCATTGCCGGACAGAATGACACGGAACTTCTGATTATTACCAATAACCATGTCGTTGAAGATTCCGAGGAACTTTCGGTTACCTTTATTGATAACCAGAGCGTTAAGGCAGCGGTCAAAGGTACTGATTCCGATTCGGATCTGGCAGTCATTGCCGTACAGCTTTCAGATATACCGGAAGAAACGAGAAAACAGATTAAGGCAGCCGATCTGGGCGATTCTGATTCCCTGAAGCTGGGACAGGGTGTTGTGGCAATCGGTAACGCACTGGGACAGGGGCAGTCGGTTACCGTCGGTTATGTCAGCGCTTTAAATAAAAAGATAACCATCAACGACGTAGAGCGGACACTTCTGCAGGTCGATGCGGCGATCAACCCAGGCAACAGCGGCGGCGCACTTTTAAATATGAACGGTGAAGTTATCGGCATCAATGCGGCGAAGTATTCGGACACCAGTGTTGAGGGCATCGGCTATGCGATCCCGATTTCACAGGCAAAGGATATTATCAGCGACTTGATGACGAAGACAGCTGTCGATGAGAATGAGCAGGGCTATCTGGGAATCCAGCTTCAGAATATCGACAGCCAGATGGCGCAGGCGTATGGCATGCCGGAAGGTATCTATGTATACAAGATTGTTGCGGGCGGCGCGGCATCCAGGTCGGATCTGCGGGAGCGCGATATTATCACCAAGTTTGACGGTGAGAAGGTAAAGAATGGTGATGATCTCAAGAAAATGCTGACTTACTATAAGGCAGGTTCCACCGTTACCATGACGGTACAGAGTCTGGAAAATGGCAAATATGTCGAGAGAAACGTACAGATTACACTGGGCTCCAAGAGCGATATGCCGCAGAGCCAGGATAGCCAGAACGAGAGTCGGAGTGAATCACAGGCAAGTCCGCAGAGAAAACTGGGAAGATAGAAAATACCCCATCAGCGAAGTGGGCTGGAATGGATAGTTGCCCGTAACGGTGAAGATACGGAACTGTTGCGAAGCGGAAATGAATAAAATCAGGAAGATATAGAAAAGAAGGCAGGTGAACCGCCGGTAGATCCTCTTGTAATCAGAGAGGGCGGTGATTCATCTGTCTTTTTGTTTCATAGGAAATTTTTTTATTTTTAAAATGAAATGACGGCTGCTGTTATGATTTACGTTTTTCGCAAGCTATGATAAAATGAAAAGGTGCTTTCAGATTGGAGGAAATATAAAAATATGAGTGATAACCAGAATATAGATACGACAACCAATATAAACGAAACAGATACAAATAAAACCAGTACAGATCATTCGGATGATTACGAGAAAATCTGCTACGTCTGCCGCCGCCCGGAGAGCAAGGCGGGAGAGATGATCACGATGCCGGGCGGGATGAATTTCTGCCATGAGTGTATGCAGAAAGCATTTGACTCGATTTCCAAGTCGGGCATGGACTTTTCCAAGCTTCAAAATATGCCGTTTATGAACATGAATCTCAATGATTTTGCGGGCATGCAGATGCCGAATACAGAAATTCCAGAGAAGAATAAGATCAAGAAAAAGAGCAAGGCAAAAGACGCGGAGAAACTTCTGACGATGAAGGATGTTCCGGCACCGCACCAGATCAAGGCGCAGCTGGATGCGTATGTGATCGGGCAGGAGCGGGCGAAACGGGCAGTTTCAGTGGCAGTCTACAACCATTATAAGCGCGTGATTCTCCGGCAGCAGGACGAGCTCCGGGCAAATGAAAATACGGAAGAAAAGGCGGAAAACGCGGCGGCACAGGGAATGCAGATGCAGGGCGGCGAGCCGGAGATTGAGAAATCCAACATCCTGATGCTGGGACCGACCGGAAGCGGAAAAACGTACCTGGTCAAGACGCTGGCGAAGCTTTTGGATGTGCCGCTGGCGATCGCGGATGCGACGGCGCTCACGGAAGCTGGATATATCGGAGATGATATAGAAAGCGTAGTCTCCAAGCTTCTGGCAGCGGCTGGAAATGATGTGGAGAAAGCTGAGCAAGGCATCATTTTCATCGATGAGATCGATAAAATTGCGAAAAAGAAAAATACGATGAGCCGCGATGTCAGCGGTGAGTCGGTACAGCAGGAGCTTTTAAAACTTCTGGAAGGCAGCCAGGTAGAGGTGCCGGTCGGCTCAAACCAGAAGAATGCGCTCACGCCGATGGCGACTGTGGATACGAACAACATCCTGTTTATCTGTGGCGGCGCGTTTCCGGGATTGGATGATATCATCAAGGAGCGCCTGAAAAAGCGTTCCACGATGGGCTTCAACTCCCATTTGAAGGATGAATTTGACAATGATCCGGATATTTTGAGCCAGGTGACAACGGAAGATCTGCGGAATTTTGGCATGATTCCGGAGTTTCTCGGACGTCTGCCGGTGCTTGTGAGCCTGCAGGGGCTGACAAAGGAATTGCTGATGCGGATTCTGAAAGAACCGAAAAATGCGATCCTCAAGCAGTATGAGCGCCTGCTGGCGCTGGATGAGGTCAAACTGGTGTTTGAGGACGATGCACTGGAGTGGATCGCCGAGCGGGCGCTGGAAAAAGATACGGGTGCCCGTGCGCTGCGTGCAATTTTAGAGGATTTTATGATGGATATCATGTATGAGATCCCGAAAGATCCGAATATCGGATCCGTTGTGATCACGCGCCCGTATCTGGAGAAGAAGGGCGGTCCGCGGATAGAGATGCGGGGGTAATAGCTTTTCAGGAGCATGATCGGTGAACGGTGTCATGGATGTGGTGAAAGTTATCGATGTAAGGATCTGGAAAAGCAATTTGTGTGTGAAGAGAAAACAGCAGAAGTTAATTAACTTCTCATGGATAAAAAAGAGTTATATAGGTTTAACGTCCCATACCCCCACTCCCGGCTGGGATATTCGATGGAATTTCGGCGGTCAGCCCCGCGGATCAGAAACGCCTTGGCAATCGAGGTGTTGATCCGCGGGGTTGATGGCGTATAGGCAGACCAGGAGAGCAGGATCGCGGCGGCTCCGGCGGTCATGGCGGCGGCAAATGAGGTTCCGGTTACCTCCTGATAATCGGGAAGCGGGAGCCGGACGCCGGGGGCGGCAAGGTCGGGCTTGATAGCTCCGGTGCGGGTAAATCCGCGGCTGGAATGCAGATAGATCCCGCCCGTCTGGTGGCTGTAGGCGGCGGTGGTGATGATGGCTGCTGTATTGCCCGGATCGGTGATGGTTGTGTCCGGATCCGGGCGCAGAAAGAAGGTTTCATCCGAGATAAAGCCGTGCACCGGCAGCCACATATGATATTCACCCTGAATCGAGAGCGTGTGGTAGACGCGGATTTTCCAGATTCCGGCGGCGGGGGCATCAAAGCGCATCAGGATCAGTTCGCTTCCGGTCGCCAGCTCGGAGCTGGTATAGTTGAGGTGAATGGTCGTTCCTTCCAGAAGAAAGGGAATCCGGCGTTCTTCGTCGCCGGAGAGCCGGATGCGTCCCGTTTCGTCGCCGGAGGGGGATAAAAATCCGACACTGTAAAGCTCCGATTCACGCGCCCACAGTTCCAGCGTAAATCCCCGTTCGCCGGGACCGACCCGCAGTTCCACATCCTCATAGGAGGTGGAAGCAGGAAATATACTGCGAAAATGGTGCCCGCGCCCGGTTTCATTGCCTCCGGCGGCGACCAGAATCTGCCCGCTGGCGCGCGACAGGCTGTTCAGATATAGACCAAGCGGCGAAGTGCCGCTGTGGCTTCCGGTATTGGTGCCAAGACCCAGCAGGATCACAAGGGGCTTTTTCTCCTGCCTGGCAATATAAAGAAGAAACTTGATTCCGAGCATGATGTCGTCCTCCTGAAAGGCGATGGCATCCTCGCGGATCAGAAAAAAATCGCGAAGATAGGTTCTGGCTGGTTTCAAGCGTACAACGACCAGTTCCGATTCCGGCGCCGCCCCGGAGAAAAAAGCATCGGCATCTTCGGAACCGGCGGCGACCAGCGCCATCTGCGTGCCGTGGCGGAGAGGATCCGAGGTGGGGACGATGGAATGCGGATCTTCCGATCGCAGCGCCTCGTTGATGTGGGAACGCTGGTAGACACTTCCGTAGTGCAGCGCATCGATCGGATCCGGCGTGCTAAGCCCCGTGCCCGGAACCGTCTGATCCCAGATGGCGGCGATGCGCGTGCTTCCATCCGGATCGCGTAACAAGGGATTTGTATAATCGATCCCCGTATCCACAATCCCAATCAGCGTCCCGCGCCCCTTGTTTCCCAGGAAGGGCTGTTCTGCCGTCCGGGAAATTCCTGCGCTGTCCAGGCTGGATGTATCTAATATGGTATAAAGATTCGGGATCGAGTCATAGCCATACTGCTGGACTGAGAGCGGCAGCGCCCCCGCCAGAGACCGGTGCCAGATCACATACTCATGATTGACAAAATCATAGCAGCCGGAATCATTTTCCAAAATCTGGTTATAGGTAAAAGGAAAAAAACGTTCGATAAAATCGGCGGTTTGGTTGTCTGGAAGAGAAGAGCAATTCATAGCGTTTTCCATAGAGATTTTTTAGAATTTAAGATAAGATATGCGGTAAAATACGAAAGCTTCCCTATACTCTGTCGGAAAAACTTGTTATAATAAATATAAGTTAGATAATGACATTTATATGAGGAGGTGCCCTTATGAAAAAATACCTGTATATGATAGCTGCCCTGTTCGGCATCGATTATTTCTGCAAGGAAAACATAGAAGCCCAGAAACCGGAAGATTTTCCGCGCGACATGGAAAAAAGCCATGGAAAGATCCGCCTGTATCGCAATCACAACGACGGTTTCTGTTTTGGAGTAAAAAAAGAAAAGAAAGAACTGGTCCGCATGGTGCCGGTTGTCTTTACCTCGGCGGCAGCGGGCATTCTGACATGGTTATTGTGCCGGGACGAAGGCAGAAAAGCCGATCGGATCGGTTTTTCCCTCATCACGGCGGGTGGTTTAAGTAACCTGTATGACCGCCTCAAACGCGGTTATGTGGTAGATTATTTCAGCATCCGGTGTAAATACCTGGAAAAGGTCGTCTTTAATCTGGGAGACTTTTTTATCTTCGCAGGAAGCGCCCTGATCGCAGCCTCCGATCTGCTGGGAGCCGTCCGTGATCTTAGTTCTCCGGCAGAGGCTCACATAAAAGCGCTCCGACTGCCGTGGCGAAAGACGGATGAGGCGGAATGATATAGTCGATTCCAAAGACATCGTGCATCTGATTGAAAATGTCAAAGGTCTTTGCAGCAGGTGCAAGGCTGGCGAGAGAACCGGTCAGGACGACATTCCGGGTGGTGTCCTGGCTGAGAGCCAGGGACGCCATCACACCCACATTTTCATAAATCATATTGAAAAGAGCGGCAGCCAGGTCAGCATCCGAGGCGCCGCTTTTGATTCGCCCAAAATTGGCAGCGGTTAAGTCGGCGGCAAGTCCCGGGACATCTTCCTCCTGCACGTCGGCGATGCGGAGATCTGCCATGGCCTTATTGCCGCGCAGCGCCATCTCTGAGAGGGCAAAAATGTCGGTGACGCCGAGAAAACGCTCCGCCATGCCGGCAAGTGTCCCACCGCCGACGCCGCTTCCGCCCAGATGACGGAAGCCGTTTGTCCTGGAAGCGCGGATAAAGGCAGAGCCGGTTCCAAGGCTGACCACCAGCGCTTCGTCAAGCCCGGACAGGTATAGGCCGCCGTGTCCGATGGCATCCAGCTCCAGGGCATGGATGGTCGGGATGCCGAAGATATTTTCATGGAAATACGTCGAACCGAGCCCGGTCAGGACGATTTTTTCAACATCGTCAAACGAAGCGCCCTGCTGATCCAGGAAACGCCCGAGAACACCGTAAGCCGAGGTGCGCGGGTCATCCGCGTGAACCTGAAGCGTACCAAGCAGAGTGCCATGCTCATCCAGCGCCGCCGCCTTGGTGCTGGAACTGCCGATGTCGATTCCGAGGGATAAATTCATTTGCTTATCTCCTTTATGATATTCCTGCTGCCACCGCGTTTCCTTACGGCACTTTCGGTTCCAAAAGTGCCTATCCGTGAACAGTAACGCTGGTTTGTATCTTTTATGACTGTAAGAATTGGATTGTTTTTATAAACATTATAGGGTAAAGTAAAATAAAGTGCAATGGAAGAATGTGGTCCGAATGTTCTTAAAATGATATTTCAAATGGATAACATAAAGATTTATATGTCACGCCCAAGCTTTGTTGAGATTCCGGCAGAGACTGAAATATGCTTTAATGATAAGGAAATAGTGACCGAAAATACGGGATATCAGGCATGGTGGAGCAGAGAGTATGAGGTCCATGTTTAATAAGGAGTTCTTTAAGTGTTCCCAGTTTACGCACATTAACAGATGTACTTTTTCCCTCGTTATTAATATAGCTTTTTGCAATATAAAAAGACTCCGAATTTTTTTGACACAAAAAAAAGCAGGTTCTATGCGGTCTGCAAGGTATTTTTCTATTATTCAACGGTCAAACTCCCGGAGACGGCAGAAGTATGGAAATGCAAGCCTGTATTTATTGACAGAACCTATGAAATACGGTAGAATCAACCTTAAAAAAGAGTAATCCCCTACATGGGGAGATAGGAGTTGAGTTTTTTGAGTTCTGGTGATGGGATACAGCTATTGATTTTGATACTTCTGCTTTTGATGTCGGCTTTCTTTTCTTCGACGGAGACGGCGCTGACGACGGTCAACAAGATCCGGGTGCGGACGCTGGCGGAGAATGGCGATAAGCAGGCAGAGTATGTATTGAAGATCATAGAGGATCCGAGCAAAATGCTGAGTGCGATTCTGATCGGCAACAATGTGGTAAACCTGTATGCGTCTTCTCTTGCGACGGTTCTTGCCACCCACATCTGGGGTAACAAGATCGTAGGGATTGCGACGGGCATTCTGACGCTTTTAATCCTGATTTTCGGCGAGATCACGCCGAAGACGGTTGCGACTATACAGGCTGAGCGGATTGCATTTCGGTTCGCTAAAATCATTTATTATATCATGACGGTGCTGACACCGGTCATTTTTGTGGTCAACCAGCTCTCGTTTTTAGTGTTGAAGCTGCTTCGCGTGGATGTGAAGGCAAAGGGCGAGTCCATCACGGAGGATGAGCTGCGGACGATCGTGGAGGTCAGCCACGAAGAGGGCGTCATCGAGTCCGAAGAGAAGAAGATGATCAACAATGTGTTTGATTTTGGGGACGCCGTGGCGCGCGATGTCATGCTTCCGAAGGTCAACATGACGTTTGTGGACGTGGATGCGACGTATGACGAGCTGATGGAGGTATTCCGCAGTGAGAAATACACGCGTTACCCGGTCTATGAGGAGACGACGGACAATGTCATCGGTGTTCTGAACATCAAGGATATTTTCTTAAAAGGCGGGGAAGAGGGCTTTTCTGTCCGGAAATATCTGCGGAAACCTCTCTATACATATGAGTTTAAGAAGGTTGCTGAGCTGATGCGCGAGATGCGGAAAGCAGCGATCAGCATCGTGATCGTGCTCGACGAGTACGGTTCGACGGTCGGTCTTATCACGCTGGAAGATATGCTGGAGGAGATTGTCGGAGATATCCGGGACGAGTACGATGGAGACGAGGAAAAGTCCATACAGCGCATCGCCCCGCGGGAATACATGGTAGACGGTTCGGTCAAACTTGACGATCTGGATGAACGCCTGAATCTGGAACTCCAGTCAGACGAATATGATTCCATTGGCGGACTGGTGATCGGACTTTTGAACCATCTTCCACAGGAAAAAGAAGAGGTTGTGGTGGAAAACGTCCGCCTCGTCGTCGAATGTGTGGATAAGAACCGGATCGATAAGATTCATCTGTACCTGTTAAGCCCGTCGGAGGCGGCGTTAGCTAAACATACCGCCGATGGTGCCGCTTCCGGCGCAGAGGGCGAAGGAAAGCAGCAGGGATGAGGCAGTCTCCTTGAGGGACTGTCGGATCGCAAAAGACAGGGCTAGAAAAATAAGAAAATAAAGGGCGCCGGCACAGAATCCCCAGAGGAACCGGCGCCTTTTTGCTTTCTTTCCGGCGACGAGTCCTGCCAGAAAGCAGGCGAGAATGTAGATGCCGCGCACTCCTAGCGTGATTTCCTTTTCACCCCACTGAAACCGGTACATCCCAAACGCGAGCAGAAGCAGAAAGACAGCGGTTGCCGCGTAGGAGAAGAGGGAAGAACGGAGCAGAATCTGGATAGCTGATTTTTCCATGATAAAATACCTGTGTGCATTCTTTTTCTATTCGTATGAACAAAGAAGGACAAATATGCCTGCAGAATGAAACATTGTTACAAACAAGCGTTACTGTTCACGCATACGTGCCCAGTAACGGAATTTGCCGTGGCTTCGCATCTCAATACGGCAAATTCCTGCTGCCACCACGTTTTCTTACGGCACTTTCGGTTCCAAAAGTGCCTACCCGTGAACAGTTCCAAAAAAGCCGGAATCTGTGAGAAACACGGTAAATTGAAATGCTTGCACAAGCGGGCAACATATGATATAATCTGTAGGACTTTATATACTAAAAAAATGAAGGAGGACATAGAGATGAAACACGTAAAGACACTGAGCGCAAGCACACTGAAGAACAGCATGAAGAAAGGCGGCTGCGGCGAGTGCCAGACATCCTGCCAGTCTGCATGTAAGACATCCTGTACTGTAGGTAACCAGAGCTGCGAGAACCAGAACCGTTAATTGGCAGTACAAAACAAATGAGGCGTTTTCTGATAAATCAGAGCTTTTCATGAGTGGGAGAGCTGGAGTCTGAGAAAACGCAGAGTTGACACAGGGAGGCAGACAAGACGGAGCGCGGTCCGAGGAGAGGACTGCATATGTTCCGGGTTGTCTGCCTGCCTATGTCTTATAGAAGGAGAAAGACAGTGATTCATCAGTATATAAATAATGGATATTATATCGTACTGGATGTCAACAGTGGCTCCGTCCATTCGGTCGATCCGCTTCTGTACGATGTGATTTCCTTTTTATCGGAGCGGATTCCGGATAGCGAGAAGCCGTTTCAGATTGCCCAGTCCCTGAAAGACGAGACGGCGGCAGCATTAAAAGAGAAATACAGCCAGGAAGAGATCAGAGAGGCGTTTGAGGACATTCAGGAGCTCATCGATCAGGAAGAACTCTTTACCGCTGACATTTACAAAAACTTCGTTATGGATTTCAAGAAGCGCCAGACGGTTGTCAAGGCACTCTGCCTGCATATCGCGCATGACTGCAACCTTGCCTGTCAGTACTGCTTTGCAGAAGAGGGCGAGTATCATGGACGCAGAGCGCTGATGACATTTGAGGTCGGCAAGAAAGCGCTGGATTTCCTGATTGCCAATTCTGGAAACCGCCGGAACCTGGAAGTCGATTTCTTCGGCGGCGAGCCGCTGATGAACTGGCAGGTGGTTAAACAGTTAGTCGAGTACGGACGTTCCCAGGAAGAGGCGCACAACAAGAAATTCCGTTTCACACTGACCACCAACGGCGTTCTGTTAAACGATGAAATTATGGAATTCTGCAACCGCGAGATGTCAAACGTCGTGCTCAGTCTGGATGGACGAAAAGAGGTCAACGACAAGATGCGCCCATTCCGCAACGGAACCGGAAGCTACGACCTGATCGTGCCGAAGTTCCAGAAATTTGCAGAGAAGCGCGGAGACCGCGATTATTTCGTGCGTGGTACCTTCACACACAACAACCTGGATTTTGGCAAAGATGTTCTGCATTTTGCCGATCTTGGATTCAAGAAAATGTCGGTTGAGCCGGTCGTAGCACCGGATGAAGAGCCTTACGCGATCAAAGAGGCGGATCTTCCGCAGATTCTCGAGGAATATGACCGTCTGGCAGCAGAGTATGTCAAGAGACACAAAGAGGGACGCGGCTTCACGTTCTTCCACTTTATGCTCGATCTGACACAGGGACCGTGCGTGGCAAAACGTCTGTCCGGATGCGGTTCAGGAACTGAGTATCTGGCAGTTACCCCGTGGGGCGACCTCTATCCGTGCCATCAGTTTGTAGGAAACGAAGATTTCCTGCTCGGCAACGTGGATACGGGCGTGACCAACACGGCAGTCCGCGACGAGTTCAAGCTCTGCAATGTCTATGCGAAAGACAAATGTCGGGATTGCTTTGCCAGATTTTACTGCAGTGGCGGCTGTGCGGCCAATTCCTACAACTTCCACGGTTCCATCACGGATGCGTATGATATCGGGTGCGAGATGCAGAAAAAACGTATCGAGTGCGCGATCATGATAAAAGCTGCTCTTGCAGACGGCTCTGACGAGTAGAGAACAAGGAGAGAGAGGAATGAAGAACAAAAAAGGAAAAAGCTTCCTGGGGATGCTGCTCCTTCTGATTGCCATCGGCGTATTCGGCTATTTCGGCTATTCGACGATGAATCAGATCAAGCTGGGTCTTGACCTGGCTGGCGGTGTCAGCATTACCTATCAGGCGAAAGAAGAAAATCCGTCTTCCGAGGATATGGCGGATACGATCTACAAGCTCCAGCAGCGTGTACAGAATTACAGTACCGAGGCGGAGGTTTACCAGGAGGGTAATAACCGTATCAACGTAGATATTCCGGGTGTATCGGATGCCAACGCGATTCTGGAAGAGTTAGGAAAACCGGGTTCCCTGATTTTCGTGGACTCTGAAGGAAATCAGATCCTTGATGGTAAACAGGTTGCCAGCGCGAAAGCCGGCATGACCGAGGATAAGGCGACCGGTTCCAAGGCGTATGTCGTTTCTCTGACCTTTACCGAGGAAGGTAAACAGGCATTTGCTGAGGCGACCACGAATGGCGTCGGAAAACCAATTTATATCATTTATGATAACCAGATTATTTCTGCTCCGACCGTCCGTGAGGCGATCACAGGCGGACAGTGCCAGATCGACGGCATGGCGGATTATGAAGAGGCAAATAATCTTGCGTCCACGATCCGTATCGGTTCCCTGTCCCTGGAGCTGGAAGAGCTGCGTTCCAACGTAGTTGGCGCGAAGCTGGGCCAGGAGGCGATCGCCACCAGCTTAAAGGCAGGTCTGATCGGATTTGCCATTGTCATTGTATTTATGATTGCCGTATATCTGCTTCCGGGTCTGGCTGCATCTCTGGCTCTGTGCCTGTATGTCGGTCTGATCCTGATCCTGTTAGTTGCATTTGAGGTGACCCTGACGCTTCCGGGCGTGGCTGGTATCATCCTGTCGATTGGTATGGCGGTGGATGCGAACGTTATCATTTTCACCCGTATCAAAGAGGAGATCGGTCTGGGAACATCCGTCAAGAATGCGATCAAGGCAGGCTTTTCTAAGGCACTTTCCGCGATTATCGACGGAAACGTAACCACCCTGATTGCGGCAGCGGTTCTGTTCTGGAGAGGTTCCGGTACCGTCAAGGGCTTTGCGGCGACGCTGGCAATCGGTATCGTGCTTTCTATGTTCACGGCGCTGTTTGTAACCAAATTTGCCCTGAACTGCTTCTATGAGATGGGCTTTGAGGATGCGAAGTTCTACGGATGCCGCAAGGATATGAAGACGCGTCCGTTCCTGAAATTCCGCAAGATTTACTTTGCTCTGTCGCTCGTGATCATTCTGGCAGGCGTCGGTAGCATGGTTCACAATCAGTCTTCGATGGGTGTGCCGCTCAACTACAGCATGGAGTTCAGAGGCGGTACTTCTACAAACGTTACCTTTAACGAGGATATGTCTCTGGAAGATATTTCCTCCCAGGTGGTTCCGGTGGTAGAAAAGATTACCGGCGAAGCTGGCACACAGACCCAGAAGGTAGCCGGAAGCAACGAGGTTATCATCAAGACACGTACCCTGAACATGGACGAGCGCGAAGAGTTAAACCAGGCGCTGGCGGATCAGTTTGGTGTGGATAAAGAGAAGATCACAGCCGATAGTATCTCCGGTGCAGTCAGCCAGGAGATGAAGCGCGATGCGATTGTGGCGGTTACGATTGCGACGATCTGCATGTTGATCTACATCTGGTTCCGTTTCAGCAATATCACGTTCGCGGCGGGCGCGGTTCTTGCCCTGATGCACGATGTACTGGTTGTCTTGAACTGCTATGCGATGCTGCGCTGGTCGGTTGGTTCGACGTTCATCGCCTGCATGCTGACGATTGTCGGTTACTCAATCAACGCGACGATCGTTATCTTCGACCGTATCCGTGAGAATATGAAGCTTCTGGGCAATAAAGAGTCCGCTGAGACGATCGTCAACACCAGTATCAGCCAGACCCTGACGCGAAGCATCAACACGACGCTGACGACCTTCGTCATGGTCCTGATTCTTTACATCCTGGGTGTATCTTCCATCCGTGAGTTTGCTCTTCCGCTGATGGTAGGTCTGATCTGCGGTACGTATTCGTCCGTATGCCTGTCCGGCTCTGTCTGGTATGTGCTGAATAAAAAGCGCATGGAGAAGAATGCCAAACCGGCTGGCAAGAAGGCAAAGGCAGAGAAGTAAAAAGTATAGGAAAAAAGATGGAATACAAGATTTTATACAAAGATGGCCGCGCAAAACGCGCGGAAATGAAAACGGTCCACGGAACCATCCAGACGCCTGTTTTCATGAATGTCGGCACGGTGGCGGCGATCAAGGGCGCGGTTTCGACCGATGATCTCCGCACGATCGGCACGCAGGTGGAACTTTCCAATACCTACCACCTCCATGTCCGTACCGGCGACAAGCTGATCCGACAGTTTGGCGGTCTGCACAAATTTATGAACTGGGATCGCCCGATCCTCACGGATTCCGGCGGATTTCAGGTGTTTTCCCTGGCGGGACTGCGGAAGATTAAAGAAGAGGGCGTTTATTTTAACTCCCACATCGATGGTCACAAGATTTTCATGGGACCGGAGGAAAGTATGCAGATTCAGTCCAACTTAGGTTCGACGATCGCGATGGCATTTGATGAGTGCCCGCCGAGTCTTGCCGATCGGGACTATGTACAGAAATCAGTGGAGCGCACGACGCGCTGGCTGGCGCGCTGCAAGGATGAGATGGCACGCCTCAATGCACTGCCGGATACGGTCAACCGGGAACAGCTCCTGTTTGGTATCAATCAGGGTGCGATTTACGAGGATATCCGTATCGAACACGCGAAGGAAATCAGCAAAATGAACCTCGATGGCTATGCGGTCGGAGGTCTGGCAGTTGGCGAGAGCCATGAGGAAATGTATCGGATTCTGGATGCAGTCGTTCCGCACCTGCCGGAGGACAAGCCGACTTATCTTATGGGCGTTGGCACACCGGCAAACATCCTAGAAGCGGTAGACCGGGGCGTCGATTTCTTTGACTGTGTGTACCCGTCCCGGAATGGACGCCACAGCCATGTATACACGAACCATGGCAAATTAAATCTCCTGAACAGCAAATATGAGCTGGATCCGCGCCCAATCGAGGAAGGCTGCGGCTGCCCGGCATGCCGTTCTTACTCCCGCGCATATATCCGCCACCTGTTTAAGGCGAAGGAAATGCTGGGGATGAGATTATGCGTCTTGCATAATTTGTATTTTTATAATAAAATGATGGAAGAGATTCGCGACGCGATCGAACATCACTGTTATGCTGAGTATAAAGCAAAGAAACTTGCAGGCATGATGGGTGAATCGAACTAAAGGAGGAAATATACCACATGAGCAGCACAAGCGGAATGATCGTTTACCTTGTATTTATCATTGCCATCTTCTATTTTATGGCAATCCGTCCACAGTCCAAGGAAAAGAAAAAACAGGCAGAACTGATGGCAACCGTAGCAGTAGGCGACAGCGTTCTGACATCCAGCGGCTTCTACGGCGTGATTATCGATATGACCGATGATACTGTAATCGTAGAGTTCGGAAGCAACAAGAACTGCCGCATCCCGATGCGTAAGGATGCAATCGTTCAGGTTGAGAAACCGGAAGTCTAAGAAGAACGGTAAGAAAGTGAGAGGATCGCAGCTCCCGATGGGGGCGGCGGTCCTTTTTTTGTGTAACAGGAAATTCCTTGGAATTCCCTATGACACAAAAAGGCACTAACGTGCCAATGATGCGCACTCGCGCGAAGCAGAAACATG
>ERZ791886.866-NODE-866-length-16778-cov-2.167912_pt1 | contig 16778 bp, 28 predicted proteins | sample MGYA00510158_ERZ791886 | MGnify/ENA primary metagenome ERZ791886 (study PRJEB30046, sample SAMN00792063) | human gut metagenome | study: EMG produced TPA metagenomics assembly of the A metagenome-wide association study of gut microbiota in type 2... | reverse complement strand
ATCATTAACCAATGGTAAATAGTATGACAATATGTTTTCAGATATTGGCTTTAACGGCTTTTCCTTTTCAATTTCAGAATTTAAGTCCATATCTTCTAGCATTTGTAGAATTTTAAAACTTTCCGGGATATCCTCTTCAAAATCATGATAATATGAAATACCTAATTCACTACATATTTCTTTTAAAGCTTGCGGAAATGAAAGTTTTTTTACATAACATACCAAATCAATAATATCTGTGGTTCTGTTAGTCTTAACCATTTGCCTTGTTTTATTTAAACAAATCAATGGTTCGCTATTGTACAAAATAATAGCATGACGATTATCGCCATCAGGATTGCAAGCTGTCCAATATTCTCCCATCGTATGATATTGAACATGATGGCAGCCAACTGATTCTAAAATTTGCTCCACATATTTATTTTCGTATATGTAGTTTTTTAATTCTTTACTATCCATTAAGCTGCCACCTCTAGTTAATTATCGTTTTTTCTTTTCTTTACAATGTACCCAATATTTCTCCAAATGTTTAGATTTAAATCTATTTCAAAAAGCATAATTTTATCCTTGCTTCCTGCTCTATTCTTATCTGGTTTAATACAAAAGTATTGTTTCTTTTCATCTAAATCTTCTGTAATAGGTTCACCCCAAGAATCAGATTCTAAAACAGCTTGATACCTGTAATATTCTTCTCTATTAAGTTTTTTTCCAATATTTAAAATATCTGCGACATGCTTAATTTGTTTTGCATTAGCAATATTATTACTACTCAAACTAAAAATGTCAGTAAATACTGTATCATCACTTAATTGGAAAACAGCATATCCACTCATACGAAGCTCTTTGGTGAGTTCTTTTAATTTTGTTGCAAACTGTTTAATCTGTGACCAGTCATCTGTATTATATCCTTTTAAAGTATCATATCCATAATATCTGATATTTTGAACCATTTTGGCTTTGCGAAGTTCAAACTCTATCCTCTCAGGACTATAGTCATCTCCAACATCTTTAAACATGAGTTTACCTTTATTCTCATTGCTATCAATCCAATCTGTTACCTTTTTTACGTTCCAATACTCTTCTGATGTGTCTTTAATTCTTTGAATATATTCTTCATTAGATTCGATATAGATTCCTTTGTCATCTATTTTTCTTCTTATAATTTCCCCATTCGTATCATGATAAACTCCTAATACAATTTCTTTTTCTGGTTTAATCATACGAACACCATGAATATCCTGAAATTCTTGATTGTTTAATACACTTGTAATAAGACAACTTCGTAAATCTTCTTCATCCATTTCATTGCTCATAAGAAAAAAGTTCTGGTTCTGAACAAGGGTTATATAAGCTGCTAAAAATACTAACTTTCTTGTTTTTCCCTCATTGGATAGAAAGCCCTCGAAAAGTACCTTTGTCTCTCTCAATCCAAGAAAATACTCATTGTACATATACCACGGAAAAGGAAGTCCAAAATTAGGTTTTTCAAGATATCTATCAATCTGAGATGAGTTTTTATCTGTTAATTCTACTGCTTCTTCTCCGGCATTAATAACAGTATTAATCTTATCTGCCTTTGTCCGAATGATTCTATAAATATCATTTGGTGTCATTTTATCGAAATTCTTATGCGATAATATTTTCTCTACTGGAAATCCATTTCTGCCATATTCCCTAACTAATGAATATTTTTTTACTGTATCAAAATAATTTTTTATATCATTCTCATCAGCCAGGGACATATATCTTTGTAAAGTTTTCCATCCCTTGTACTGCTTATATAACTTTAACCGTTCATCATTTTGACTCATAAATACATTCATTTTAGTTTCATCAACTGTCTGCGAAAATGTAAGATAGTATGTTTCAAAACTATCATAAAAAAACTTTGTCACAGGATCAGAAAAATCATATTTACTTCTCATAAAATTGCTATAATTAACAAGTAAATCTGGCTGCTTTACCAATGCTCCTACAAATAACATCTCACTCTGAATATTGCAATCATCTAATTCCTTTTCCAATACTATCTCCTATCCAAAAATATCATCTACAAGTGCTGAAATATCATCATCTTTCATATTGTCACTATCTATCTTGTGATAATTCACAGCTTGATTAACAATATTTTGTTCACCAATGTTCTGTTCTTCAACTTCTAATAATTTTTGCTGTCTTTTCCATTCTAAATAACTATCGTATTTATTTACCAAAATTGTCAAATCATAATTAATTCTTTGATCTGGGCGCATATAAACGCCCTTTATCTCTTTTTTCTTTGCATTTTTATTGAGAAAATTTATTTTTCTTCTCCACATATCAAGTAAATGCTCTGGAGGTATTCCTTGAATCATTCCTTTGAATGTTCCTGTATAAATATCGCTCAACTTGTTCCATATCGTTGTTGGAATAATTGTTATATTATAAGATTCTCTGATAAATTGATAAATTTCGTCACGATAAATAGAATTGCTAAAATGAAGATATGTATCATTTTTAATAGAGTTAATGTGGTCTAACGCCCATTGCCATTTTTTTGAGGCGTTTCGTTTACCAGTTTTTCTTTGACAAATCTCAATGAAGCAATTACTATGATAAGTAATTTTATCATAGTAAATTACATCATTAAGATTTGTTTTATTTACATAAAGATATTCACCACAACAACCACATTTTCTTTTAATGCCTACATTGTTGTCCATTATGTCATACCTTCCTATGCTATATCATAATCAATCAAACATTGATAATACCTGATTAAGAACATTTATATCTGTTACATTCTTATAAGCTGTAGGAAGTCCTGCTGCTTCAAGTTTTTCTTTCATAGCTTTTTTCTCCATTGGAGGAAGTGAATTTCTCTTAGCAACAATTTCTTTCTTAATAGATTCAATATCATTGTCAGAAGAAGTCTGATCTGTTGTAGAATTTGCTTCTTTTCTTAGAGAGTTATGAAGTTCCATTGCTTCTTTCTCATACATTTCCTGTTCAGTTTCAACTGCTTTGTCCAAATCATTTTTTAATACAAATTCTTTTTTATCTACATTCTTATCAATAACTGTTTGCCAATCAAGAAGTGTTGGGTCTTCAAGAATATCACCTGCTTTATGAACTCTGGTTCTGTCTTTCACAACCTCTGCACAAATCTGCCCTGTCTCTGTGTCCTGATACATATGTAAAATTGTTTTTACATTATAATCAAGCCCCTTAAAGCTATCATGTACTTTTCTGCCTGTAGATACAGATACTTGCTGTCCATTCTTGTCCATTTTCTGTACTGTTTCATCTTTTTCTCTCGCAGTTAAAACTACATTAATACCAATTGCCATCAAATCCAAAACAAGATTCTGACCAGAATAGTTTAATTTCTTATAATCTTTAAATTCGAGATCTGCTCCCTGGATTTTTACAAATCTTTCTGCTCCTACAAGCCCATCTTTATCGGCCTTAATAGTGTTTCTTTTTTTAGAGAGTTCTAACAATCCCTGCTCACTTGTTAAACGGAAAATTGTTGTTCCATCAATAAGAATTGCGTCTGGAAAAAATTCCTCTCCATCTGCATCAAGGATAGGGTCGTCTGTTTCTTTACCATCTTCATCATATTCATAAAAGGTATCATGGTTCTTAATCTTATCTAGGATGGTAGTTAATTCCTGAAGACTCTGTGTGTAGAAAATATGAATATTTCTTACATCGATTCCTCTGTCCTGTAATTCGTCAACAGCGTCATCAACGCCTCCTCCTTCTGCGTCAACTACTGCAACTCTAAATGGTTTTCCATCATTTCTTTTAAAATCAGCTAATTGTAACCCTAATGTTGTTTTTCCACTAAACGTAGCTCCATATAAAAGCGTAACCAACTTTGTCTGAATTTTACTTGCTGCTCTTGTTTTCAAATTAATTTCCTCCTAGTATAATTATATTAATTATATGGGAACGCCATTTCTGACGTTCCACTTTACTATTTACTTAATATTAATCCCACGGTTCTTCTTCATCGTCATCGAATCCAGAATCATCACCCCAACCATCTGAAGTATCAGATCCAAAGCTTTCTTCTGCTTTTTTCGCATTTTTAATCTTAGCAATAGCTTTCATCACATTTTCTTCTGTATATAATTCTCTATCAATTGAAGACCCCTTCGCTCCTGTAATGATAAATTCTCTTTTTACAGGTGCAGATACCTTTTCCATAGCATCTTCTTCTCCCCAATCATCATCGTCATTAGATTCAGATTCCGTCTGTACAGATGCAACCATATGTCCACTCACCTTGATAGCATTATAAGGATTAAGAGACTTATTAAACTTTTTAGCAAGTGCTACATCTTCGATAATAAACTGTACATCTTCAATATTGTTATATGTAACAATCTTTGCCAGAACAATGTATCTACCTGTTGGTTTATCATTGTTATCTTTTTCTGGGTCAATACCCATAAAGATGATCACCTGATTAAAGTCATTCTGTTTTTCATATTTATCATCGTCAAACTTAACTTCTGAACAAAGAGAAACCTGATTTGGAACAAGTTTTGTGGATGTTCTTTTATTGCCCTTGTCATCAGTAAAACTACTGTAATCAAGATTACCACGAATAAATACGCTTGCACCATCCTTTAGGTTATCCTTGATTTCCTTACATGCATCAAAATCTGTAAGTGTCTTTTTATCATTAACGGTCTTACCTTCAGAATCCACTTTTTTTCTTACACCGATGTTTTTACCAATTAAACGAAATCCTTCACGATTATATGAAAATCTTTCAGCCCAAGGCACTTTTACAACCTCTGCCTTATCACCTTTCTTCTCGGCCCTTTTTGAGAAATAAACATATTCCTGTTCCATGCCCTGCATATTTACATATAACGTTTCTCCATCAGCATAGCTTGTACCAAAATTAACAATTCTCATATCCTTATTACTTTTTGTTTTAATTTCTTTGTAAACAGAATCCTTATTCATTCCAGAAACAATTCCCTTTAACTGAAATGAACCTTTGGTTTCTGGTAAATCAAATAATCTTCCTTTTTTCTTTGTCTCTGCCATTAAAAATGTCCTCCTAATAAATATTTTTCTTTCTTTATATATTCTCTTTTATATTGAACAGCCATGCTTGACTGGAACATAAAGTAACTCTATGTGAATTATATTTAAACAGTCTGTTTTAGGGTGAACGAACCCAAGGGTACACTGTTTTACACCCTGCAAATATGTTCTCTATTCTGTTGTGTATGGGGATTGAAAATTAGAATAAGATCTAAATTAGAATTTTAAGAATTTTCGATACCTTTTAATCTAATATTTAATATTCCTTGAAAATTACCATAATTATCATTGCTCCAATCATATAAATTACTGTACCTACTAAACCAGCAAATAGACACTTTACAATACTTATTGCAACTAATTCTCCAGTTAAAGTTCCCATATCAATAGCTGTGCAACAGTCAAATATAGGTTTAATAAACATTAGCCATAATCCAACATATGCCGTCAATGCTATATTAATCAGTTGAAATATCTTATACAAAATATTCTTCATATTGCTTTATTCCTCTTTCATTTTCAATACAAATCTGGTAAACTACAACCGAATATATATGCGATTGTATCACCACATTACAATCCAATTGCACGACTATATATTCGGTTATTTACCATGTGGAAGTGCCTATTGTAGTATTTGGCACACCCATTTTTTAGAATTAAATATCTGACCGTTCTGGTCGAATGAATTCCCAACCTATCAAAATCTACAGGAAGGGAGGGTAGAATGTTAGAAGTTTTAAGTATACTTCTGGGAAGTGGACTCATCTATGCAGTCTGCTACATTGCTAAAATTCTCGGTCAATGTTACATTGTTAAGATTTGCAAAGACAATAACGTTGATACTGAGAAAGCAAAAGCATTTGCAAAGATGATGTCCAAAGACATAAAAATTGAACTACATCATTAATTCTATCTTTATTCATCCATTTATTTAATTCCTCCTTTGATTTTTATCTTAGGGGCTACTATCATGTAGCCTCTTTTTAATATATAATCAAATGGTAGAATCCTGCGTCACATTCACTCACTAGCGGATATTAACTACAATTTTACGCCACCACTTGATAAGCACATTAAGCTTCAAAGTTAAATTCACTGGATGGAATTTTTGTATTACTAATCTTTCTATAAATATCAACATACATTTCATCCTTATCTCTGTTATATGTAACCTCCGCATATCTTGTACCCATTGGACTTCCCCAAATCGTACACTTTTTATAACCAAGTTCATGAGCGAACCACACTAGATCCAACTGATCTATATTTATATTTTCATTCAATACTTTGATCACTGCATTTTTAGCAGCCTTTTCAAATTCATAACTTGTCATATTGTTATTCTCCTTTCCTATGAAAGTTTGGTTTCATTGGTAAAATTATTCTATATATTGTGTTTTTAGTTCAGCCGATCCCCATATATTGTATATTATTTTAGCCAAATGGCGAGTTATAGCTTCAAAATATTCATTCATTTAATTCCTCATTTTACATAACAATCATGATCCTTCATACTTATTAAATAATTCTGCCATTGCCATATCATTGTATTTCGCTAAATCGACAGCTAAAGCACATACGTTTCCTGGTTGAGACACGCCTATACAATCACAAAGATATTCTGAAAGGTTCTCATATTCATATTTTGCTTTCTCATGATTTGGTGAATCCCATCCAAGTAAATATTCTCCATTAACTGTGAAATTTACATCTGGCTCTCCCATAACGCTTCCATCTGCGCTTCTCCACCAAGCATTATCACCTGCAATTTCACAAAATTCTGCTTCAGACATATCACACATCTGTTTGTGCAAGTCATCTGATACTTCCCACACTTCGTATTTACTGCCAGCATATTTAATATCTGTCTTATTACAATATGGATCAACTACATCAAAGAAATGTTTTAGATTATACCCTAAAATTTCGATCATACTTCTTTATCCTCTTTTAACAATCCGCTCTTCACCAAATGCTCTCTGATTACTTTCACAATCATATTATCAATTGAATTAACGACCTCACATCTATCTGAAGCATAATCAAACTCCTGCACAATGAAATCATTGACAATCTTATCAAAATCAATATTTTTAATTGCTTTAGAAATACCACGTTGAATCTGTTTAATATGATCTTCCGTTAGTAATTCTCTAATTTCTGGCATTTTCTATCTCCTTCTTAAATCTTTCCTCTAAATCAAATATGGATTTACCTTCTCCCTTAAATGGAGTATCAATTCTACTCTGAATACCTCTAAGCTTTTGCCAATATTCAGGTAAATAGATATAGATATTCTTCAATTCTTTAATATTTTTATTCCTACAACACCAACATGAAACTCTATCTAATATGGAATACAACTCTACGCCGTTTTCATCCCAATTCCACCCTTTTGAATAGCAATACTTTAAACAGTCCTTTTCCGTCATTCTCCATTCGACTAAAGGATATTTCTTATTTGGGTTATTTTGAACTCTACTTGGTTCATCTACTGCAATTCCAACATATTCAATTATTTCTTCATTTCCATAGGATTCTTTATAATGATTTTTTATAGACGTTAATTTTCCACTGGTTCCCCATCTGGCACATCCACCACACCATTCATAGCCATAATGATACGGATATGACTTTTCGCTTTTGTTTCTATACTTTACAGGACGAACCAACATATCATATAAGAATGAATTTTTAGAATTTAGATCTGTATATTTGATATGTTTATTAAATAGAATTTCTTTTAATTTATTTCTGTTGTTATAAATAGAATCAAATTCCATTCCAGTGTCAAAGAAGATCACCTCGTCCAATGGATAATTCTCTTCTAATAATTTTAAAACCATAGCAAGACTATCCTTGCCAAAACTACAACTTGCAATGTGTTTCATGTCACCACTTATCGTACTGGTTCCTGGAAATGTTAGTAGCCTCCCATGCCAACTTTCGTCAACGCTGTTTTCTAGCATTTTTCATATATGTACAACACTCTCATATAAAACCTGGTCTACCAGATTTCGATATTACTCCTTTCCAATCTTATATCCTTTTATTAATCGTTATATAATTATTAAAATCAAACCCCTCTGGATGTCTGTCCTCATAATCCATACAGCTCTTTACAATTTCTTTTGTTTCGCAACACTTTTCACAAAAGAACCTATCAACTCTCTTGAATCTACATGATCCAGGATAACAATCAAAATAAATATATTTAGTATCCAGATGAATCCATTTATGTTCGCACTGATTGCTACTCATTGTTTAATTCTCCCAATTTCTCAAAAAGTCCTGCACATAATCATAATCCCACCCACCAGAACCATCTATATTTGTATCGTCTTTTAATAATTCCCATGCTTCTTCTCTGGTTTCTGCGTAACCGATCAACCAATCACTATCTCTACAGATTTCACAATAGGTATATTCATAGTCTAATTCATCGTCAGAGGTATATAAGCCTCCCATATGAGATTGATATATGTACATTATTTAATTCTCCTTATATGATTCAGGTAATAGCATCCAAGCTTTTGCCTCACCGTAAATCCGACTCCACCTCCATCCGATTTTACTACCTTTGTACATTCTCTGTACCTTAGTTACTTCTCCACTTGCAGTAGTCACTAATACATTAATAACTTTTCTTCCTTTATATCTTTCATCATCTTCTGGCATCTGACCAGGAACGCATTTAATCCATCCAGAATCTACTTCTTCTAAAATACAGCTAATATCTTTATCCAATGTGTTATCATCATTGGTATGTTTATCGACTACTTTGATTACTTCATCTTCCCATAATAATCTTCTACTCATTGTATCTCCTATCTAAGTTCTATTTCTCCATACACCAGATCATTATTTTCATAAACCTTTAATCCTCTATACATAGCCATAACACCACATTTCATTTTGATTTCACATGAATTAAATTTTTCGTATGAACCTAGCGGTGCAGCATATTCTAAATCGTCAATCGTTTTCCTATTCATAAAAATATAAGGATCTTCTTCATTTTCATTCACATGTTGTATAATCCCATTTCTTAATTTGACTTCATTTAAACTTTCAATTATTGAAAACTTCTTACTCATTTTGCCTCCTTATAAAACAGATATTTTATTAAAACTTTTATTTATCAATTTTCAAACAATCTAAAAATTCCATTTCTCCTTCTTTAACCAGCTGTTCATATGTATCTATCCAACCTTGCGCAGATAGATTTATATTTAAACATTTTTTAAAATTTGAAATAAAAACACTCTTTGGAATCTTAAATGTTGCACAACCATATTCTATTATCTGATGAAATAACTTAGATGCATACAAAGTAGAGTGTTTTCTATTTTCACCAATTATATAAGCGGATGTGGGATCATACCTTTCTCGTAAGTTAGTTAAGGTTCTATCGTATAATTCTGTTTTTGCTTGATAAAAACACGCTAATTTGTAATATATCCAATCCGTTTCCGATATTGAATAATCCCACATATCATCTACAAAAGTAACCAGATTCCTATATCCTCTACTTCTCTTTGATTCAGAAGATTCTATTGATTCTATGATGTTGCCATTTTTAAATTTAATCTTCATGTGTACCTCTCTAACTAAACCACTTATTATTTTCCCTATATGCGTTTAATAATTCCGAATAATTAATATTTTTTGGTTGTTTACCGGTAATATAAAGGAACGATCCTCTTCCGTATTCCCATTTCTTATCTTGTAAAGCGAAGATTGCTGAATAATCAATATTAAAACTCTTTGTTTTATCAGGATAAATTAAGTTTAAACTAATGGACTTATCAAGATTTCCATCAATTACTTGTGGAAGAAGTTTATCAATTGCATCTTCAATGATATAAAATATTGTGTTTGCTAAGTTAAAAGATCTAAAATTTTTTAATCTATTTTTATTAAATGAACCTCTCAATGTGTTCATTCCATACAATCTTCTTTTATTATTGCTCCAATGTAGAGGATTTGATTCAAATGCTATTTTATCTAATTCATATCTCTCTTTTTCTTCTTTTAAAATTTGTTCAATTTTTAATTTTAATTCTAATTCTAATTCCCTTAGAGTAGGTGGTTTATTAGAAAATTCAATAAATTTATTTCTTACAACTTCATTTAATTTGTCTTTATTTTCACTACTTATTTCCATTTTATTTCGACGTCCATTCATAAAAGATTTCTTTTATTTGTCATTTAATTCTTTCTCCATCATATTGCAGAAATCAAATATGAATTTTTCTAATCCATCAATTCTATATTCTAGGTATCTCAATCCGCAGCTCTCGAATTCAAAGTCTTTTTCACGTTCACACCATATCAACGTAGCAACTGTAAAACAATGTCGTGTGATTGTCTTCTTCTCTCCAGTATATGAATCTATTACTTCGTGTGGATCACAATCTACCCACTTAACCAAATCAAATTTATATGGGTCAAAATGACCATCGAGGTATGCTGGTTCTCTAAATTGAAAGCTGTTCCATTCATCTGTATATGTTCTTAATATGTAAAATCACCTCTATGTTAAATTTCTTCTTTTCTATATAAGAAAGATGTGGTATAATACTTTTCGTGGTGGCGACACCCAAAAGGTGTCAAAGGATGTTCAGGCATCTTTGAGGAACTGGGGTCTAAAACTAGCGGCTGCCGTTTGCGGTTAGGCGTGAGTCTGTATACCTCGCAAGTTTTGCATACCTTTTATCATAGATATCTTGACTTACGGAGGTGTACATAATATGGAAATCATTGATATTATATCTTGTATTTGTAATGTCATTTGTGCTTCGTATATGATTTACGATCACCATTGCAAACTAAAATCATAGTTGTTAGACCCTAGTGAGGGAAAATATTACACCACATCTGTTCTTTCTTAGTTAATCAAAATTTAGTGGCTCTCCTTATCAAACAATTCAGTATTGTAAGGACTTAGCGTAACTTTTTTAGCTGCTAAGTTAGCAACTCTACTTACCATTTTAAATGACTCTCTAATCAATGTACCATTCGGACTTCTGTTGCTATATCCCATATGTCCATATGAGTAGAAATCTTCATCCTTCTTTTCTTCCTTAATATATTCTTCTGCATAATCAATTTCATCTTTTGCAATTTGTAAAGACAAAATCATATAATCAATTTGTTCTTTTACTGTCATTACTTTACCTCACTTGTTACATTTATATATTCTCCAAAATAAATCTTTTCAATATCTACAAAAGAATCAAATAATTTTCTTATGTTGTCTTCAATATGGCAGTCCACTAGATTTTCAAATGCATTAAACATATCTATTGTAATATAGAATTTGAAAGTTTTGCTTCTATATCTGTTTACATCTCCACGGACGACACTTAGACCATTTCTTCTTCTTTTGTTATTAGACCAATGGATAGGATCATTATAAAACTTATTTCTTTGCTGCTTTATTTGTTCAACTTCCTGTTTCATCACTGAAACAAATTTACTCTCTTTATCCATTTATTCTCCAAATGAAACTTTTGTTTTACTTAAGTTCCATAAAACTGTTTAATTTATTCTAATCTCTGGTATACTAATAAACTGTGCCAATAATCCCTCATGATAAAATACCCTATCGCTATCTGTAATCTCTTCTCCTAAAAATTTTCTAATTACAAATGGCAGCATGTAGTTATCCAGGCATTTGAACTCAATATTAGTTTCTCCATTCTCATTAAAAATCCTTTTATAATACCCTTCTGTTCCATAAATTTTATGTAATGTAAACAGTTCTACACTAAATGGAATATTAAATTTTTCTCTTAACCTTTCATCTATTAATCCTTTTACAAGCTTCAATGTGTTTAAATCACTCGCTGATGTCATATCATAGACAATTTCATCATTGGAAAACGATGCTACTCTTTTCTCATCAACAATATCATACAAACAGCTTAACACCTGATCCATTAGATATTTTTCGTAAGTAATATGTCTTCTTGGATTGCAGTTTCCTAAAATGACCTGACGGATGTACTTACTATTAATGATGTGTTTATTATCTGTAAATGATTTAATAAAATCTTCCCATGTGGAAGCCCCTCCGAATATACTTTCTCCAATGCTATATTCATAATATTTCAAAGAAGAAAAGTTTGCCTTTTTCATATCGATGCTAATAAATAATTTACCTTCATTTGTTGATTTATAAATATCTTTCCCAGGAAGATTTTCATGTTTTACACGGTATTTGTTCATGTCATCGGAATTGAATTTTTGATATGCTTCAGAATTTTTGATATTAAGAATAGCAGAATCTTTTACTTTATTATATTCTTCAAAATAGTCTTGCTGATTGTTATACTTCTCTAATTCCTTTAAAAATAAATTCCACTTATCTACAGAACCATAATACTTATCAAACAAATTTAATCGATCTGTAAAGTAAGGTTCTATGAATAATTTAATTGGAATATTGCAATCTTTGCAAAATCGTTCTCTCATCTTTTTGGATATTGTCATAAGATTTCCCCTCTCACTATACGTTCATTTACGTCCATTTTAAATTCATTAATGCGCTTATAATCTGGTAAATCAGGAAGTGATGTATTAGCTTTGGCATACTCAAATCGCTTTTCATATTCATTTAATAAATCATAAAACTCCGGAATAGGCTGCTTATTATCATCTAAATATTCTCCATTTCTAATACTCATAAGCAATTCGTGTTCATCGGATCTGTAGGTAATAATCTTCTCTTTTTCAAGAATGTCTATGCACATCATATAAAGTCTAAGTAAATGAGCCATATGCTTTCCCAACTTATTATGGTTAATTGCTTTTTTATTTCGCATACCAATTTTATTATAACTACTAACTATAGACTTCATCTCATTCCACATGCCAGCCCAATCTCGCAAAGGATAATGAGTCAAATTCACATCCATGAAAATTTCACTATCATATTCTTCTTGAGTTGATTTATCTATATAAAGTTTTACATCGCTATCTTCATGAGGATAATACCTGTTTTTAAATTCAAATCTTGCATTATTAATACTTTTCAAAATATGTGCTTCATTTTGTGCCTGTCCAACCAATCTTGCGGCCTTGTTTTCCATGCGTCTCAACTGTGACGAAGCATAACCAGCGAAACTATGAATACATAATTTTGATAAAAACATTTTTTGATTATCTAACAGCTCTCTCCCAACATTAGAAACATGTATATAATGTTCTGGCTTGCAACCAAGAATCTCAATCACGTTTGGGTTATTAGAAGAAAGTAACTGTAATATTTTATTAAAAGAATATATTGTAGTATCTGTATCTAAATCTACTACCTGTTCAAAATCAGATCCTAATAATATATTTTCTTTAGAATTTAGTGTTACCCCTCTAATATCCAAATCCGAATCTTCTTTGTTCGTTCCATAAGCATGACTACCACCAAGCGTTAAGATGATAATATTTTTACCAAGTTTTTTATTCTCTTGTAGAAACTTATAATCTTCTGATTTTAAAGCATTTTTGATTTTTTCAAGTGTCATTTTTTATACTCCTACCTAACACACTTAACATCTTTCAGATTAATTTCTTCCTGATCTATTACCTCAAACCATGTTGGTTTTAATCCAATCCTTTCATGGAACTCAATCATAACATCTGAAAATTTATTCTCCAACCATTCTATCTGGTCATCCGTTACATCCTCGTATATGTAATCTTCACAACCAGTATCACTACAATAAGCTTCATCTAAATATTGTAAAACTCTCTCAGCATCCACATCAGTCCTGAGTGGAACGTATATACATTTACCCAGATGAATTACTGGATTAAACTCCTTATAAAATTCCATACATCCAAGAGCATCTTTTATTGCATCTTCTCTTGTACTGAATGTACCATGTGACCATGTATCATTATTAATCTCATTCCAAGACCAACAATCAAAAGAGTTATCATTCAAGTATTTATTACAATACGAATCAACATTATTTATAATAAATGGCTCTGGCACTCCAATACATACATATTTATCAGGTAGTGATTTAAAGAAACCTTTTTCACAAGCTAGACAATTCTTACATTTTAAAGCGTAATTATATTTTTCTTTCAGATAACCTACATGATTCTTACATTTCATAATATCACCAAAACACCCTTTCGCATCCGCAATCCGGAAAGAACTCAAGTATATTCCAGATATCGTTATAGTTACTAATCCCCTGTTCGTGATCTCTCATCCAATTAATTAACTCATGTAATACATCAATGAAGTTATCTGAATTACACTTATATAATAATCCAGTATCAAAATCATCATTATCTTCTATTCCTATGAATATCGTATTATCTCTTCCCCATGCAGAAACGAATTCTTTAGATGCTGATAAACTGATGTATGGTCTACCACAAAAACATTCTTCATAATCGAAGTAAATATTTGATGTAACCCATAAATAATTCCCAACTTTTTCAAACTTCATAACTTAGGCTCCCACATCCAATATAATTCTTCATCTAAGCTGTCACAAATATCACATGTGTGTGGTGGTGGATATTCAACATTATGTGCACAGGTTCTACAATTCTTTATTACATTAGAATTTTCACTATCGTAACCTACTCCCAATTTTTCAGTAATTTCTAATATTTGTTCATTCTCCATTTCACCTTGAATCTCTCCAATTAGAAAGCTTAATGTCTGTATTAGATCACACATGTAAGAAGTAACTTTTTGAGAAAATTCAGTTCGTGTATTTTCATTTTGATTGAGTTTTGAAGCAATATTAAATAATTCATTACACTGCTGCTGTTCTATAATTAATTTATCTAAAATCTCTTTGTTCATCATTTATTCTATCTTCCAATTCATCGACTTTACATTCCAGCAAATTTACCTGATTTGCCAAATCGTAATTTTCAGCTTCCAAATCATATACCCTATCTTCACTTTTTTCATATTTGTCGTTTAACTCCAAATAATCATCATCGGTATATTGTGGAATCAATCTATCTAATTCATCAGCTAAATCTTTGTTATAATTTTCTCTAATTATCTTCGAGATATCTTGTAAATCGTATATCTGCTCCCAATATCCATTGACTAATATCATTATACGCTCTCATTTTTATATAAGGGTATGTAATTACATACTCTCATTCTTCATATCTTCAACTTCAAGCATAGCTCTAACATAAGCTTCTTTCTGAATCTCAATCTGCTTTTCTCTTTCTTCCTGCGCTCTCTTAGCAGATCTACGCTCCTTATAGGCTTTCCTTTTAGCACGTTTTCTTTCGATGCGTTTCTGTTCTTCCTCGTCTATCTGCTCTTCACGAATTTTATTTTCATAAACCTTAATTCCATGCTTAACAGCATTATTATAAGCGGATGATCCACCCATAACCTTTTTGGAAATACAAATTCCAATTGCCTGTTCAAGACTAAACACATCAGGTTCTCTACATACGGACTTTTCCTTCGTTCCGTCTAAAAATGTTACTTCTACTACTTTGTCTGGAACGATGATATTTACATCTGCTACCTGTGTGCAACTATTAACTTTTACACTTGGAGGTGTTACCCAAATATTTCCATATTCTCTTTCAAATGAGTTCATATTATTTTCCCCCTTCATATTGTCTAGTGTACATGTTGCTGTTACCACTTCTGCCTCAAATAAATTTCCCAATACTAAATCAACATTATCAATTAGCACTTTACCTGTCCAACTTAGACTATTAAATAATGAACCATTATTTTTAAAAATTTCATATTCTCTAACACTAATTGCCTGTTTAATATGCACTCTCATGCGCTTTGCCTCTTCATTGACAAACCTAGCTTCAGCTGAAGTTGCAGTTACAATTGGATGACCTGTTCTAGCTGACTCCATAATCAAATCATACGTTTTTCCACAATTTCTTGGCTTACAAATAATGTTCATATATGTTAATTCTCCTTCTTTTCATTTAACCAGTCACAATATTTTTGGCAAGCATCTTGACTTCTAAAAGCAATTCTTTCGCCATATCTTTTCTGCTTATGATATTCCTTTGTTTCATCTGTAAAATCATCAAATATTTTTTCAATTTTAAATTCGCTATAATAATCATAAGCCTCTACAAAATTCTTATTAGGCCTGTAATTCTTTACAAAGTATGCATTTTTATCATCAGCATATCTTGGATTATATGCCTTGTGGAATTTAATCATTCGGTTCTGTGAAATTACAGGTTCATACAAATAAATATCATTTGAACATTTACACGGTTTTTAGTCGTTGTACCATCTGGATATGTAGCAACTAATTCTCTGTTTTTGTTACATAAATTGCATTTTGGTTTCATGTGCGGTACATGTTCTGCATACCAAACATCTGAATCTTCCAATAGGTTCTCAAAAACTTCTTCCATAGTTTTTCTATAGAATTCTTTTTCTACTTCACGCTTATAATTTTCTTCTCTGTGTTTAAGAGAATCTTTTTTACTTCTTAATTCTCTTTCTTTGCTTTTATAGCTATCAAGTTGTCGCCTTAGATCTTTATTCTCAATTTCTAAACATTTCATCTTGTCACGAACATCGGCTTTGAGGGTTTCCTTAAATTTCTCTTTTAACTCATCAAAGAAGATTTCTTCTTCACTTGGCTCATAATAATCATCGTAATACATTTAATACCTCCATTAATAAAATGCGGATTTTATTAGCAAATTTTTACTATATATTGTGATTTTTGTTTTATTTG
>ERZ791886.854-NODE-854-length-16917-cov-2.513284_pt1 | contig 16917 bp, 12 predicted proteins | sample MGYA00510158_ERZ791886 | MGnify/ENA primary metagenome ERZ791886 (study PRJEB30046, sample SAMN00792063) | human gut metagenome | study: EMG produced TPA metagenomics assembly of the A metagenome-wide association study of gut microbiota in type 2... | reverse complement strand
CGCTTCTGCGGCAAAATTCTCTGCCGCCCCATGGCGATCCTCGCGGAGCGTTTTTGTTTCACAGGAAATTGCGTCCTGTAAAACAAAATAAAAGGATGCAGCAAAACCATCCTTTACGATGAATTTTGCCGCCCCCTTCTGCTTTATTTTCTATTCGTTTTTATTTCTGTACCCAGACGCCCTGGTCATCTACCTGATAGCCGTCCGGTGTCATGCCAGACTGGTACAGAGCTCCCTTGGGCATTCCCGGATTCTGCTGCTGATTCACAGTCCATGCAGACTCCTGAAGTGTCCAGCCCGTATTACCGCGGGTCATGTCATTGAGGAAATACCACTTTCCATCAATATTCTGCCAGCCGGCTGCCATAGCGCCGCTTGGAAGCAGCTAATACCAGTGCTGATCTTTTGTCTCAAAATACCAGCCTGTTCTCATATAGCCCTCTGCATCAAAGCAATACCATGTATTCTGGATCAGACTCCAGCTGTTCGTCTCATAGCTTCCGTCTGCCTTGCGGTATTTCCATCTGCCGCCCTCACTCTGCCAGCTTCCGGAAGCAGACACTGCCGGACCGCCTGCTAAAGAGCCGGAGGAACCGGAACCGCCGGATCTCTTTCTTCTGAATTCAGCAGTTACCTCTATATCCTCATGCAGAATCAGACGACAGGTACCGTCAGAAGCAGTTTTTACCTTTTCGCCGTTTACATACAGCGCGCCCAGTCTGTACCGGGAATCAGGAACTGCTTTCAGGATAATCTCTGTTCCTTCCGGTCCTTCCAGACGGTTTGCTGTTACCGTACCGTTCTGAATATCCGGATCAATGACAACGTGGAACAGCTCGGTTTCCGGATTCTCCGGATTTTCTCCCTCTGCATTTGCCAGAACAATGGTACCTGTCCGGCTCAGCATCAGAACAAGGCGATCCTCCTCCAGCTTCCAGGTGACAGGATATTCTTTTCCGTTTTCACCAAATACTGCTGCCACAATCTTTCTTTCCGGATCAATGCACTCCGGAAGGGTTACCTCCAGACGAATCGGAGCCTTTACAGACAGTCTGCTGCGCGCTCCGTCTTCCTTTTCCAGGAACAGATGTGTTCCGAAGCTGAAGCAGTGCTCTGCATCTACCTTTACGCCGCCAATCTTCTCCGGAACTACCGGTTTTTTATCCGGCTCTTCTGCATTGGAATCCGTTGCCTTTGCTGCCGGAGCATCTTCTTCTGTATCTGCATTTGACGCAGTGGCCTTGCGATTCTCCACGAAGTCTGCATCAGACGGTGTTGCTTCCTCGTCCTCAGACAGAATCCACTCATCCTCGTCTGCAATGTCTGCATCCTCCTCATCGAGAATCTCTGCATTAGACGGTGTTGCTGCCGGGCCGTCTTCCTCCTCAGCCTCACCAATCACCAGAACTGCTCTGGAAGGACCTTCTGCCTCGGACGGCAGAATACTTAAAGCCATACCCTGAGCTTCTGCCGGATTCAGCTCTGCGGCATCCTCAGATACCTCTTCCGCTTCGTCCACTGCATACTCCGTTCCTGCGAATGCCTCCTGATACAGCTCAGAAACAGCCAGAACATCATCCATCATGTAGCGAATCAGCTTATCATTGTCTGTATCCGCAATTGCTTCTACTGCAAGCTTCACAGCCTCTCTGGCCTCTTCAGAATCTGCTCCGTTTTCTTCAGCTGCCTTCAGCGCATTGCCTGCCAGGGTTTTCAGTTCCTGAATCTCCTGCGGAAGCTCTGCAGATGCCGGGCTGCCTAAGGATACATATGCATGGAAGATCACTCCGGCATCTGTTTCAGCAGTCACAACCAGAGCAGTATTTGCTTCTTCCTCATCAATCTGAAGCACACCGTCTTCATCTACTGCAGTACCCTCTGCCAGTTCCTGTTCTGTTCCGGATACAGACCAGGATGTTTCCTGGATTCCCATACCATAATCACGAACCTCAAACTGCTGGCTCTCACCATTTTCCAGACGAACAGCTGCCGGATAAACAGACGCCTGCAGCTGAAGCTCTGCCATGGAGGATGCACCGTTGGTTCCCTTCATCTGGAAGGTTAAAACTACGCTTCCATCTTCCATCTGTTCACAGGATACATTTTCATCCAGCTTTTCTTCAGAAGCAATCGGCTTGCGAATAGTAATCTGGATGGTTCCCTGGTTTTTCATAGTTGGATCAGAAACTGCTACGGTCAGCAGGCCTGTCTCTGACTCCTGAAGCATCACAGATGCTGCGCTGCTGCTGGTTACATCATTTACCGATCCGCCGTTTTTATTCCAGAAATTAATACCTGTTATATTCAGGCCTTTATGGTATACAGCCTGCGCCTCTTTATTATTGGCTAAAACAGCAATCTCCGGTGCTGCTGCATAAGCCTCTGTTTCTCCTGCGTCAGTTTCCGGCAGAAGAACATAGCTGTAGGATGCTCCAGCGGGATTTTCCCCATGGTCAAACCACATTTCCAGATAATTTTCCGTGCTTTCTCCATCAAAGGTTCCAATATCGCGCCAGCTTCCGGTTGTCTTTGCCCGACGTACCTGAATCTCTGTATTTTCCTCCGGGAAATAATAACCGGTTCCTGCAGATTCCGTTCCCTCTACATGAGCCCAGCGAATGTCCTCACAGGCAACGCCTGATACATCCACGCTGCAGTCTGCCAGCTCCTTAACATTTGCCTCTTTTACAGGAAGATCCATTTCCTGTCCGTCAACCAGGAATCCATTGCTTCCATCCTGATCCAGCTTCCGGTTGTCAATGGTTGTTTCTACCGGAACGTTCATGTTCTTATTGTTAATATCCGCACCCAGACAGACAATCTCATCATCAAACATAAACCAGGACTTCTTGCCGTTTAACTCTGGAGCATAGGTTGTCGATGCATCTCCCTCTGCGCCTTTGATCTTTCCGCTGAATGCCATACCGCTGATACCGTAATTTCCGATGCTGCTTCCGCCTACCCAGCTTTCTGTAGACAGGAAGTCGCCCTTCTGAATAAATCCAGAGCTGTCCGGTGCGCCATTATCAATCTTCATAGCTGCAACCGTTGTTCCCGGAAGACGCAGCGGGTTCACGGTATTCCAGAAATTCTCTGTATACATGTCATCGCGATCATAGATATAGGTCATACCATCATTCTGATGCCATCCAAACCTGTTTTCGTCATTCATAATCTCCGTATTCTGTGTACGCTCGGAGAACATGGAAACTGCAAATAAATAATCATCCATTCTGTGGAAAGCTCGATCCATCAGAGGATAGGACTTATGTACCGGTGCCACATAGCCTTCGATTGAAGAGTCTTCCAGAATTTCTCTTGCCTTCTTCTTAATTGCCATATTCTCTGCGCCCTGAAGAGAATCAATAAAGCCCTCGTCCTCTTCCAGCCAGGATTTCAGCATAGGAAGAGTCGTTGCTCTTGCTTCTGCGCTAAGAGAATCTACCATCTGAAGAATGCAGATCATAGCCTCCCGGCCAGCTGCCCGGTTGCTTCCTCCAGGTCTGGCTACAGAACGGCCCTTCAGGCAGTCTAACATCATTCCCCGGTATATTCCGTTTCCAAAGCCTTCTACAATATAATATTCCAGATTCTTCTGAACCTCTTCCGGATACTGCCACGGAGTTCCGCCAATCAGAGACGGGATCTTTACTCCGCCCTTCATGAATTCAACGCCATAGGAACCCAGATAAGCAAGACGTCCATGATCCATATAGGAGCCGTCTGGATAGAAGCCGCTCTTAAAGCCTTCCTCTGCCAGCTTCGTACTGTCCTCTACCTGCTGAATTACAAAGGTCTGAGAAGAGGCCATCATTCCCAGATAAACAAGCTCATTATCTTCTCTTAAAGCGCCCAAACCAACTGCCGTTGTGGAACAGTCGATGATGTTGGCGCCCTGAGCTGCTCGATATCCCTTTACATGGGTGCTTGCTGTGTTGATTGCGCCCTCCCAGTAAGGATCCGGCTGGAAGAAATACAGCGCCTCTGTATATTTCATAATCTGTTCTTCCGACAGTTCGTCATAAATCAGAATCAGAGCCGGAATCAGATCCTTTGGCATTCCGATTTCCCAGGTCCACCAGTTATCGGTCTGGCTCTTGGGAACATAACAACGGGTACACATATAATCCAGAATATGAATAATATCTTTCAGCATGTCCTGATTATGGTACAGCTTTCCGCCTTCTGACGCATAAGCCTTACACATAGACAGAACCTTCTGGAATGCAGGACGGAATTCCACTGCGTCGTCCTCGTAAGGAACATCCGGATTCTCTTTTCCTCCTCCAATGTCCCCTTTCCACGGAACATCCTCACAGGTTTCCTGTCCCTTATAGGCATAGGCATTCCAATACCCCTCTGCCTCTGCATTGATGATATCCAGGATCTCCTGTCCGCCATCCTCTTCTGTCAGATTTGTTCCAATCAGAGACTCCTTCCAGGCTGTACGGATCTTTGCATAGTCCTCCGGCCCTGCTTCTGGAAGATTTGCCGGATCCTCATGCAGAACCTTCACCTTCCACTGCTTGCTCTTGCCGCTTTCATCCTCTGCAACAACAACCATCTCACCTTTATTCTTGGCATTCAGGATGGCTCCGTCCTGTACTCCGGTTACGGAAAGCAGATGATCCGCTGTCGCGTCTCCAGCCTTACGAGTGCCATCCGTCTCTCCTTCCTTCAGCTCTCTTTTCTTCTTGGATGAGCCTACATTACGAAGATAGGTTCCATCATACTTCAGAAATTTTGTGCTCCAGGTAACATTTCCTGTTAATTCCTCAGGTGTTTCCAGTTTCACCTCATCCCCTCTTACCAGAGTGATGGTCTCTCCTGTTACCACATCAATCTTCTTTAACTGAACTTCTACAGAAACCGGACTGCTCATTTTTGCCGTATCCAGCTTCATTGTCACAGTTCCCCCATCTGTGGTAACCTCTGCTGCTCCTAAAGAGCCGAGTTCCTTTGCAGACTCTGCATCAAGAGCTGCTGACAGGGTAATCTGTGAAGATGCGCCTGACTCTGGCTTTGCCACAGTAATCAATGCCTTGCCAGCTGCGCCGTCCTTCTCAATCACTACAGATGCCGCTTCATTTAAAGCAACCTCTGCCACTTTTCCTTTCAGATTCACCTCGCCGTCTGTCCACTTATTAACAGCCAGAGTCCCCTCAGATTCATTTTCAGCAGCCTGAATAGCTCCCGTATTCTCCAGAACTCTGTTTTCTGTTTCTGCCGGCGCATTATTGGCAAAATCACCCTGTTTTTTTCCAGCTCCCAGAGTGTACTGATAACCGCCGTTTACCGGCAGCGTCCACAGCTCAAACTGTTTTACCTCGCCGGTTCCCTCTGTTGGGAAACGATAAAACACCTTAGAGTTGGTAATAGTATCGCCAAATACATAGCTCCATTCCAGTGACTTTTGTGAATCCTCAATGCCGGAAGCTGTAAGCCAGTTTCTCGCATGGCTTCCCTTAGTTGCAGTATCTACAATTTTTTTCCAGCTGTATTTCTCATTGGTATCAACCGATGCCTTCAAAATATTCCGATAGCCGTTCGCCGGGTTCGTCAGTCCGGCATAGGTTGTTTTTTCTACTATCACGTTGTCTACAACATTAATAATCTTGTCTGTCGTATCTCCCGTATTGGCAATGTCTGCACCAAGGCAAAGAATCTCATTGTCAAAGAAAAACCATGACTTCACGCCGGACAGTTCACCGCTCATCTGCATGCCTGCTGCTCCCCCATCTGCATCCATGCTGTTTAGTACATTTGCGGCAGTCATATCTGCCTTTCGGGCGCTGTTATCTCCCTCAAGAAACATCGTCGCCCCCGGAATCATGGCCTTATCTGCCGTATTCCACTCCTTTTCTCCTCGAACCTTGTTTTTGAACACCATTCCCCCGTCAGAAAGATTCAGCTCTGCCTGATAACTTTCCGTCTCCACAGTGTTCTTTACCGCCGGCATACCTTCCCCGGTCGGGGCTGCCGGTACTGCCAGGACATTTCCCACTGTCATGGCTGCCGCCAGCGCCGCGCTGATGCTCCTGCGCATTTTTCGCTTCAAATACATCATGCACCTTCTCCTTTTTGGATTATTCCTCGCTTTTTCTGAACTACCCCTGAGCATACTCCCCCCTACCCCCAAGTTTTTGTTCTAAAAGCATTTTATTGTGACAATTATAGTTTATCAGCAATACCGGACTTACAAAATTAATTATTTTCTGTTTTTCCTCACATCTTTTCAGACATAAATTTTTTTCATTTTATTCTATTGTGACATAATGTAAATTCATTGGGAATTCTTATATTATTTTCATAAATCTGGTTTTACCCAGAAAACAAACAGGGTCTGCTGCACCGGCAGATTTAATCTGACTGGTGCAGCAGACCCCTTTAAAAAATTTTCACAAAATACCAAACTTTTCAAAAGCCTCTGTAGATGACATTCCGTTTTCAATCGCTTTCCGGACCATTTTCTCTCCACTGGCTTTTTCCAATGCTTTTTCCAGGACTTCCACATGTATTTTTCTCGGAATAATTACAACTCCATCCACATCTCCAAATACCAGATCACCATCGTAAATTGTTACCTGCCCAATCTCAATCGGGCACCGGAATTCACATACCGAAGTCCGGATACTGGAATCCTGTGCCCAACAGGCTCTGGCAAATACCGGCCAGTTAATCCCAAGCACCTGTGGGGTATCTCTGGTATAACCATCCAATACCGCTCCGACCGCTCCTCGTTTTTTTGCAGTTGTTGTCAGGAGTTCTCCCCACAAAGCGCTGTTATGTGCACCGGTTGCCACATAGATTTCATTAGGCTGCAGCTGATCCAAAGCCTCTGTCAGACGGCCAAATGGCTTCTTCTGTTCTCCAAAGACATCGTTTTCCAAAACCGTACAGGCAAAGCCAGCCAGCTTAAAACGATTATCCTTCTCCTTCTGCTCCGTAAGATATGCAAGCGGTACCATTGTAGCTAATGGACGGATTTCTGCCGGGAGAAATTGGTGGGAATACCCCATAGTATCCAGTATATCTCCCACTACAGGCGTATACAGCTTTTCTTTCATCAAAGAAAACATTTCTTCATCATTTTTCCAACAAGCCATTTTTCATCTCTCCTCTGCTTAAATTCCAAAATATTCCTTAGCATTTAAATAACAAATTCGCTCTACCAGCATTCCAAGCGTTTTCATTTCACCTGGATACTGCCCATTCTCAACCCAGGTTCCAATCAGATTGCAGAGAATCCGCCGGAAATATTCGTGCCGTGGATAAGATAGAAAGCTTCTGCTGTCTGTCAGCATTCCAATAAACCTGCCTAAAATACCCTCGTTTGCAAGGATTCTCATCTGTCTCTCCATGCCGTCAGCATGATCCTGGAACCACCATGCTGATCCCATCTGTATTTTAGATGAAACTGATGCATCATGGAAATTTCCCAGCATCGTAGCAATTACCATATTATCTGCATCATTTAACGAGAACAGAATCATTTTAGGCAGCTGCCCCGTCTTTTCCAGTTCATTCATAAAGCCTGACAGATTTAATGCAAGAGAATGATCGCAGACAGAGTCAAAGCCTGTAGCTTCCCCAAGCTTTTCCACCGCTCTGGTATTGCAGCTTCTCATTGCATTCATGTGCAGTTCCATTGCCCAGCTGCGTTTCGCATATTCTCTTCCCAGCCATAATAACAATTCTGTTTTATAACCATCTGTCTCGTTTTCAGAAAGAGATTGGCCTTGTAATGCCTTCTCAACGATTTCTGCAGCTTTCGCCTCTCCTATCGGCAGGAACGGCAAAGCCTCTACTCCATGGTCGCTGGCCACGCATCCTAAACGTTCAAACTCGTCCATACGGACTTTAAGAGCCTGAAGCAGGCTGTCCCAATCTGCAATATCTATACCGGAGACCCTGGAAAGATGAGCGATATAATCTTTCCAGGATGCTTTTTCAATACTTAAAGCATTATCCGGACGATAAGCCGGCAGAATTTTCGTGTCCAGCTTTTTTTCCAGCGCCAGTTTTTCATGATATTCCAGAGTATCTGCCGGATCCTCTGTAGTACATAACGCATATACGTTGGACTGCTGGATAAAATACTGTGGAGTATGGTTTCCGTCTGACAGCAGCTCTTCTGTTTTTTTCCAAATTTCAGGAGCCGTTTCCGGAGATAAAATTTCATTTATACCGAAATACCGCTGCAATTCCAGATGAGTCCAATGGTACAAAGGATTTCCAATCGCAAATGGAAGTGTCTCTGCAAATGCCATAAATTTGTCGTAATCATCTGCGTTTCCGGTAATCCGTTCCTCTGGAATCCCGTTTCCTCTCATGGCTCTCCATTTATAATGGTCTCCGGCAAGCCATAATTCAGTCAGGTTCTTTGCCGGCTTGTTTTCATAAATTTCTTTTGCACTCAAATGACAATGATAGTCTATAATCGGTGCATGCTCTGCATATTGATGAAAAAGCTCCTTTGCTGTTTCATTCATGAGCATAAAATCGCGATCCATAAAAGCTTTCATTCTGTCTGCTCCTCTCTAAAAACTGTCAATAGCTATCCTGTTTTCATCACGCACCGTACAGAAGATTGGGCAGGAACATTACAACCTGAGGGAAGAATATCAAAAGTGCCATTTCCAGGAAAATTGCAAGGAAAAATGGCATCGATTCCTTCGTATACTCTTCTACCGAACAGTCTATAATCGAGCAGACCGGATAGATGGCTGAACCAACCGGCGGAGTAAATACGCCCATAGTAACGATGGTTGCCATTAAAACGCCAAAGTGAACCGGATCAAATCCAACCTTCTGAACCATTGGAAGGAAAATCGGAGTCAGAAGCAGGAAATTCACATTACTGTCAAGGAACATACCAAGGATAAAGAGCCATGCCAGAATAATAATCATCAGCAGCTGAGGCTGGCTTGTAATTCCAAAAATTAAATTTGCCAATGCCTGAGGAAGCTTGCAGTATGTAACCGCATAACTGAACGGACCGGACATTGCAATTAAAAGCATAACAGCTGCTGTATCGATAACTGCTGTTCTCAATGCTCCCCAGAACTTTTCAAAAGTCAGTTCTTTATACACAAATACTCCGATAATGACCGCATAAACCACACAGAAGGCTCCTGCCTCAGAAGGAGTACATACGCCAAAACGAATTCCCACAATCAGAATAATCGGGAAAATCAAGGCCCAGATCGATTCCTTCAGATTGTACATAAATTCTTTAAATGTAATTCTGGGAAGTTCCTTGTTCGGCGGATCAAAGCCTCTTCTTTTTGAGGTTATTTTAATGGTTGCCATTAAAAATACCATCATCAGAATTCCGGGAACAATACCTGCTGCAAATAACCGTCCGATGGATACTTCTCCTACGAATCCGTAGATAATCAGACCTAATGACGGCGGAATCGTGGCACAAATCATACCTGTCAAAGAATTAACAGCAACGATATATCCTTTTGTATATCCTTTTTCTGTCATCGTAGATTCCAGAAGACGTGTTTCCATACAGGCATCTGCTGTTGCAGAGCCGGAAATTCCGCCCATCATGGTACTCATTACTGCTGAAACCTGCGCAGTACCGCCCCACATGCGCCGTGTTAATGCGGAAGCAAAGCTTAAAATACGTTTCGTGATACCGGATTCATTCATCAAAGTACCTGCAAAAATGAAGAATGGAACCGCCAGGAACGAATAGGACTGAGTCTGCGCAACAATTCGCTGCACGGTAATACTAAAAGGTATATCCGGAGTTACTGCAAAAAAAGCCAGTCCGGAAATACCAATAACAAAAGCTACCGGTAATCCCAGAGCTAACAGAATAATAAATGAAATAATCAATACTGACATACCGCTGTTCCTCCTTTCCTGTTATTTATTCTTTTCCGGTGCAGCATCGTTAAACTGCTTCATCAGATTTCCAATGTCAATTCCGACAGAAACAAGCATTAATACAGACATTACCGGAAGCGCCATGGTAACATAGGAATAGCTGAGCTTCAGGGTCTGGAAAGATCGTTTCCAGCTGGAAATACTCAACGCAATACCGTATTTTATAAAAATAAAAAGTACAATTAAAATCAACACATCTAATGCAAGCGCCAGCAGCTTCTGAACCCGCACGGGAAGTCTCTTTGTAAATAAATCCAGACCAAGAATTTTTTTATGACGAAATGCAATATCTGCTCCAATCAACGTTGTCCAGCAAAGCAGTAATTGTGAAACGTCAATACTCCACGCCAGCGGATGACCTACTGTACGGGCAACCGCTGATAAAAAAACCAAAGCAATCATTACCAGAAAACCCAGACAGCAAATGGTTTCCTCTAACCAGCAAAACTTCTCATAAATTTTCTTCATACAATCACCACCTCGTATTAAAAATTCAAGAAGGAACTGTTCCCTCAATGCAAGGTTCCAGTCCCTTCTTATTTGAACCATTTCACAATATTATTACTTGATATTGTTCATTTCAGACTGAAGTCGATCCCGAACCTCCACTAAACCAAGTTCTTCATAGCAGGGAGCTGATGCATCTTTAAATGCCTGAACATCAACGTCTTCATTGATTACCATGTTATATTTTTCTGCCATTTCTTTTTCCCATTCTGCACAGGTATCAACGGTCTTCTGCTGAAATTCGGTACCTACGTCGTAGAAGGTATCTGCAAACAACTTCTGATAGTCGGAAGATAAGCTGTCTTTAAATCCAGTACCGGTTGCTGCACAGCCAATCAGCTGGAAATGCTCGGTCCGGTTCAATGTATTTACAACCTCCCATAAACGAGTTGCGTAGAAGGAGGAGGTCTGAACTTCTGCTCCGTCCAATGCCCCCTGCTGAATGGAGGTATAAACCTCATTCCAGCTCATAGGAGTAGCTACCGCTCCCATCGCATCTACAGATGTTGTACAGATTTCATTTCCAATTGTACGGATACGCTGTCCCTTTAAATCCTCCGGTTTATTTACTACTTTGTTTAAGCAGAAATTACGCGCGCCTGAATACCAGTTGGAAGTAACAACCCAGATTCCCTGATCCAAAAACTGCTGCATCCAGTCGTTATACAGATCTGTCTGCATAACCTTATTTAATCCCGTATAATCATCCATAATATACGGCATACCTAAAATACCAAAATCCGGAACATAGCTTGCCAGACGGCTCGGGTCTGTAACCGTAAGAACTGCGGCGCCCTGCATTCCCTGCTCCAACAGGTCATCCGTATCTCCAAGGGAAGAACTGAAGAATGTTTCAGCCTTGAAATTTCCATCTGTAGCCTCAGCCAGCTTCTCCGCAACTGCAGTTAAGGACTGTGACTGCAAATCCGTTTCACTCTGGGTATTACCAAATTTTACGGAAACCTGCTCTGCAGCCTCTTCCTTTTTCTCTGTCTCCCCGCCCTTTTCTTCTGCTGCCGCAACAGTTGTTGTCTCCGCCGGTTTTGCGTCTCCACCAGAACCGCATGCCGTTAATGATACGCCTGCTGCAAGAACCGCTGCAAAAACCATTGATTTCTTCATGTTTGAATCCTCCTTTTTGTAACATGTTAACATTCCAATCTTGTTGTCTCTATTTTAACATGTTAACATGTTAATTTCAATATGATTTTTCACTTTTTATATATTTTTTTACTTTCCGTCGTTTTTTTAGTCAATATATACAAAAAGATATTTTGCGCTAAAAACTCACACGCAAAATATCTTTCAATTTAATTCTTCTTAAAATAATCCGGCCATCTTTCAACCAGCACGTTTTCAAATAACTGTAAATTCTGAAGATGCTTCCGCATTAATTTCTGTGCCTTTTCCAAATCCTTTTCTTCTATATAATTTACAAATTCTTTGTGTTCTTTAATTGCATTCCGTGCAATATTTCCCTCCCATGCTGTAAGTAAACGAATTCTGTCATAATGGCCATTCATACGCCGCACAAGATCTAACCCGAGGAATTCCCCCGTTTCTTCAAAAGCTATCTGATGAAACAGGTTATCTATATCGATATACTCCTCATATCTCTGTTCTTCCATCGCCTCTTCCTGCTGCCTGATATTTCTCTTCATCTGCAGGATAGTATCTTCATTAACTAATGGAATAAACAACTTCAGATTTTCAATCTCCAATGCCTCCCGGATAAAGCGTTCCTGATAAACACGCTGAAGATCGATATAGGATACCATCGTAGCTCTTTGCGGACTAATATCTAAAAGGCATTCCCTCTGAAGGCGGATAAATGCCTCTCTTACGGGCGTTCTGCTCACCCCGATCCGCTCTGCTGTCTCCTGAGTCGTGATGATAGTTCCCGGCTTCAATTCCATGGATAAAATCTCATCCCGTAAAATGCGGTAGGTCATTTCCTGTGTGCTGTTTGTTTGAACTGTATACTGTCTCCCCGTTCTCATGCTCGTCCTTTCTTTTATTCCTGCGAAATTTGATCAAATGCCTTTTTAATATCTGTTGTCACAGTCGTATATGTAGAAAATTCTGCTGTCCCATTAACAAAGACTGCACACTGTCGATTGGAAATCGGGTAAAACTCTAAAATATCTTCTTTTCCACTCCTTAAAGTAAACGAGATTGTGAGCAATGGCTCTTCTGTAATTGATTTTTCTTGATCAAGGACAGCGGCAACTGGTATTGCGTTTATTTTATCATAAAATTCCATAATCTTCAAATGATCTAATTGTTTGTTTTCTATCTGATTTTCTATCGTGCCAATCAGAGAACTGCCCTCTCCGGCAATTTCCATAGTGACTTGTCTGCCTTCATAATTTGCACTCAGTCTTTCCAGGTCTGCCATACTAAAAGAATAGATACTGCTTCCCATCAAATCCATAAAATTACTGTTTAAAAACTCCACCTGTTCTGAACCAACTTCACTTACCAGAGTTCCCTCCAAATCTGCACAGTACCATGTGTCTTCATTTTTCCGGGCAAATCCACATGTATATTTTTTCCCTGCGAGTATCAGCTCTAATTGATATTCAGGATTGTCCAGTCCGTATTTTTCCAACGGAACATCATCTGATACAAAATGCTCCGCCTGCAGTTGGCGAATTGGATTTAATATCTGCATATCTACATTTTCCCAGTTTAATGCCGCAGTTACCGGCTCTGTCAGCCCAAAAAAGCTGCTGATCGTGTTGGTGGAAATCTGTTTTAAAACCATTCTGCCATCACGATTGGTAATTGTTATCTGAGATAAGTCTTTTAAATTTTCTTCAGACAATGACGGATACAGGGATAAATCCCGAAGATCATCTGCCGGCTGACACATCATCTCTGCAATCTCTGCATTCACCATGTAAAGCTCTGGATCCTTTTCTTTCTTTAAATAATATTCCTCTGAAACAGGCGATTTTCTTCCCAGATACAGGCGAATGGTTTCTTCCGGAAGCAGCAGACTGGCAACTGCCAGAGGCTCTTCTTCTGTCAGCTCTGCAAGTTCTGGTTCCGCAGACTCTATAATCCGCTCGGCTTTCATATGAGAAAGCTGATAAATCAACGAAACAAGCTTACTCTGCAAATAATTTTCTGTATTCCCGCCCTCTACCATTACCCCTTCCGGCAAATTCCAAAGGCCGATAGAGCCGGTTTCATTTTTCAATACTGCTGCCTGTATCTGACCTGCGCTTATTTCCGTAATTACATGGCTTTGTTCACTTAATTCGTTCGTTTCCCTCTCATCTGAAAAAGCCAGACATACACTGCAGACAATTCCAATTCCCAAAAAGATGCTCATGATTTTATATTTTTTCACCTGCATCATACTAATCACCTCATTGTACCCTGATTCTGTATTAACTATGCCGGCGCCGGCAATATATCCGTCCTCCAGCCCCAATGGCTATAAGCGGAAGCAGAATTACAAAAAAACCTGCAAGTACATTCACCTGTTTTGCGGTAATAGAAATGCGTTTATTTCCCAGGTCTTTTGCCGGAATATAAAGCGCACTGTCAGTTTCTGTACACCAGTTCATTACCTGAACCAGAAATTTTGCATTTGCATAATTATCTGCTGACAATAAAGCATTTGAATATAAATCACTGCTTCCTAAAACAACCATTCGTGCCTTTGCAGAATCCAGCTTTTTTTCTGAAGTCATTCCCAGTGTGAATGGCCCTTTTTGCTCCTCCTGCTGCAGTTCATAAGACCGATCCGTGGAATACAGTAATTTCTGTGTCCGTATTTCCCCCTGAGCAACAAACCTCTGATTAAGCGCGCGGCAGGAAGGCATCACCAGATATAACTGATTTCCTGAAAAATACTGGTTAATCGGATGCATGGAATAAACAGGAACAATGTTTAATGGATTCGAGCCTGTATATTGTAAAGTCTCTGCAATAAGAGCATCTGTCGTCCCAACTCCCCACTCATTGAAAAAACTTTCCAAATTAGGAAGCACACCAGAAGAAGGATCCAGGAAAACCAGGAGCCGTCCGCCTTCTCCCATATAATTATCTAAGGAAGCAATCTCTGTCTCCGAAAAATCAGAAGTGGGGGCTGCAATTACCAGTAAATCCGGTGCTTCCTCTATTCCCGTCATGGAAATTGCCAGAGTTTCTGTTTCATAATTACTTTGTTCAAACAATTTCATTAACGCTTCTGACACATATTCATTATGACCTGCAGTAAACTGAACTGTTTGTGCTTCTGTTCCGGCTGCATACACAATGGCACTTGTGATCTGCTGTTCACACTTTATCGATTTGACAGAGGTTTGTGAATCGTCTATCACAAACATATCTTCCAGGTTTAAGATTTTAACATACCGCTCGCCCTCTACGGCAATACTTCCCATCTCCACACGATATCCCCTCTGAATGTAAGAATCTGCAAGGGAAGGATTCGCATAGGGATCAATGTATTCTATATGTATCTTATGATTTCCATTTCTCTCATATTGTGTCAAAACCTCTTTTACCAGTGGCAGAAAATCGTCTTCCGAAGAAAACACCCGGATCCACACGTCTGAATTTATCTGCTGCAATACTTCTTTCGTTTCTTCGGATAATTCATATAACTGTTTACTGGTCATATCCAATCTCCAGCCAAAACGTTCTGTCATTTTCGCCGCGCAATAATTAGCTGAAATCAACACTCCCAATCCAAGAGAGGCCAGCAGTATTGTATGATATATTTTTTTCATAAACAAACTCCTCTCTGCCCTATCCCTGCCTTCTGTTCTCTGTAATAACAGAAATCAGGAACAGTACAAATACTGTGATGCTTAAATAATATACCATTGTTGATATATCAAAAATCCCCATTGAAAACTCTGCAAATCTGCTTGCCATAGACAAATGATATACCAGTGATTTCAAAACCGGATTCACAACATAGCTTCCTGCCATACCAATCAGCCACAAAATCAGCAATATCGAGTAAGTGATAATACAGGCAATAATCTGATTTTCCGTCAGCAAACTAACTAAAAGGCCGATTGCCAGAAAAGAAGAGGCCGCAGCTATCATTCCTGCATAATTGCCCAACACTACAAGAGGCTCAAACTGTCCTAATACTGCCAGACATATTACATATAAAATCGTAAATGACAAACCGATGATAAAAACAGTGAGAACTGCAAAAAATTTTCCCAGCGCAATTGCTGAAGCACTCACAGGTGCGCTCATCAGTAAGGACTCTGTTTTCAATCTTCTTTCTTCTGCATAAGAACGCATTGTCAGCATCGGGAGCAGAAAAATCACGGTAGACATAAGCTGGGAAAAAAATTTACTAATATCTCCATTGGCCGGAATCAGCTGATATGTAACAAAGTAAATACCTCCTATCAGAAGAAAAGAGGCCAGATAAATATAGCCAATCATAGAGTGGAACATCTGACTAAGCTCTTTACGATAAATTGCGCACATGCTTTGTTTCTGCCTCCTTTTCATTTTCATATCTTCTGTCCTGCGTCAATCGCAGAAAAATATCTTCCAGACTGACGTCAACCGGCTTCAGCATTTGAATCGGACAGCCGGCTTCTGACAGTCCTGCAAATAATTCACGGTGAATATCCGCTCCCTCTTTCATATAAATATGATATTCCTCAGCGCCGCTCAAAAGGTTTTTCTTTATTTCGCAGCGATTAACCAGCGGAATCTGTTCTATGATGGATATCAATTTTCCCTGAGGTCCATCTGCCTGCAGAATCCATTCCTGTTTCTCAGATGCCTGCCGGATTAATCCCCTAAGAGTATCATTTGCAACTAAATGCCCATTACTTAATACGATAATCCGATCACAAGTCACTGCAATTTCAGACAGGATATGAGAACTTAATATAATCGTATGTTCCTCCTTCAATTTCACAATCAATTCTCTTAATTCAATGATCTGCTGCGGATCTAATCCAACCAGAGGTTCATCCAATATCAGTAATTCCGGGCTGCCAATCAAAGCCTGGGCAAATCCCACTCTCTGACGATAGCCTTTCGATAAATTATGAATCAGCCGTTTCCGCACACCGCTTATATTCAGGTAGTTACATACCTGTTCTATTTGTTTCAAAGATTCTTTTGAGGAAATTTTCCTAAGTCTGCATGCAAACCTTAACTGTTCTTCAACCGTCATATCAAGATAAAGCGGAGGAATTTCCGGCAGATATCCTATTTTTCTTTTTGCTTCAATAGGATGCTCGGAAACCTTCACATCATCGATCCATACATTGCCTGCTGACGGTGTAAGGCAGTTGGTTATAATATTCATAGTCGTTGACTTCCCACACCCATTATGCCCCAGCAAACCAATAATCTGTCCTTTCTCCGCCTGGAAGCTGACTTTTTCTATTGCCATTTTATTTCCATAGTATTTGCTGATCTCATCCACTTTTAACATATGGAAATTCCTCCTCTTGTTTTTCAAACATTCTAAAAAGTGCCTTCTATTTTCAAGTAAAAAAATAT
>ERZ791886.850-NODE-850-length-16960-cov-2.270512_pt1 | contig 16960 bp, 16 predicted proteins | sample MGYA00510158_ERZ791886 | MGnify/ENA primary metagenome ERZ791886 (study PRJEB30046, sample SAMN00792063) | human gut metagenome | study: EMG produced TPA metagenomics assembly of the A metagenome-wide association study of gut microbiota in type 2... | reverse complement strand
TTAATAGCGCCGAGGATTTCATATGGAATGCCGGAGAGCGAGAATACTGTCTTATGGCAATTGACATTGAGCATTTTAAGCTCTTTAACGAGTGGTACGGACAAAGGGCAGGAGACAAGCTTCTGATGGAAATAGGCTCCAATCTAAAGGCTGTACAGGATGCGGGAATGGGCATTGCTGGATACATAGGAGAGGACGATTTCTGCGTTATACTCCCAAACGAAGATTCGATAATTAAAAGACTGCAGTCACGTATAATTGAGGTTGTGAAGCAGTATGGAAACAACGCGGGATTTCTGCCGGTGTTTGGCATTTATGAAATTGACGATAAAATAATATCTGTCAGTACAATGTATGATAAGGCGGTTCTGGCTCTGTCGTCTATAAAGGGCAATTACGCCCAGCGTACAATACGCTATGACAAAAACATGACCATAAAAATTGAGGATGAGCAAATGCTTCTTTCAGAGGTGCAGAGGGCGCTTAAAAATGGAGAGTTTACATTCTACGCACAGCCTAAATGCAATATGACCACTAAGAAAATAGTCAGCTTGGAATCCCTTGTAAGATGGATACACCCTGTGAAGGGAGTAATTACTCCGTCAAAGTTCATACCGGTGCTTGAAAATAACGGGCTGATTACAGAGCTTGATATGTATATTTGGGACAAGGTGTGCAGAAGCATAAGGAACTGGATAGACAGCGGACACAGGGCTGTGCCTATTTCGGTAAATGTATCAAGGGTAGACATTTACGCAATGGACGTTGTACAGGGCTTTAAAGAGCTTGTCCAGAAGTATGACCTTGAGCCAAGGCTTTTGGAAATAGAAATTACAGAGAGTATTTACGCTGAGCAGTACGATTACATAACAAAGGTTGTGAGGGAGCTCAGAAACGCAGGCTTTACAGTGCTGATGGACGACTTTGGAAGCGGATATTCCTCTTTGAACATGCTCAAAGAGGTGAATGTAGACGTCATAAAGATTGATATGAAATTCCTTGATATGAACGAGCAAAGCTCAGGCAAGGGCATTGGAATACTTGAGGCCATATCCAGCATGGCACGTCTTATAGGGCTTGGAATAATAGCGGAGGGCGTTGAGACAAAGGAGCAGATGGAGCTTTTGATTGATATGGGCTGCATATATGCTCAGGGCTATTATTTTTACAGGCCGATGCCCATTGAAGTGTTTGAGCCGCTGCTGTCTGATGAGAATAACATAGATTTCAGAGGTATTAAGGCAAGACAGATGGACCGTATCAGAATAAAGGAAATACTCAACGATGAGCTGTTCAGCGACGCCATGATGAACAACATTTTAGGCGGAATAGCGTTTTACAGCGTGAGCGGCGACAAGGTTGAGCTTGTTAGGGTAAACGAGCAGTATTACCGTATTACAGGGACAAACCCGATTGACCTTGAGGAAAGACGTCAGGAAATAATGCAGGACATATATGCCGAGGACCATGGCACAGTTTTAGATATATTTAACAGAGCATATGAAAACAGACTAAGCGGCGCGGAGGGCGATGTGCGCAGGATTAAGGGCGACGGCGCGGTAATATGGATGAACCTTAAGGCCTTCTTTTTGAGGGAACAGAACGGAAGCAGACTGTATTACGGCTCCGTAAGGGACGTGACCGCCCAAAAGGTTAGGGAGCTTTCGCTGGAATCCTCACAGAAAGAGCTGACAGCGGTGCTTGGAATAGCTGAAAATGACAAATCGTTTATGAGCCTGACAGAGGATAACAGGAGAATTGCGGCTACAATATTCTCCCAGATGACGCCGGGCGGAATGATAGGCGGATACTGCGAGGAGGATTTCCCGCTTTACTTTGCCAACAATGAAATGATAAAATTTTTAGGCTACAGCAGCTATGACGAGTTTGCCCAGGCCATTGACTATAAGGTAGTAAACACAATTCATCCCGATGACAGGCAAAATGTGGCTGAAGCGCTTGGAGACAACTATTATCCCGGTATGGAATATACAGTGACTTACCGTATGCCGAAGAAGGACGGAACATGGTTCTGGACTTTGGATAAGGGCAAGGTTATTTTGGCTGAAAACGGACGAATGGCAATTGTAAGCGCGTGTATGGACATATCTGATACGATGGAAATACAAAAACGTCTTACGGAAACAAATAAGGTTTTGCTAAAACAGAACCATGAGCTGAACTTCCTGTATAATGATACGGCTGGCGGGTATCATCACTGCGCTGACACCCCTGAATGGGATTTTTTGTATATAAGCAATAGGTTTCTGGAAATTTTTAAATATACAAGAGAGGAAATAAAAGCTCTGTTTGATAATAAATATTTAAATATGATACATCCCGATGACAGAGCTGCTGTAAGGGACTGTGTTTTGAGCATGAGGCTAAACAGCAGCCCCTACAATATTGAATACAGAATGAAGAGCAGGGACGGCTATATTTGGGTTATAGACCAAAGTAAGTTTATTGAGCTGGACGGAAAAAGGATGATTCAGGGTATTGTACTTAATATCTCAGATACCGTTAAGCTTAGGGACAGAATGAGAATGTTTGTTGACAATACCCCGGAGGACATACTGCTGCTTAACTATAAGAACAAAGAGATTACCTTCGAGGTTATAGCCAACGGAATTTCCAGAATAATGGGACACAGTGCAGATGATTACGAAAAATCCCTGAATTCAAGGTTTTATGAGCGCTTTATAGACAAAAAAAGAATTGACGAAATAGAGAAAAATTTTAATCATGCGAAGGATACTGGAGAAGGCTTTACAGAGGTTATTAAAATAAAAACCAAGCATGATGTGACAAAATGGATGAAGCTTAATTTCAGCTTTGTTAAAAATGACGGGAATGACGCTATATATATGTGTGTCATTAACGACATTACGGAGGAAAAGAAAAAGGAAATTGAGCTTTGGCTGGCGGGAAAGAGGCTGGAAAGCATACTTCGCCAGGCAAAAATAAACGGCTGGGACTGGGATATTAAAAACGGGAGACTTACCTTCCCGGAAGAATCCGCTATAGGTGCGCTTAGGGGCAGACCGTCGGGAGAGCAGGATGGAATGCGTGTGGTTGACAATTTCCCATTCGTATGCTTTAAGTATATTCCTGAAAATTATTTATCTTATTTTGAGGAATATGTTGATAAGGTAGTAAATGGCAGAAATCAAAATCAGTTTAGCTTAGAAATTCCATTAGAAAAGGGCAGAAATGATATAGTTTGGATAAGGATTGTCTGTGAAACCATCAGAAATACCGAGGGGGAAGCCGTAAGGGCTTTCGGGTATTATATAGATATCACGGAGGAAAAGGACAGATATTTCCGGGAAAGAGAAGATATGAAAACGCTGGAAATACTGCGAAGCCAGGCTATATATGATTTTAAGGTTAACCTGAACAATGACAGCTTTTCAGATGAGAATAGCGGAGTATGGTTCGGTGAGACGGGCTGCAGCATGGACTGCGGATATACAGAAATGCTTGGATATGTATGCAGTAATCTTGTTGCCGGGGAATACAGAAAAGAGCTGGAGGATTTCACGCGCAGGGAAAGGCTCCTTAAGCTCTACAACGACGGAATTCTTACGGATACAATTGAGTATCGGAGAAAATATATGGGCCGGATAAAATGGTTCAGAATGATAGTTTATCTGGTTAAGTTTGAGTACAGCTCCGATATTTTTGCATACATGTTCATAATGGATATAGACGAGCAGAAAAAACGCGAAATCAAGCTTACCCATCTGGCTCATACAGACTCGCTTACGGGGCTTTTGAACAGGCAGGCAGCCATACCGATAATAGGGGAATATATTAACGGAATGAAACCGGATGAAACGGCTGCCATAATAATGTTCGACATGGATAATTTTAAGTCGGCAAATGACGTTTTTGGACATGCGTACGGCGATAAGGTTATAAAGCAGACGGCAGAAAGACTGAAAACGCTGTTCAGGGAAAATGATATTGTATGCAGGATAGGCGGAGACGAATTTCTTGTACTGTGTAAAAATATTGACTTGAACTCTGTAAATTCAAAAATGAAAAATGTAATTGAGCTGGCAGCAGTATGCGACAGCGACAGAAACACGAGATTTACATTATCAGCAGGCTACTGTATGATACCTGCTGACGGAACAGAATTTAAGGAATTGTATCAGAAATCCGATATAGCCCTGTTTGCGGCTAAAATGGACGGAAAACGTTCTTTTAAAAAGTACGAGCCTTCAATGAGGGCAGTAAGATATGAGCTTTCGGATAAATGAGTTCCGGCAAAAGAATATTTGATACCGCAAGCCCGGCACATTATATGTATTGCCGGGCTTAGTTAAAATAAAACTGTGAAACTGGCAAATATGAGATACTTTTCTTTCCTTTTATTCTGATACATGATAGAATAAATAGAATATAATACCATTAAGAGCTGTTTGGAGGGTTACTTATGAAAAAATTTAAAAAGTGCGTTTTGGCCTTATTGACCGCTGGGCTGCTTCTGCTTCCCGGATGTTCTAAAAGTGAGACTTCTCTGGATCCCGGCAATCCGACGTCGGTTATAGTATGGCACTACTATAAGGGTACACAAAAGACTGCCTTTGACGAGCTTGTCAGCAAGTTCAACGAAACGGTAGGCGCAGAGGAAGGAATAGTAGTAACCGCCGAATCCAAGGGCTCTGTCGATGACCTGGCGGATGCAGTAGCGGCGTCAGCTAATCAGAAGGTTGGCTCGGAGGAGCTTCCAAACATATTTGCCACCTATTCGGACACTGCCTATGTTGTAAACGAGCTTGGGCTGCTGGCTGATATTAAACAGTATATGACAGATGAAGAGCTTAGCGAGTACGTTGAGGGCTTTGTACAGGAAGGCGAGTTTACAGACGGAAGCCTGTATATATTCCCGGTTGCTAAGTCCACAGAGCTTCTGTTCGTAGATATGACCGACTGGAATAAATTTGCTGAGGCGACAGGGGCCAGCGATGAAGCCTTTAAAACCTGGGAAGGGCTTGCCGAGGTGTCCAAGCAGTACTATGACTGGAGCGGCGGAAGGGCGTTCTTCGGAAGGGACGCGTTTGCAAATTATCTTATTGTAGGCAGCCGCCAGCTTGGAAGCGAGCTGTTCGAGGTTAATAACGGACAGGTTAAGCTCAATTTAGATAGAGATATTATGAAACGCTTATGGGACAATTACGCTGTTCCGTATATAAAGGGCTATTACGGTGCATACGGACGATTTAGAAGCGACGATGTCAAGACCGGCGACCTTATAGCGGTTGTAGGCTCAACCTCAAGTACAAGCTATTATCCAACGGAAGTAACCTTTGACGGCGGAATTACATATAATCCGATTGAAGGTAAGGTTTATCCTGTTCCCGGTTTTGAGGGCACAGAGGACTATGCTGTACAGCAGGGCGCGGGTATGGCCGTCACTAAAGGCGATACGCTGAGTGAAAAGGCTTCTGTAGAATTTTTAAAATGGTTTACAGACGTTGAACAGAATACGGATTTCTGTGTAAGCTCAGGCTATATTCCGGTAAAATATGAATCTAATACGCGGGAAAATCTTGAGGCGGCTCTTCAAAGAGAGGGTGTTGATAAGGACTCGCTTGTTTATGACAGCTTCCTGCTTGGTGTTGATACAGTAAATAATGTCAATCTGTATACAAACAGGCCTTTTGAGGGCGGAGTAGAAGCCAGAAGCGTGCTTACGGAATTTATGACGTCCAAAATAGACAATTATAAAGCGGAGCTTGCGGGCCTCAGCGGGGACGAGCTTGATACGGCTTTGGACAGCGCATTTGAAAGCTGGCTTACGGAATTGAGCACCGCACTTGAAAATTGCTGACAGACATTGAAATGAGATGATGACGCGTGGACAAAAGAGATAAAAAGAATAACACAATATTTCTAAAAACGTTCAAGCCGGTTTTTTCCGTTCTTTTTATAACTATTGCCGTGTTTACAATCGTTTTTCAGCTTAGCTTTCTTCAGTATCTTAAAACAAACGCAATCGATGTATTTAACGAACAGGTAACCAACAGAAAAATCTATGTCGAAAGCGAGATGGGCAAGTGGACATCTATCAACAGCAGTGCGAAGCTTATTACGCAGTCTATTGAAGATATAACTGCTAAGAAGGGCGCGTCATTAACGGATATACATACTGACCCGGAGCTTAATCAGGAAATACTGCGGGGTGTAATGGATGACGTTCTGGGAAATCTGAGGACTGGCGGCACAACTGAAATTTTTCTTATACTTGACGGCTGTGTCCCGGGAAGCGAATATAAGGATAACTTAAAACAGGGGATATATATAAGAAACAGCAATCCTGACTCATATTCCTCCAGCAATGAAAGTCTGCTATTTGAAAGAGGAATGCCGATGATTTCAAAGCAGTGGCAGCTTCCGCTGGACAGCTTCTGGACATCCAGCTGTACAATAAGTGATGAAGAGGACAGCTATCTTTACACAAAGCCTCTGGAGGCGGCTAAAAACAGTCCGGGTTCAGACGCATCGGATTTAGCATATTGGTGCTACAGCTATCCTATAAGCGAGTCCGACAGGGGTGTTCTTAGCTACTCCATACCGCTTATAGCATCCGACGGAACGGTGCTTGGAGTGTACGGCGTGGGAATAAGTGAGGACTATTTTGTTAAAACGCTTAATTACAGGGAATTGGGCCCCAATAAGTCAGGTGCTTATCTTCTGGCAAAGACTACGGACGGAGTTAATTTTGAGTCATATATTTACAGCGGCTCGTCCTATAACAAGGCCTCTCTTATATCTCAGACTATGACTATAAAAACATCGCGTGACTCGGTCTCAAGACTGTATCAAAGCGATGAGAACAAAAGCTTTATTTGTGTCAGTGCACAGTATTTTACACTGTATAACAATAATACGCCATTTGAGAATGAACGGTGGGCGCTGCTGGGAATACAAAATGAGGACAAGCTGCTTTCGGTATATAATAACGCACAGACAACACTGATGCTGCTTCTTATATCAGCCCTGATTATAAGCGCCATAGGAATATTCAGGACAAGCCGCCTCATATCAAATCCCATAAGAAGGCTTGTGGAGGAGCTTAGAAAAAGCGACCCCAACAGGCCGATAAAGCTTAACAGGGTTAATGTAGATGAAATTGACGAGCTTGTAATGTCTATAGAAAGCCTGAGCTCCAGGGTGGCAGCGGCCTTCTCCAAAATATCCACCATAATACAGATGTCTGAATCAGGCATTGGACTTTTTGAATATAAGGAGAAGGAAAACCTTGTGTTCTGCAATCCCGAGCTGTGCGAGATGATAGGTTTTTCCCCTAATACCGATTTGGCGGCATATATTGACGGAACGGAATTTATCAAATGCCTGAAAGAGCTTGATAAATATGCTGTGCCGGGCGAGGAAAATCTTTATGAGGTATATACCTCATCGGGACGTCAGCGCTGGCTTAAACTGAATCAGACAACTGATGAGTCTTCAGTAATAGGCGTGCTTATAGATATAACCTCAAATGTGCTTGAAAAACGCCAGATTGAGTATGAAAGGGATTACGATATCCTTACAAGCATATATAACAGAAGGGCGTTTGAGGAGAGGGTTAATATGCTCTTTAAACATCCTGATAAGCTTAAAACTGCAGTTGTTATACTTTGGGACCTTGATAACCTTAAGTTTATAAACGATAATTACGGACACAGCGTAGGAGACAGCTACATTATATCATTGGCTAACTGCCTTAAAAAATTTAATGACAGTACAACCGTTTCCGCAAGGCGTTCGGGTGATGAATTTATTACTCTCATTTACGGAAAGGACAGCAAGCAGGAAATACGGGAAATATTAAAAAAGCTTCAGGATGAAATATCGGCGGCTTATATAAAGCTTCCAAACGGAAACAGCTATAAAACCAGAGTTTCAGCGGGTATGGCATGGTGCCCTTCCGACTCAGCGGTGTTTGCAGAGCTTTTCCAGTATGCGGACTTCGCGATGTATACTGCCAAGCATAACAGGAAGGGAACGCTTGAGGGCTTTAACCCTGAGCTTTATAAGGAAAACAGGATTCTTGTCCAAGGTCAGGAGGAATTTAACAACCTTATGGACAAACACCTTGTGCGCTATATGCTGCAGCCGATCATCAGCGTAAGTGACGGAGGAATATTTGGATACGAAATGCTTATGCGTTCAGAAGTAGAGCTGTTTAAATCACCGGCTGACATTTTAAAGATGGCTCATTCACAGTCAAAGCTTTATGACCTGGAGGTAATGACGTGGTTTGAGGCAATGAAGACCTTTGTCAACCTTAAGGAATACGGAATGCTCTCAAATGAAAGCAAGGTATTTATTAACTCAGTGTCAAACCAGCTGATGCAGCCGGATATGATAAGGCTTTTTGAAAAAACCTATAGTCCGTACCTGCAGTATATTGTTTGTGAGCTCACTGAGGAGGATCAAAGAGACTCTTCTATAACACACGATAAGACTGAGCTGTTCAGGAACTGGAACTCGATGATAGCAATAGACGACTATGGCTGCGGCTATAACAGTGAGGCAATACTACTTGAAACTTCGCCTGACATAGTTAAAATTGACATCAGTATTGTCCATGGGGTTGACAGTGACGAGGATAGGAGACAGCTTGTAAAAAACCTTATATCCTATGCAAAGGAAAGGAATATAATGGTTCTTGGTGAGGGCGTTGAAACGAAGGAAGAGGCAGAGGTGCTTATTTCCCTCGGAGTTGACCTGCTTCAGGGCTTTTATCTTGCAAGACCGTCATACGACGGAGCTCTTCCTTCAGAGGAGCTTTTGGAGGAAATACGAAGCATATATAAGAAATGGAAAAAATAAAAAAAGAGGTAAACCTATTGGTTTACCTCTTTTTTATTTTATAAGAGAATACATCATCATATCCAGTATCTTGCCGTTTTTAACAGCGTTGTTCCTTAAAATTCCCTCGCAGACAAAACCGTTCTTCTCCAAAATGCGGCGGGATGCAATATTGTATGCAAACGGTTCAGCGTAAATACGGACTATGTCAGTATTTTCAAACACCATTTTACATATTGACGCCACTGCTGATGTTCCTATACCTTTACCCCAATAGGGCTCGGCAATGTAATAGCCCATTTCGGCGGTTCTAAAGTGTATGTTGTCCTGACGGAACACACCGATACTTCCTACTGTCCTGCCTTCGCAAATAATTGCGAAGGCAAATGTCGAATTTTTGTCGGCTTTCATAGCAGAGCTTATAAATTCCTCGGCGTCAGCTACAGTATAAGGGTAGGGTATACCGTCCCTAAGGTTATTAAGTACATTTTTGTTGTTTATCGCTTCGGCAAGGTCGTCGGCGTATTCCATTTTCCATGGTTTTAACTCACAGTCCATAGTTGGTCTCCTTTACTATTAAGCCTGTTTTGCCCCGTTAGGCTGAACAAGTTCATTTACATCTGTAAGCTCACCTGTAACAGAATCCATTATGTATCCGTAAATTTTGACATCTGATGGTATTAAAGGATGGCTGCGCAGAAGCTCAACAGAGCTGCTAACGGCCTGTGCAACATCGTCGAAGCCTGTCAGCCAGCGTTCAAGGTCAATACCAAAGTAGCGCACCATATTTAAACTATTGGCGCTTACCCCGCGTTCCTCCATCTCACGCAGCATTTTTTTGCCGTCCATATGCTGCACACCGCAGTCGGTATGTCCGATGACCATTACGTCTGTAACGCCCAGCTCATAAATGGCAATTAGTAAGCTGCGGACAGCACTGCCAAAGGGGTGGGAAATTACACCGCCCGCGTTTTTGATAATCTTTGCATCTCCGTTTTTAATTCCAAGGGCGGCCGGAAGCAGTTCTGTCAGTCTCGTATCCATGCATGTTACAATGGCAAGCTTTTTGTTTGGATACTTGCTTGTTCGGTATGATTCAAAATCCCCGCTTTCAACAAATGACCTGTTATAGTCAAGTATATCGTTAATCATAAGTAATCCTTCTTTCTAAAAAACCGGTAAAACTGAGTTTGGTGTACTAAGCTGAGTGATTATTTTTGTAATAGGACAACCATTTCAACATGCATTTTTTGTCTAAACCAATTGTATATTAATGTAAATGCAAACAAGTGCAATTTGAGCTTCTGATGATTTTTTACATGAAATTATCTAATAATTATCCAACCCCCATCACACTTTGAACCAGTTTTTTCTATGTTTTTTTATTATGCAAAAGAGATATATACTCGCTCAATGGTTCTTTTTGTCACGTTTACCTTTGCAACCAATTCGTCAGAAGTATATTACAAATCTTCGATGAGCAAAGAAGCCACTTCTTTTTAATTATATTCAATCCAACATTCAACCCGAGATTTTTTAATTACTCGTCAGAATTTAATTCCGCTCTTAAGTCAGCAAGTATCTTCCCACTGTAAGTAAAGTGTTGTGGCCCAGCTATTGATTTAACGCCAAGTAGAACACACGCAAGTGAACTAAGTAAATAATCTTCTCCTTCGTAAGAGATATGTCTGTCATCAATAACAGTGCATACAACTTCTGGATACTCTAATGAAATTACTTGTTCTCCCGGTTTTATATTGCACATAGAAAATCTAAATGAGCTAAGTTTTGCTTTCTTAGCTTGTTTTTCTTCTTCTTGTTCTTCGGGAGATGCAACATGTTTCTCAAGTTTATCTTCTAATCCATTGATCTGAGCAATTGCTTCGAATAATTTATAAGCTTCTTCTGGTGTCATATTGTAAAATTCTCTTACTCTAACTTTACCATCATTTAAAGAATCTTTTGAACGCAAACTTGGATTCAATGAATCAATAATATCATGCACCTTTTTATCTTTAATACGATTATTCACTTCATATGTCGCATAAATTCTAAATGCAAATGGTGTACATTCTGTTCTGTTTAATTGATCCAATCTTTTTTGTGGGTCATCTGCATACCCGATTTTAACCCAGTCTGGAAAGGAAGGGTTTGTTAAAATATAAATATATCCTTTACTCATAATTACTTTTCTCCATGTGGTGTTTTATCTTTTGCAACCGTCAGCTAACCATTAAATTTTTAAAGGTTCTTCCACACATTATCATTATAACCTCTGATAATATTTTTTCAATAATTAGCTTAACTGTGTTTTATTAGTCGCTTCCTAATTTTTACTATTATAAAAATTCCAGCCAATATTGTGGTTAAATCTTATATCACGCAATTTCTCTTTTGAGTTGAAACCGAACGACAAAATGAAAATTAGTAATTTATAGATTAAAATTGACTCCTTAGAAATGCTCACTCTGCTGTTAGATGCTTTTTCATTTATGCATAAATAGCAATAGGAATAACGATAACCGCAGGGCCAGTTATTTTTGTCTTCAACTCAGGTAAATTAAATTGATTCATATCCGATGTTTTAAATCCTGAGAACATCTCATTTAATAATTCTTCTGATAGAATAGATAGTGAGGTTTTTCTAAGAAGATCAATGTTTTCCGTATCATCCTTACAAATTGATATTACTTTTCCAAGAACTTTAAAATGACCACCAATAATTTCTGAAATATTATCATTTGCAAGATATTGTTCTTGTGCTGACAATACCGTCGTACATTTGGAATCAGACAAAATAAAATCTATTGTACCACTATGTTTCAATTCATCAGCAAATGACTTAATTTGTTTTAGAGTTTCATTTTCTTTTTGCTTTTGATTATTTGCTTGTGTTTTATTGCCTAGCTGTGGTTTATCAGTGAAAATTTCAACCATACGAAAAAGATCAATAAAAATATCCATATAATTAATTAGTGGATTTTTTAGCAATTCTCCTTCAATTTCAATAAAATCTCCTACTTGCATTTTAGAAAAATCAAATTCCGACTTCAGCATTTTATGTTCTACTAAAAATCCACAGAACTTAGACAAAAGCGAAACATTTGTATGTACCTTTTCTTTAACAATATTTTCATTTTTGCCTTTGTTTCCAGTCTGACTTATCTCACCAGACATATCAATTTTCAATAGCTTACTTATAATGGTTGCAGAAGTTGAAACACCTGCATTGACGTTTTGAGCAGAATTATTTTCTTTATGTTCTGTATAATTAACCTGGCTTACCATCGAAAAACCATCTTCCATAATAGCAAGCATATCTAAAACGATTTTTTCGTTAATATATACGGGAATAATCAGTCTCTCTGAATTTATACTTTCATTCATAATTTCAATTCCATTCTCTTTTTAATATAAAGTATTGTACACTTGGCAATGACGATACATTTCCAAACCCAGCCTTTGTAATAAGACAAAAATATTTTTATAGACAATATAGAATAATGTGAGTTTTTAAGAACCACTTCTTGATAAAAGAAGTCCAAGTTCCTCTTTCTCTCCTACAACTTCCAATTTTATCGACTTCATATCATTTTTACTCAAGTTAATATTAACAGTTATCCATATTTTTTTCTATCTACTTTTGATTTTTTTACAGGGATAATCGTAAGTTTCAAATTAGTTTGCCAATGTAGTCTGTGTAGCTGTTCCGCTGATTAACTTTTCTCTCATAATAGTGTCTCCATTCTTACTTTTATTGCATATAGAAATAATAGTGTATTTAAATATGTGAATAGGACTAAAAAATAAGCATACCACTATTTCTAATGATACGCTTATCATAGCCTTTCCTCTATAGGAATATGGACATTTCAAAGATATTGAACTACTAAAACCCGCTACTTGACTATTGTGGTCCCACACCTTACATCCACTACCGACGAAACATTAGAATGGTTTTTCATACACTTATTCCTAGTATTCTTACCCTCCGTTGTAAACACAAAATTTTTGGAAAACTGCTTAAAATAAAGGACTTCTATATATCTTGCTTTTGTAACTTTACCACCGTCTCCCACGGCAGTGTCTGATTTCCACAAGAGTTTCCTGAACTCTTTTCCATCTTTGTAAATTGGAAAATTAAATTCAATTGATTTTAATATCTGTTCTGATTCATCGTTTCGATATATTTGAATCTCTTTTATCAAATATGATATTAGCGTTTTCTTTTCGCTATCACTAATTATATCAAATAATTTGTTGAAATTGTTAAGAATATTGTAAACATTTTCAAAAGTAATTGTTTCTCTTTCGATAGCATTTCTTCTTAGTTTCACATCCTCAATCGATTCTTCTAATTCCACGATTGTTTCATATAAGCCATCTAACCTAATCGTCATATCTTTAATCTTTCGTTCTCGATATTTTACATCAATCGGAAGATAATCAATCTCTTTTTCAAGACGCGATTTGTTTAAATCTACTTCCTTTAATTTTTTCTCATAATTTTCAAGTTCTAAATTAAGTGACTCTGTATTTGTTTGCATTCCAAACCTATTCTTGATTTCCTTTGCAAAATCTTCATTACTGACTAATTCTCTAATTGCTTCAATAACTAATGGTTCAATATCTGTTTTTCTTAGTGCTGCTTTATAATCGCATTTTTTACCAAGTTCTTGTCTGGCACGACCACATACATAATAATAAACTTCTTTATATGTACCATCTTTATTCGTCCAAGCGTGTTTATTGGTATACATCGGTCCTCCACACTTTGGACATTTTAATAGTCCCGTTAATAAATGTACTCTGTCATTACCTATTCTTGACTGTGATTCTACTCCGGTTAATTGACGCTTATTATAAACCTTTTGCCATAATTCTTCACTAACAATTGCTTGGTGCTGTCCATCAACTAAAATATAATCATCTTTATTAACTTTCTTATATTCGTTTTTTGTTCCTTTTACTTTTTCCCTTGTTCTTCTGCCATAAGCAATCTTTCCGCAATAAACCGGATTATCTAATATTAATTTTACAAAATGACCACTCCATCAATCTAGATTACCATTTTGTCTTGGTATCTTCCTGATACCTTGCATATTTAAATATCTTGCAATCTTACCATATCCCGTATCCGTATTAGCAAATTTATCATAAATGATTCTTATAGCTTCTGCTTCTTCCTCACTTATAATCAATTTATTATCTTCTAAATGGTAACCGTATGGAGCAAAACCACCGTTCCAACCACCTTGTCTTGCTTTTTCTCTACGACCATTCATTGTTTGTTCAATTATATTTTCACGTTCAATTTCTGCAACAGCAGATAAAACAGAAATAAGCAACTTACCACTTGTTTGCGATGAATCAATGCCTTCCTCAATGCAAATTAAATTAATTACATAAGATTGAATAAACTCTAAGGAATTTAATATATCAGCAGCATTTCTTCCAAACCTTGAAATTTTATATACCAAAACATATTGAATATCCAACCCATTTTTTATATCATCCAACATCTTCTTGAAAGCCGGTCTGCCCTCAATGGATTTTCTTGATTTTCCGGCATCTTCGTATACACCAACAACTTCCATTTCTTCTCTATCGGCAAATCTTCTTAAACTATTCTTTTGACCTTCAAGGCTATACCCTTCTACTTGCATTTCTGTACTAACTCTAGGATATAACACACATTTTGTACCCTCTCTATTCATTTTGTACCTCCATTTATTTATTTTGTGGAAATGTAATGTAGTGTTGCGTATTCCTACGCAACTAAAACCAATTATTGCAATATGGATTCTCCATACTTTTCAATCACTAAGACCATTGCTTCATTAAATTTCTCATAATTTTCTTTTTCAATGTCAGTGAATGTTTCCATATTTTCAGCAATATTGGTAGTTGAAATATTTCCCATCGAATTTTCCTCCACAATTTATTGCTTTCATAACAGTGGATATAATTTATTATAAAATTTTGTGTTTTCAATTAAGAACATACGAATTTTCAATTCACACATTTATATAACCCACTTTGTAATCATCTTTCTTCATTACTTCTTTTTTTATCTAAATACCTTTCATAATGCTTTAATGCTCTTTCAACGTAATCTTCCTTTTGAGCAGTGGTAGGAAATCGTTTGAGATATTTATCATATCTTTCAGAAGATAACTTCAGCACTTCCTTTTGATTCCCCCTTTCCTCATCTAAAATTCCATAAATCACACTTTCATCTCTTGATGCCTTTTTAAGTCTGATACTTTGGGAGTGTGATGGAGTACAATCATTTGATTCCATCGCATCAAGCAGTATTTCTTGTTCATCCGTTGGTTGATAAATACGAAAGTTCAATAGCCGGACTAAATGCTATTAAGCCTTTGTCAACTTTATAAAGTAATGGCTTGATTAAATTTGTTAGCCTAATATATCGTTGAAATTGTCTGCCACTTTCTTCAGTTGAAATAATATCTCTTGATTTGTGGACAACTTGTCCATAACTTTTACCTTGATGTTTTATAGCATCTAATTTCATTTTATAAGCAAATGCTTTTTCACTTGGTAAAATGGTTTCTCGCTGTAAATTAGCATCTGCCATTGTAATAACTGCTTCATCATCACTCATATTTCTAACAACAACTCGCATTGTTTCTAAACCAAGTTCTTTACAAGCTGCTATCGTCTATGACCTGAAATTAGTTCATAACCACCATCAGGCAATGGTCTTGCAAGTGCCGGAGTAATCGTTCCGACATTTTTTATACTTTCTATCATTTGTTCCATCTCCTCATCGTAATTCACTTGAAAAGGATGATTCTTAAACGGGTGCAACTGTTCAAGTGGAATTTCTTGTATTTTCTCTAACTTTTTTTCATCACACATTTCTTGTGTAGTTAAAATGTCATCATATGTTCTTAAATTTAATTCTATTTTTTTACTTGTCATCATCAACACCTCCATCATCTTCAACATCTTTATCTGACCATCTCAATTTGCTTTTTACCGGACGAAGAAAAAAAGCTTCTAAATCTGCTTGAAATCTTGCCAATTGATTCAGCTACTCTTTTAATTCGGGAACATCAACAAATCCTAGAGAGTTAGCCCTCCTGACAATTTGATTAAGATTATTTCCAATAGCATACATTTGTTTCATCACATCAAAGAATCTTTCATCGATTCTTGCTTGTGGTTCATATCCGGTAATTAATATTCGTAATACCGATGATTGTGTTAACCCTGTTAGATTTACCTTTCTCATAAACTCTTTATTTTCTTGTTCTGATAACCAAAACTGTTTTTTTATTCTTTTCATAAAATTCCTTTCTTTACTAACCGAAGAAAAATAAATCCTTGTATATTCGGTCTAGTAATAACCCGTAAAGCATTTTGGCATCGGTTGAAATATCCTTATACTTTTCATTAACAAACAAAGCCTTTGGTACTTTGTAGAAAGCAAAACTTTGTGCTTGTGATACTGTAAAATACTTATTCATTCTTTTTCTTTCGCTCCTTCCTTGAATAATTAGGGCATTGGATAATCAAAGCACGATAACTCTGCTTGCAGTTCCTACTGCATTTGCGACATATATCGTTATACGTGATTCGATTTCTATAATTGAGAAAGAATGCCCATTCCAACTTTCTCTTTTTACTCATTCGTGGCAATTCATCACCTTCTTTCCAACCATCATTTTTTGCAACATCTCGGGGCGATTTTTAAAGATTATTTCTTTTCTAAGCCACCGAAATGTTTAAGGCAAGGTATTAATCCTACTTGATGGTTTTTCTTCTTTAATTGCCTTAGAAATGCTTGTGCCGGTTTATCTGAATGTAGTTTTTGAATACCTTTCTAAATTCCTTAGAAGTCGCTTTACTCATATCATCGCAAAGTCATATCCCATTCAGCCGATCATATAGTTGTTAAAAATATCGAAGGAATAAATGTCTCCTCACTTATTTGGACAAGACACCCTAAAATGCACACCCATTTTTCAAAAATTTCTTAAAAAATGTTTTAAAAAATATTTTTTATCCCTTCACTTGTTTGGACTGTGATAGAATAAAATATCGGGTATTTTTCAATAACATTTTTACTCCCCTCTACTTGTTTGGACTATGAAAGTAAAAA
>ERZ791886.844-NODE-844-length-17150-cov-2.238608_pt1 | contig 17150 bp, 12 predicted proteins | sample MGYA00510158_ERZ791886 | MGnify/ENA primary metagenome ERZ791886 (study PRJEB30046, sample SAMN00792063) | human gut metagenome | study: EMG produced TPA metagenomics assembly of the A metagenome-wide association study of gut microbiota in type 2... | reverse complement strand
GCCACAAGTGCATGCCCGATTTCATGATACGCCACAATACGCTTTTCTTTATCTGTCAGGATTGCATTTTTCTTCTGATATCCGGCGATAACAACCTCAATACTCTCCTCCAGATCTTCCTGTGTTACAAATTTACGGTTGTCACGAACTGCACGAAGTGCTGCTTCATTTACAATATTAGCAAGTTCTGCTCCAGAAGCTCCGGAAGCCATACGTGCCACTTTATTATAATCTACATTATCACCAACTTTTATTTTCTTTGCATGAACCTTCAGGATATCTTCCCTTCCTTTCAGATCAGGAAGTTCTACCGGCACACGTCGGTCGAACCGTCCCGGTCTTAAAAGAGCCGGATCCAGGGATTCTGGACGGTTCGTTGCCGCAAGAATGATCACGCCCGTGTTGTCTTCAAATCCGTCCATCTCTGTCAGCAACTGATTCAAGGTCTGCTCGCGTTCATCATTTCCACCTATCTGTCCATCCCGCTTCTTACCGATTGCATCTATCTCATCAATAAACACAATACATGGTGCTTTTTCTTTTGCCTGTTGGAACAGATCACGCACCTTTGATGCACCCATACCAACGAACATCTCTACAAATTCAGAACCGGACATGGAGAAAAATGGAACATTTGCCTCACCGGCAACTGCTTTTGCAAGCATCGTCTTACCTGTTCCCGGAGGTCCTACAAGAAGAATTCCCTTCGGCATCGATGCTCCGATTTCTTTATATCTGGCCGGGTTATGAAGATATTCTACAATCTCGCTTAAATTCTCTTTCGCCTCATCTTCACCTGCAACATCACGGAAACGGATTCCCTCGGATGATTTCACATAAATCTTCGCACTGCTTTTTCCCATTCCGAAAGACATGGCGTTTTTTCCACCGGCCCGCTTCATCAATTTTCTGGACATGTATTCTCCCAATGCCACAAAAAACAAGATTGGAAGCACCCAGGATAAAATATTAACCAGAATCGGAGATGACTGATCAATTTCTTCTCCGTAAAAAGAAACATCCGCTTCATATAATCGTTTCGTCAGATCCGGATCATTGACCATCGCCGTTTTGTAAATGGTCTTCCCGTCTTTTCCTGTAAATAAGATTGTATTATCCTGTTGCTGCAATTCTACTTTTTTTATCTCCTTTTTCTCGGTCATAGAGATAAATGTTCCATAATCTACATCTTTAATCTGCTTTTCCTTTATGTAAGGCATCGCAATAATGTTAAATAATATCAGGATAATCAGCACAATCGTATAATAAAACATCAACGGTTTTTTCGGCCGTTTCACCTGTTCCATAATCATTCCTCCATTCTTTCAATATCGAATTCAATTTTCTTTTATATGGTAACAGTTTTTGTCTGATTATTCCAGTTTTATATTATAAAAATTGTATGAATTTCGTAAAATAAAAATATTAAAGTACAATCTTCCAATTATAATTCCTTCGGTCTTGGCCATTTCTGAGTGCCTGCTTTTAAGAACTGTGATATATGATAAATGGCAGCGCTTCTACATTCGGGTTCAATGATTTTTAACAAATGGAATATCTTTCGAAACAAAAAGCACTGATCCTGCTGAATGCTTTTTGTATAACAGAAAATGCAATTTTCTGTTATACAAAAAAAGAAAGCCCCGTAAATCCGGGACTTTCCAAATATTTTAGTGTTTTTTATACAATTCCCTGAGCTGTCATAGCATCTACGACTTTCTCAAATCCTGCAATGTTAGCTCCTGCTACGTAGTTACCTTCCATATCGTAACGTTTTGCAGCATCTACCATGTTGTGGCAGATATTTACCATGATGTTCTTCAGTTTTGCATCAACTTCCTCGAATGTCCAGCTAAGTCTCTCACTGTTCTGTGACATCTCAAGAGCAGATGTAGCAACACCACCGGCATTCGCAGCTTTTCCAGGTGCAAAGATTACACCGTTCTCCTGCAGATACTCAGTTGCCTCGTATGTAGTAGGCATGTTAGCACCCTCGCATACAGCTACGCAACCGTTTGCTACTAACTGTTTTGCATCCTCTAAGTGAAGCTCGTTCTGTGTTGCACATGGAAGAGCCAGATCTACCTTTACAGACCATACGCCACGTCCCTCATGATACTCTGAGTTCGGACGATAGTTCTTGTATTCTGTCAGTCTTGCACGTTTTACTTCTTTAATTTCTTTCAGAGCTGCAACATCAATTCCTTCAGGATCATACACCCAGCCTGTAGAATCGCTGACTGTAACAACCTTAGCTCCAAGCTCCTGAGCCTTCTGTGTTGCATAAATTGCAACATTACCGGAACCGGATACTGCAACTGTCATACCTTTTAATTCTTTTCCATTGAGTTTCAGAAGTTCCTCTGTCAAATACAGAAGTCCATAACCTGTAGCTTCTGTTCTTGCTAAAGATCCACCGTAACTTAATCCTTTACCTGTAAGTACACCTTCGTATACTCCGCGGATTCTCTTGTACTGACCAAACATATATCCAATCTCTCTTGCACCTGTTCCGATATCTCCGGCCGGAACGTCAGTGTCAGCACCGATATATTTGCAAAGTTCTGTCATAAAGCTCTGGCAGAATGCCATAACTTCTCTGTCGGATTTTCCCTTAGGGTCGAAATCAGAACCACCTTTTCCTCCTCCGATTGGAAGACCTGTCAGTGAGTTCTTGAATACCTGCTCAAATCCAAGGAATTTGATGATTCCAAGGTTTACGGAAGGATGAAGGCGTAAGCCTCCTTTGTATGGTCCGATTGAACTGTTGAACTGTACACGGTAACCTGTATTTACCTGAACCTGTCCATTATCGTCTACCCATGGAACACGGAATTTGATCTGTCTCTCAGGCTCAACCAGTCTCTCAAGCAAAGCGTCTTTTCTGAATTTCTCCTCGTTTGCTTCGATTACCACTCTCAATGATTCCAATACTTCTTTTACTGCCTGGTGGAATTCTGGCTCAGCAGGGTTCTTTGCCACTACTTTTTCCAGTACTTCATCAACATATGACATACCTTTGTACCTCCTGAAAAAATGTTATTATGAAATTTAAAGCGCCATATTTCTTGATTTATTTGCATTCATCATTCAAAAAAGAAGGACGGCAAAACCGTTCTTCTCCTTCGACGCTTTTGTCCTTTAATATTGTAAAGTATTTTACTTTATAACACAAGATTTTTTTTGCAAAAAAATGTTATTTTTATATTTTGTGCAATTTTAATTTTCATTTCCTGCATAATTTTGTATTTTTGCCGAAATACAGAACAAGCGCCTGCAAAATTTGCAAGCGCCTGATTATTTTTATTTAAAATATTTCACTCCAGATTCAAAGATCTTCAGATCCTGTTCTCCGTAAATGTTCATTGCAACGGAACGCCCACGTCTTTCTGAATGAGCCATTTTACCAAATACTCTTCCATCCGGGCTGTTGATACCTTCGATTGCAAGATAGGAACCATTAATGTTCCATGTCTCATCCATAGATACATTTCCCTGTGGGTCGCAGTACTGAGTTGCAACCTGTCCATTTGCGATCAGCTTATCAAGCCACTCTTTGCTTGCAACAAAACGTCCCTCTCCGTGAGATGCAGGGTTTGTATAAACTCCGCCAAGCTTTGCCCCGGAAAGCCATGGAGACTTGTTGCTGACTACTTTCGTGTACACCATCTTAGAAATGTGGCGTCCAATTGTATTGTAAGTCAGTGTCGGAGAATCCTCTGTCTGTCCTGTAATTGTTCCATTTGGAACAAGTCCCAGTTTTACAAGAGCCTGGAATCCATTACAGATACCAAGTACCAGTCCGTCACGCTCCCCAAGAAGTTTCTCAACCGCCTCTTTCATCTTCGCATTCTGGAATGCAGTTGCAAAGAATTTCGCAGAACCATCCGGTTCATCACCAGCGCTGAATCCACCTGGGAACATGATCATCTGAGACTGCGCGATTGCTTTTTCAAATACATCGACAGAATCTACAATATCGGAAGCACTCATATTACGGAATACTTTTACGATTGTTTTTGCTCCTGCTCTCTCAAAGGCTCTCTTACTGTCATACTCACAGTTTGTTCCAGGGAATACCGGAATAAATACAGTCGGCTGAGCGATCTTGTGTTCGCAGATATGTACTTCTTTTGTATCAAAAAGACCTGTGTCAATCTTCTCGTCCTGTCCCTCTGCTTTGGAATTTGTAGCAAATACGCTCTCTAGTGTACTCTCCCATGCTTTTTGGGCATCTGCAAGGGCAATCTTTGTATCTTTGTATTCAAAATTCTGCTCTTCCGTCACTTCACCGATGACTGTGTAATCAATCGTCAGTCCATCCAGCTTGTCAGCCGGAACTTCAGCAATCAGATCTCCAAATGCAGGTGCGAACAAGTCTTTTGCCTCTACGCTCGCATCTAATGTTACACCCTTGCGATTACCAAATGCCATCTTGCTGACAGCCGGAACGATTCCGTGTCTGTCAAGTGCATAAGCTGCCACAATCTTGCCGTCATGGATATCAGCAGTAAATTTACCATACTGGTCCATAACTTTTTCATAAACCGGAACATCATACTCATCTGTCGGGATCTGAAGCCATACAAGCTTATCTCCTGCTTTCTTAAGCTCCGGTGTAATAATATCTTTTTCTGTTGCCACATCCACTGCAAAAGAAACCAGTGTCGGTGGTACATCAATATGCTCAAATGTTCCGGACATACTGTCTTTTCCACCGATAGAAGGAAGACCAAATCCAAGCTGTGCACTGTAAGCACCAAGAAGTGCTGCGAATGGCTGGCTCCATCTATGTGGATCCTCTGTCATACGGCGGAAGTACTCCTGGAATGTGAAACGGATCTTACTGTAATCTCCTCCTGCTGCCACAATTTTTGCTACAGACTCTGTCACTGCGTAAATAGCTCCGTGGTACGGACTCCATGTTGACAGATACGGATCGAATCCGAAACTCATCATTGTAACCGTATCGCAGTCTCCTGTCAGTACAGGAAGCTTTGCAACCATAGCCTGTGTCTCTGTCATCTGATACTGTCCGCCATGCGGCATAAATACAGAAGATGCTCCAATGGAACCGTCAAACATTTCCACAAGACCTTTCTGTGAGCACACATTCAGATCTTTTAATGTCTCCATCCACTTTTCTTTGACATCTGTCACTTCTTCTCTTACGAGGATACTGTCTTTGCGGCTTGGAATATCTACAGCTACTTTTGTCTCCTGATGAGCACCGTTAGTATCTAAAAATGCTCTGGATAAGTCTACGATCTTCTTACCTCTCCAGGATAATACAAGTCTTGGCTCCTCTGTTACGACAGCTACCTTTGTTGCCTCTAAGTTCTCTTCTGCTGCATATCCCATAAATTCATCTACATCCTTCGGGTCTACAACAACAGCCATACGCTCCTGAGACTCAGAAATTGCAATTTCTGTTCCATCAAGTCCTGCGTATTTCTTCGGTACTTTGTCCAGATCTACCTGAAGTCCGTCTGCAAGTTCTCCGATTGCAACAGAAACTCCTCCGGCTCCAAAGTCGTTACATTTCTTAATTAATTTGCTGACTTCCTCTCTGCGGAACAGTCTCTGGATCTTACGCTCTGTCGGCGGATTACCTTTCTGTACCTCTGCTCCACACGTCTCGATAGACTCTTCTGTATGTACTTTAGAAGATCCGGTTGCTCCACCGCAACCGTCACGTCCGGTACGTCCACCGAGCAGGATAATGATATCACCAGGATCTGAAGTCTCACGGATTACTGCACGTCTTGGTGCTGCTCCGAGAACTGCTCCGATTTCCATACGTTTTGCCACATAATTCGGGTGATAGATTTCCTTAACTGCACCAGTTGCAAGTCCGATCTGGTTACCATAAGAACTATATCCATGAGCTGCCTCACGAACCAGTTTCTTCTGAGGAAGTTTTCCTTTCATTGTATCTTTGATAGATACAGTCGGATCTGCTGCTCCGGTCACACGCATTGCCTGATATACATAAGTACGTCCTGATAATGGATCTCGGATTGCTCCGCCAAGACATGTAGCAGCTCCACCAAAAGGCTCAATCTCTGTCGGGTGGTTGTGTGTTTCATTTTTAAAGTTCACAAGCCACTCTTCTTCCACGCCATCTACCTTGATTGGTACAACGATACTGCAGGCATTGATCTCATCTGACTCTTCCTGATCCTGAAGCTTGCCTTCTTTTTTCAGCTTTCTCATAGCCATCAATGCAAGATCCATCAGACATACAAATTTGTCCTCACGCCCTTTAAAAATCTCGCTGTGATCGCGAAGGTACTGCTTGTAAGTATCTTCCATCGGTTTTCGATAATCTCCGTCTCCAAAGGAAACTTCTGTAAGTTCTGTTGAAAATGTTGTATGACGGCAATGGTCTGACCAGTAAGTATCCAGTACGCGGATCTCTGTCATGGAAGGATCGCGGTGCTCTTCCCCTTTGAAATGATTCTGGATATGTTGAAAGTCACGGAATGTCATTGCAAGTCCAAGAGAATCATATAATTTCTTAAGCTCTTCCTCTTCCATATCCTTAAATCCGTCAAATACAATAACATCAGCAGGCTCGTCAAATTTTGTCACTAGTGTCTCCGGCTTCTCCTCTGCTGCTTCTCTTGAGTCTACCGGGTTGATGCAGTGTTCCTTAATCTTCTGAAGTTCTTCTTCTGTAATAGCTCCATTCTTACCATGAATAATATAAGTCGTTGCAGTACGGATGACCGGCTGCTCGTCCTCTTTTACGAACTGGATACACTGAACAGCAGAATCTGCTCTCTGATCGAACTGACCTGGAAGAAATTCTACGGAAAACAGACTGTCTCCGGAGCCAACAGGAGCCTCCTCTTTCCAAAGGATATCTACCGGCGGTTCAGCAAAGATACCATTGCATGCTCTTTCAAATGTCTCATCAGATACGTTCTCCACATCATAACGATTCAGGATACGCACATACTCTACGTCTTTGATTCCAAGATAATTGCGAATCTCATGTGCAAGTGCCTTCTGCTCGACATCATAGCTGCCCTTTTTCTCAACATACACTCTTCTTACATTACTCATTCGTCTTCCTCCATTGTGTTTACATTTTTATTTTGTAATAGTTCTGTTACTTTAAATCTTCATTATTTATTTCATTGTAACACACCCACTATTATTATTGAAATTAATATATTTAAAACCTTTTATAAGCTTTACTAATTTCTTTCTTTTTCCGTTTCCACATGTTCACGACCGCTGCAACTCCCGGCACGGCAAGTAATACAAAAAATATCACTCCGACCCGGATTACCATGTCTGAGAAAAATCCTTCCGGCAGCATACGGATCATATAATCTGTCTCCGGGTCAAAGATCCAGAGATTATTTGTAAAAAATAATTTATGAAACAGCGTAAAACAGCTTGTAAAATCAATACTCATGGCAACTCCCAGAATTGCCGCCAAAATAAGATAAACAAACAACGCCTGCAAATATCCCTGCGGAACCAGTCTTCGGAGATCTGCTTTTTTTGCCCTAAGAACAATCATTAAAATAGTTGCAAGAATCACCGCATAATTCCGAAGCTTCAAACCTCCCAGAAACAAATTCCTCACATCTGCCAGATGTAGCCTGTCCTGTTCATTGAAGAAATCCTGATGCTCACCGTCCACATCTGTGACAATTGACAGCTTTTCTTCCTTTCCGATCAGATAAGCCATCATATGTTCTGTCACTGCCATCACATTGTCAATCTTCATATTCAGATCGTCCGTGACCCGGTATTTTTCATATTCCTTTTTATAAAATCCATAATGGCTGTCTCCGTAAACTGCAAGCTGAAATCCAGTGATCAGCAATGCAAAGATTACCAGGAGCATCGTAATTGTAATGGTAACTCTGTACCAGATCTTCATGTTGTCTTCCTTTTCTTTCCTAAACTACCTGCGCATTTTTTGCGATTCAGGTTTTTATCTCTAATATTATACCAAGATATCTCATATCTGTATAGAAAAATCACTTCAAAACAAATTCTGCCATTGCATTTTGCATTAATTTACCTTATAATCAAATTAGTATTTATTAGGGAGTCTTATTATGGATATTAATTATGAATTATATAAAGTGTTTTACCACGTAGCAACTACACTAAGTTTTTCGGAAGCTGCGAATAAATTATCTCTCAGTCAGCCGTAAGCCAGTCTATCAAAGCGTTGGAAAAAAAATTAAATCAAAAGCTTTTTATCAGGAGTACCAAAAAGGTACGCCTGACACCGGAAGGCGAACTGCTTCTTCGTCATGTGGAACCAGCTATGAATCTGATTCACCGTGGAGAAATCCAGCTTTTAGAAGCTTCTGAAGGTGTAGGACAACTTCGCATCGGTGCCAGTGACACTATCTGCCGTTATTTTCTTGTTCCTTACCTGGAGCGTTTCCATAAGGAATTTCCGGGAGCTCACATCAAAGTAACGAATGCAACTTCTATCCACTGTGTAGAACTATTAGAAAATGGACAGGTTGACCTGATTGTTGTCAATTCTCCAAATCCATATCTCGGAAACTGTGAAACAAAGCATATCCGTTCTTTCCAGGACGTGTTTGTTGCAAATCATTCTTTTGATAAACTTGCCGGAAGGTGCTTAAGTTACAAAGAACTTTTAGAACATCCGATTCTGATGCTGGATAAAAAAAGTACAACCAGCGAATTCCTGCATAATCTCTTTTTACAGCACCAGTTAGATCTCGTGCCGGAAATCGAGCTGAGCAGTAATGATCTTCTCATTGACCTTGCAAAAATCGGACTCGGCATTGCATGTATACCCGATTACTGTATTACCGGAAAAGATCTGGAAAAATTATTTATTGTTGAGACAAAAGAAAAACTGCCGGTGAGAGAACTGGTCATTGCTTACAATGACCGCGTTCCCATCACCAAGGCAGCTACAGAATTTCTGAAATATTTTTAGCAGTTCCTTTTAAGGATCCCTGCACCATCTGAGGTTTTCCACCGCCACGGCCCTGGAAAGCCTCATTTAATTTTTTGCTGATCACTCTTACATCTTCAGAATGGCTTCCGATAACATAACGATATCCTTCTTCATCATTTCCTGCAAAAATTGCACAAATCTTTGCACCTCTCTCTAATAGAATGTTCATTAGTTCTCTCGGTTCATTTCCACTAAGTTCACTGTCAAATACCTTTACCAGTTCCGGAGTAACGTCAATCTCCTTTGCCTGATAAGCCAGTAATTTTTGTTTGAGAGCAGATACCTGATTTTTCAAGTCAAGCTGCTCTTCTTTTAATTTTTCTACAGCTTCGGCAACTTCTGTATCCTTTGCACAGAGCAGTGCGGAAATCTTCTTCACGCTCTCCTCTTTCTGCTGATGATCTGCAAGTGCACGGCTTCCACTTAACATAGTGATACGTTCACCGCCTTTGTATGACACCATATCCACCAGTTTGATATTTCCAATCTCCCCAGTTCTATCTACGTGTGGTGCACAGCATGCACAGATATCCACGCCCGGAATATTCACAATACGGACCTGTCCTTCAATTTCAATCTTACTTCTGTAAGTCAGATCTTTCAACTCTTCCTTTGTCGGGTAAAGAATCTCTATATTCAAATTCTTGTAAACGATGCGATTCGCCTCTTCTTCGATTTCTTTCAACTGCTCCTTTGTAATCGGTCCGTCAAAATCCATCGTACAGTAATCAGCTCCAAGATGGAATCCTACATTGTTGTATCCGAATCTTCCATGTACAATTCCTGAAATGATATGCTCGCCGCTATGTTGCTGCATACTTTCGAATCTCTTTTCCCAGTCAATTTCGCCTTTAACGATCTCGCCCGGTGTCAGTGCGCCATCTGTGTAATGATAGATAATTCCATCCTTCTCCTGCGCGTCCAGCACATGAACCCCTCCAAGAATTCCTGTATCAGCATACTGTCCGCCGCCTTCCGGAAAAAATACTGTCTTATCCAAAACTACTTTGTATCCTTCTCCTTCCGGCTCACATGAAATTACCTGTGCCTCAAAATCTTTTCTATGACTACTTTCGTAGTACAACTTGTCTGTCATGTTACCTATAAATCCTTCCTGTAATATATACTACTCTTCATGATACCTTCAGATTGCTCCGTGCTATGCACTCCCTCAATCCGACCTTGTTATCATTACATTCTCTCTGGTGCTTCGAATCCAAGAACATCAATGCAGGACTCCAATACTTTCTTTGTCAGTATAAGCAGTGCAATGTATCCCTGTTTCTTTGCTTCGTTTTCCTCTGCCAGAATTTTGGTTTCATGATAAAAATGATTGAATGCATTTGCAAGATCATAAATATACGCACAGATTTTATGTGGTGCAAGTTCTTCGTAAGCATTTTCCATCATCTCGTTATATTTTACCAGCGCAAGCATCAATGCTTTCTCGCTCTCGCCGGACTGCTGATTTACCTTAAGTCCTGTGACCGCTTTTCCTTCTTCCTGGTATTTGTTCAGGATAGATTTGATACGCACGATGGTGTACAGAATATACGGTCCTGTGTTTCCCTCAAAGGAAGTAAATCTGTCTACATCGAAGACATAATCTTTGGAAGCCTGATTGGACAGATCCCCGTACTTGATTGCAGCCATACCTACCGTTTTCGCAGTGTTCTTCGCTTCCTCTTCCTCTACAGTACGGTTGTCCGTGATCTTCTTGTACATTTCCTCCTGAATCTCAGCGATCAGATTCTCCAGACGCATAACACCGCCTTCTCTTGTCTTAAACGGCTTTCCGTCTTTCCCGTTCATGGTACCGAAACCTAAGAATTTCAGTTCTGTCTCAGAAGGAACGATTCCTGTCTTCTTTGCTGCACGAAATACCTGTACAAAATGTAACTCCTGACGCTTATCTACAACATAAATAACTTTATCCGGATGATAATCTTTCACTCTCTGAACCAACGTTGCAAGGTCTGTCGTTCCGTAGAGAGATGCTCCGTCTGACTTTTGGATCATGCATGGTGGAATTTCCTTTGTGTCTGACTCTTCCTGTACATCAATCACAAGAGCTCCGTCATCGACATGTGCAAATCCTTCTTTTTTCAGCCGCTCAATCATATCCGGAATGTAAGCCTGTGCATCAGACTCACCTTTCCACAGATCAAAGTCCACATTCAGGTTCGCATAGTTCTTCTTCAAATCATTTACAGATACATGCATAATGTGGTTCCAGATTGCTGTATAACCTTTATGTCCGTTCTGGAGTAAATATGTGGCATGCAGCGCACGCTCTCTGTACTCCTCATCCTCTTTTGCTTTTCCACTTGCTGTCGGATAGATCTCCTCCAACTCAGATATGGTAAATGGAGCCTCTGCCGGATATTCTCCTTTAAAATTCTCATCAAAATATGGAAGTTCTGGTTTTCTTTCCTTTAATTCCGTAATGATCAGTCCCATCTGATATCCCCAGTCTCCCAAATGGATATCTCCAAGAACATTATGTCCCATTTTTCTTGCAATTCGTTTTACGCTCTCACCAATAATTGCAGAACGAAGATGTCCTACATGAAGCGGTTTTGCCACGTTCGGTCCGCCGTAGTCGATCACGATCATCTTAGGATTGTCAGTCTTATTCAGTCCGAGGTCTTCATCCGTCTCCATCTCATCCAGATAATCTGCTACAAATCTTTCGTCTAATTTCAGATTGATAAATCCCGGATTTACTGCCTGAACATCGCAGAAGCAACCACTTCCTTCTAATTTTGCCACAACATCCTGCGCAATCATGATCGGTGCTTTATGATAAGCTTTTGCTCCTGCCATAGCACCATTACACTGATACTCGCAAAGATCCGGGCGGTTCGACAATGTTACTTTTGCATAATTCCTGTCATATCCTGCTGCTTCGAAAGCTGCTGCCAGTTCTTCCGCTATAAAATCTGATATTCTCTTCATGCTCTCTACCTCTTATTTATCGTAATTTTTCATTTACAAAATATGTCACATTGTATTTTAGCACAAGAAAATAAAGCCAACAACCTTAATTCTTTTCACACACAAGATTTTCAACGCTTTTTTAGAAAGTCTGGTTGCTATTCCAGTAAATCCATGCTATTATAATAGTAATAATTACTGTTATTATGCAATTTAATAGATGGGAGGTTACCTATGAACAAAAAAGTACTTCGAAATTTATCTTATGGTGTATATGCCGTTTCGGCACTTGGGGAGAATCGTATGTCCGGCTGCATTGCCAACAGTATTATGCAGATTACTTCTTCCCCTGCAACTTTAGCTGTCAGTATGAATCATGATAATTATACGCATGAATGCATTGAAAAAAGTGGAATGTTCGCAGTTTCCATACTTTCTGAAAAGACTGACCCCAATATCATCAGCCAGCTTGGATTTCAGTCTTCCAGAGATGTGGACAAGTTTATGAATGTTCCTTTTATTACAAAGCATAATATTGCCGTTGTCGATGATGCATGCGGTTATCTTGTCTGTAAGGTCATCGATAAAATGGAAACAAATACCCACACAGTCTTTCTTGGGGAAATCATTGACTGTGATATGTTGAATCAGGAAACACCTATGACCTATGCCTACTATCACAATATCATCAAAGGCAAGAGTCCGAAAAATGCACCGACTTACCAGCCGGAAGATCTGGATACGGTAGATTCTGCTTCTTCTGATTCTTCAATCACCTCCAGTAATTCCTCCGGAAATGGCAAATGGGTGTGTAGTATCTGCGGATATGTCTATGACGGTGATATTCCATTTGAAGAACTTCCAGACACATTTGTCTGTCCAATCTGTAAACAGGGCAAGGATAAATTTAAGCAGCGATAACTTGTCTGACAGACACATTTTATATTAAATTAAAGGTTAGGTTACATCTATGAATTTAAAACTTGGATCTCATGTCAGCATGAGCGGAAAAAGCATGCTCCTTGGTTCTGCAAAAGAAGCTGAATCCTATGGAGCAAATACATTTATGTTCTATACCGGAGCACCACAAAACACCAAAAGAAAAGAGATTTCTGAACTCAATATTGATGCCGCCTGGAACTATATGAACGAAAAAAATATTTCAGATATCGTCGTTCACGCTCCTTATATTATCAATCTTGGTAATACCGTAAAACCTGAGACATATGAACTGGCCGTGGAATTTCTGGCAAAAGAAATTGACCGCGCGGCCGCCTGCAAAAGCCAGACTCTGATTCTGCATCCTGGTGCCCACGTCGGTGCCGGAGTTAAAACCGGACTTCAACAGGTCATAAAGGGGCTCAATGAAGTCTTGACAAAAGACACGCCTCTTCATATTGCACTGGAAACCATGGCGGGAAAGGGATCGGAACTTGGCCGGTCTTTTGAAGAACTTGCAGCAATCTATGACGGCGTAGTCTACAGCGACAAACTGCGTGTCTGTTTTGATACCTGCCACACTCACGACAGTGGTTATGATATCCGTGGTAATTTCGACGGTGTGATCGACGAGTTTGATCATTTGATCGGTAAAGATCAGATTGCGGTCTTTCATATTAACGACAGTAAAAATGTGTGTGGTGCAAAGAAAGACAGGCATGCCAATCTCGGCACTGGAGAGATTGGATTCGATGCCCTATCCTATATCGTACACCACTCGGATTTTGAACAAATTCCGAAAATCCTTGAAACTCCATATATTCCTTCTCCAACAAAAGAGAAGAAATCTTACGCACCATACAAATATGAGATTGCAATGTTAAGAGCCAGCCAGTTCGATAAGAATTTTCCGGATAATATTATTGCAGAAAATGAACATTAAGTTACTATTACAATCAGTCAGTACTACTTTAAATTTAAACAAATAGATATCTGAGCAGTAAATCTTTAAAGGTTTGCTGCTTTTTGTTACTCATTTTCAGCAAACTCTTCTGACAGATTCTTGTAAAATGCCCCCTGATATTTAAATGAATCATTTTTTCACAATTGTGCTTGACACTTGCGAGTATCTGTATTATTGTATTACTTAGGTGGTACAATAATACAAAATGAAAGGAGTACATAATATGCCATGGAATTTAGATAGTGACGGTCCCATTTATCTTCAGCTCATGGAACGAATTCAGCATGATATTATCTCCGGCACCTATAAACCCGGGGACAAACTTCCTTCTGTTCGCGAACTTGCTATGGAAGCATCCGTAAATCCTAACACAATGCAAAAAGCACTTTCCGAACTGGAGAGAATTGGTCTGGTACACTCCCGCCGTACAAGCGGACGATTTATTACGGAGGACGAAACAATGATAAAACAATTAAAAACAGAGACTGCCACCGAGCATATCCGTGAATTTTTAAAATCAATGGAACATCTTGGATTTACCAGACCGGAAATCCTGGAACTGGTTCAAGATACAATGAAGGAGGAAAAATAATATGAAACCCATTTTAGAATGTAAAGGGCTTTCCAAAAAGTACAATAAAAGTGCCTACGCTCTCCACAATCTGAACCTGACACTGAACCATGGTCAGATCATCGGACTGCTTGGTCCAAACGGTAGCGGGAAAACTACACTAATCAAACTGATCAACGACCTCTTAACACCGACAGAAGGGACTGTTCTTATCGACGGAGAACTTCCTGGTGTCCACAGCAAGAATATCGTGTCCTATCTTCCAGACCACAGTTATCTGGACGGTTCCATGAAAATCCAGGATCTGGTTTCTTACTTTGCTGACTTTTATGAAGATTTTTCCAAAATCCGAGCCACCTCGATGCTGAAGGACCTGAACATAGATCAGACAGCACGTTTGAAAACTCTTTCCAAAGGAAATCAGGAAAAAGTAGCACTGATTCTTGTTATGAGCCGTGACGCCAAACTATATATACTTGATGAACCGATTGGCGGTGTTGACCCCGCTGCCAGAGATTACATCTTACACACGATTTTAAGCAATTACAATGAACCAGCAACGATTTTGATTTCAACACATCTGATTTCCGATATCGAAAATATTTTAGACCGCGTACTCTTTATCCAGAACGGTGAACTTGTATTAAATGCAACCGTCGATGATATCCGGTCAGAACAAAAGAAATCTGTTGACGCATTATTCCGGGAGGTATTCAAATGTTAGGAAAAATCATCAAATACGATATGAAAGCCATGAATCGTTTTTTAATCATCATTCATGCATTCCTGCTTATATATGCATTTTTTATCCGTATACTGATCACAGGCAGACTTACAGCCAACAATGTTCATAACTTGGGTAATACTTACTTCCTAATTCTTGGATTGACTGTTTCTTTTGGTATTATCCTGCTTACCTGTGTTGCTTTTGCAACCTCAATTATCATTGCTGTGCATTTTTATAAGAGTACATACTCTGACGAAGGATATCTGACCCACACCCTGCCGGTCAAAAAGGGAACTCTCCTGATTGCAAAAGTCATTGCAGGAACAATCTGGTGCATAATCGACATAATTGGACTCTTTGCCGCTATATACATTGCTGCCTGGGTGCCATATGTAAAAGATTCTCTCTCCGGCAATAAAGCTCTCCTAATGGAAATTTTCGGTTTGGGATCCCATCTTGGAGTCTTTGGATCAATTGCCTTTTACATCTTTTTCATGATAGCCGGAACAGTTGCAAATGTTATATTATATTACGCCTGCATCTCTCTGGGACAGATATTTACCGGTCATCGCGTCTTTGGCGCCGTTGCCATGTACTTTATCGTTACATTCATAGAAAGCATTAGCTGTCTTTTGATTTTTATCCCACTTGGACTGTTAAACACCCAGGCTGTAACGATTGGGACAAGTACAACACTTTATATGTCTACACCATCTCAGTATATGCTCGGTCTTTTGGGAATTTCTCTGGCTCTGACGATTATATGGAGTGTAATTCTTTATATCATTACTTATTATCGTCTGAACCGTAAATTAAATCTGGCATAACCGTTATACAACAACAGCATTATTCACAACATAGACCAGACATATAGGAATCTGCAAAATCACAGACCGCCTGACACAAGAAAAACAATGCATCAATTTTTATTCTTTTCTCCGGACGGTCTGTGCTTCTTCCTTTTCTTTTTTCCAGAACTCTTCTATCTGCTCTGCCATATTTCCAAGGCTGCAGCTTCTTTGGTTTTCCCACTCTCTTGGAAAAGTCTCCTGATACCGCCTGTCAAAAAAGCGATCATCCAGCAACAATATCACTCCTCTGTCCTCGTCTGTTCTTATGACACGTCCGGCTGCCTGAAGTACCTTATTCATTCCCGGATACAGATAAGCATAGTCAAATCCCCTCTGCCCGTGCTGATCGAAATAATCCTTTAAAATCTCCCGTTCTCGACAAACCTGTGGCAGTCCTGTGCCTACAATCACGGCCCCGATCAGCTTATCCTCCGTCAAATCAATTCCTTCTGAAAAGATACCACCCATGACACAAAATCCAAGCAGGCTTTCCTTTCTTTCCTCTTCAAATGTATTCAAAAATTCCTCCCTGTCATTTTCTGACATAGACTGGGATTGTGTCACACAAGTAATTCGATGGCCCAAAGCCGGGAAGGCTTCTAGCTCTTCCTTTTCCTGAATCTTTTCAAAAGCTTCATAGACATCTTCCAGAAAACGATAAGACGGAAAGAATACCAGATAGTTCCCTTTCTTTCCATTTGCAAGTTTCCACAGATACCTGGCATATCTCTGATACATCTCTTCATTTCTCCGTGTGTACTTTGTACTTACATCTCCTCCAACCATTAGCAGACGATGCTCTACATTAAATGGGGATTCTGCATAGATTGCATAATCTTCTTTTCCCGTGGAAAGCAGTTTCTTATAATATGTAATTGGCAATAATGTAGCTGAAAAGAAAATTGTGCTGTTTCCCTTTTGCAGAAATTCTCCCAAATTTCCCGCTGGATTGACACAGAACAGATGTACCCGGAATTTCCCTTCCCCATCCAGTTCACTATAAATCACATAATTCTCATCTAACCGCTCATGTATATCCATAAAGCTTCGAATGTGAAAATAAAACTCCAGAACTTCTTCCCGGATATCTTCCTTCTCACATTCTTCCAGAAAACGTTCCAGTTCTGTCATCAGATTTAAAAGCTTGAGGTAAATATGCGATACACTATTTAGAACTTTATATTCTT
>ERZ791886.839-NODE-839-length-17171-cov-28.986854_pt1 | contig 17171 bp, 14 predicted proteins | sample MGYA00510158_ERZ791886 | MGnify/ENA primary metagenome ERZ791886 (study PRJEB30046, sample SAMN00792063) | human gut metagenome | study: EMG produced TPA metagenomics assembly of the A metagenome-wide association study of gut microbiota in type 2... | reverse complement strand
CATCGAAGCCCGGAAACCGGAGTTTCGGACGCTTCTCAAGACCGTTACTTGAGGAATATACTGCCCTGATTATCCCTCCAACGGATAATGTTCGTGGAGGTGGTCAATATGACTAACAATACACAATTCAAGACGCTTGTGAACACTTGGCTAAATCAAAAGCAGCCAATGATCACGCCGTCAACCCATGCCAGCTTTACTCTGATTGCCGAAAATCATCTAATTCCATACTTCGGCAAGCGTAAGATCGGCAGCATCACCGAAACGGACATCCAGAGCTACATTTCGTACCTCCATGATGCCGGTAGGTTGGACAAGACCGGAGGGCTAACGGTAAAGACCATCCGGGATGTGATCCTCGTTCTCAGACTTTCAATGGAGTTTGCGTACAAAGAAAGGGCAATTCCACTGCTGAACTGGGATCTCGTCGAGTACCCGAAGGAACTTGGCATTAAGAAGGTAGTTTCTCTTTCAAAGGATCAGGAGCAAGCTCTGATTCAGTGTATCTACATGAACTTGAACAGGAAGACTGCTGGCATTCTCATTGCACTCTTTACCGGAGTACGCATTGGAGAACTCTGCGGATTGCAGATGAAGGACATCTCGTTGACAGATAAGACCATCAGCATCAATAAGACTGTCCAGCGCATCTATGACAAAAAGAAGGGCGAGTCCTATCTTCACATCGGACCGCCCAAAACGAAAACTTCTGCAAGGACGATCCCTGTTCCGTCTCTTCTGATGAACATTATCAAGAAGTTCTACACGGATAACCCTAACCACTACTTCTTGACCGGCAAAACAAAGCCGACAGAGCCTCGTACTTATCGACAGTTCTTCACCCGTTTCCTGAAACGGAATGGATTGGAGAAGGTGAAGTTCCATGAGATCCGACATACATTCGCGGTCAGGGCGATTGAGATACCGGAGTTTGATATAAAGTCGCTCTCTGAAATTCTCGGTCATAAGAATGTGTCCTTTACACTGAATGTCTACGGAAGTGCAAACCTCCAACAGAAGGTCAAGTGTATGAATCTACTGAACGATCTACTGTAATCTTATTCAGTTCTAACTCGGCGTTTGCAGTGCAGCAGAAACGAATAACCGTTTCCAGCGATTCAAATTCATTGACTCAATGCGCTGTTCATAGGAGGCACTATTCGACTTTCCGAAACAGAGTGACTTCTTCTTGAGCCGTGAAAGGCTGCACATAAAAATGAACGCAGTACACGGATTCCACAATCGCGGAATAGTGTACTGCGTTTGTATTTTAGAAATGATTTTTGCGATTTAAGCAAGGATTGATTTGCGGAGGCGTTTTTGGGCATTTATAACCGTTCAACCGTGAGTGTTGCCGGATTGACTTTGATGATTACCTTCCCCTTGCTTTGGGCGTACATCACTGTCTTGCCTGTACCGCTGGGCTTGCCGTCCCATACTGCAATGATGTAATCAGCGTGATCTACCATGTACCGATTGCGCTTGTCCATGCAGTCAGGAGTATAGTGCGTTTGAAGAAGCGTTTCTTTATCACATTGAGCGGCAATGCCATAGTACCTTTCGCGCATTGCTGCATTCCACTTGGCTGCCTGTGTTTCGCACGGTATAGCACTCTCAAGCGTAATGCCTGGATAAGTCTTCTTCAGTTCCAGAACGATTTCGGCGGCGTACATATCAACGCCGAGAGCCATGCCAGAGATAAAGTGGGTGACATTTTCATCTGTAATCAAAGAGATAATTTGTTTTTTTAGGGTTTCTTTGAGCGCAGTGCAGCGTTCATCATCCTCACGAAAGCCAAAGGGTAAATTTTGAGGTCGGTGTCCGGTGAAGGCACAACTTTTCATATTCTTGATCTCCTTATATGTATTAGCGTGTGTTTCTAAATCGCTTATACATAGATTATAGCATAGAAAATCAAGAAATTTGTAGAAATAAGTCGGCAAAAGAAAAAACTGCGTGAAAAATCACGCAGCCTTCAATGAGCTTACTTCATGTTATCCTTCTCTTGCTGGATCATCAACTCAACCATTTGCAAAATACGCTTTTGCGCTTCGGGAGGAAGATCAGCAATTTTCTTTGAGAGTTCTGAGGCTTTTGCCTCTCCGCTATGCTCTAAGACATCGCAGAAAATTGAATCAGCGGATGTCTCCAAGCCATTGAGCAAAATAATCAGCTTCTCGCAACGCGGAAATGACATCCCTCTCTCGACGGTGGAAATATAATTTGTGGTTAAGCCGGTCTTTTCTGCAAGATCCTCTTGTGTAATACCAAGACGCTCACGGGCTTGCTTAACGCGCTTTCCTATTCGTTTATCAATCATGGGCGTTTACCTGTTCCTTTTCTAAATCGCTCATGAATATTATATGGATTAGAACCATAGTGATACAGAAACGCTAATGGTGTTACTATGGATTAGCGAATGATTTTACGGTAAAATTCAAGGAAAAGACACAAAAAAAGAGCCTCTGCCGACACCCAAACGGGCATCGACAGAGGCTCTTGGCTCGTTTTCCGGGCATTCAAACAAGTGCCGAAATCGACACTTATTTCTGCGCTAAAGAAGAAACCGCGCAGGGAATACAATCACTTAGGTTGGTCAGTTTGCGCCGCTCTGAGGCTTGCAATCACAGGCTTTTTCGACCCCTAATTGTCCACTCTGCGCCTCCTTCCGGGAGAAGTGCGGACAGGCGATGAGATCCGCACGGAAGCTCTGCTTGCAGCTATGGACGCAGCGGACACAGAAGCGGTTATACTTCCGGCGTCCGCTGTCTCCGATAAAGAACGACCACTCCTGCCGCCATTTCTGACTTCTGCTCACAGCTCAATCTCTCCTTTGTGCTTTTGGGGAGGGCAGCATTCCTTCTGCTTTTCAGCCTTTGCGGACTTGAGCCTGTCCATGATGGAGGACTTCTCGCCCCTTTCGGGAGCTTTGGCATCAAGGGTCTTGTCTTCCTTCGGACCGTTGTTGATGATCCCGTCAATCATGCCGTAGTCATCCTCCATCGACATCTCCGCTGCCTTGAGATAGTTTTCCTTCTCAAGTGCCGCCATCCAGCTTTCCTTGCTGATACCGAGCATTCCGCCCTTTGCCGCATGGTCGGCAATCTCCTTTGCATCCACGCACAAGCCCTCGGTGTTATCCGAATAGAGACGGTAAACCTCGCAGCCCTTCTCCAAAGCCTTCTCAGCCGCCTCCTGACCGGCGGGAAGGACGCCAGCCCATGCGTAGCCGTAGTCCTTCATATCCTGAACGGAGAGCGCGGGATCGGGCATCTCCGGCACTTCCTTGACCTCAAGGTCGAGAAGGCGGAGCGTGTCATCGTCAAAGCCGTTGTAGACATCATCAAGGACGAGCTTGCCGCGCTCATCGACGATGATGCAAGCCGCTTCATCGCCGTAGGTGTCATGCTCCATCAGATAAAAGCTGTGACCGCCGACTTCGTGCCGGTCAATGGTGTGCCACGTCCCGATGTGACCGGCAACCGTCAGACCGGAGGTATCGGCGTTCATCTCAAAGTCCTTCTGCTCGATGCTCTCCTGCTTCTGCTGTTCCTGCGAGATCATGGGGATCGCCACAATCTTATCGCCCAGCTTGACAAACTGCTCCGGCACTTTGAAGTGGTCAGAGAACTTCTGCATCTGCTCTACGGTCAGAGAGCCGAAGCTGTCATCCGTCAAGCCGACCACCATGAATGTTCCGGCAACAACATCGTAGATGTCACCGTCCTCATCACGCAGAGCGCGGTTCAGGGGCAGACCTTCCAGCTTGCCTTCCTCGTTGCAGACTAAGGCAACCGGGTCTTCGTAGGGATAAATTGCCTCGATGTAGCCGCCGACCTCATGCTGCAAGGACTCCAGCCCGGAGTCAATCTCCTTCACATAAGGCTCCTTGCCCGGCTCAACGATGAGAACGGCAATGGTGCTGTCACGCTCGGCGGCTTCCCCTGAGCCAGTGATCCGGTATTTGTCGGGAATATCATCGAGATCGCCGTCAAACTGTCTGTCCCACCTATCGCTTGCGACGCGGACATAGCCTTCATCGGTGAAGCGTCCCTGTTCATCATAAGCGATGTCGTGACCATAGCGTTCATAGTCGATGTAGTCTGCCAGAGGACCGAGATCCTTTTCGGAGTAGATACCGGCTTCGTTGGCATAGTAATAGCCGAGGTCATATTCGTCGTTGATACCGGGCATGATGTCGTAGCAGTCCAGATTGAACGTCAGGTTGATGAGATCGTCGATGTCGCTGACCTCATCGCAGCCAGCCTCCATAATGGCAACGAGCTTTTCCTGATCGCTCAGGGAAAGCTCGTCAATCAAAGCGGCAAGGTAGTTGAGCTTATCAAGGCTCTCGTACTCGCCAAGCATCTTCTGGACACCGTAGATCGGGCATTCGTAGTCGGTGATAAACCACTCTTCATAGGGCTGACCGAACTCATCCTGCTTGCCGATTCCGATGCGCTCAAAGACCTTCTGCATCTCTTCTTCGGTGGTGGGCAGCTTCACCCACTCACCGACCAGCATACCCTCGTTGTACTTGCCAAGGTTTGTGACGAAGGCTTCAAAATTACCGTCTAATACGGGCATAGACATCCTCCTTTCAGTCATCCACCATGCCGTCCGGCATGATATACAGTTCCTCAAACTCCGCGTCGGTCATGGCTTCGAGCTTCCGGACGGTCTTATACATCAGCTCCGCAATCTCACCGTCCATGTCGTTCAGGGTGACGCTCTTCATATCGTCGATCAGTCGCTTCCGGCTGGACGTGTTGAAGCAGCACATCAGGTTGGTTTCTTCCACGGTAAAGTTTTTCATATCAGAGTTCCATATCCTTTCCTTTTGATTTCTGTGGTTTCGGTGTGTGGGTCGGCTGTGCCTTCTGTGCGGATTTCAGTTTGTCACGGATGGATTCACGGGCAGCGGGCTTCTTCGGGGTAGTGTCGTAGATGGCAGTTCCGGCATCCTCCACATAGGCGCGGACATACTGGATGCTTTCAGAAAAGCGGATGGGGCGGTTCTTGTCCTCGATGTTGGTCAGCCTGACTTCATCAGCGGCAAAATCAACCGCGTCGATTCTGCACTTGATGCCATCCACATTCAGCGTCGCGCCGACAGGAATGTAATCTGCGGCTTTGAGTTCCTTGAAGGTCTCGCCGTCCTTGCTGAGAAAGACATCCGCGCCGGACTGCCAGAGCTTCTTTGATGCTGCTACCCACGCAGCTTCACGGAAGCCGGTCACCGGCATGGAGGGCTTGCCGCGTACCTTCTTCTCAAGGAGCCTTGTGCCGAGCAAGGGCGCAGCTTTTTCCGCGTCCTTGCCGTACAGCTCAAAATAGCCGTTCTGGGCAAAGCAAACCAGCGCGTCCGGATGCGCCTTTTTGACCGCTTCGTACTTCCGAAGTTCTGCAACGGGCAGAGGCGAAAGCACCTCTGTCCTCTCTGCCTCCGGCAGTCTGTCACGGCGGGTTTTCTGCTTGGACAGCACTTCCGCCAGAGCATCCGCGTCCTTCGGGAGCGTCTGGTGGGTTTTGACGCCTCCATGCTCACCGACCAGAGCCATTGCTGCATCGAAGCTGCTGCGGCAGGGGGCGTCCAGCACAAAGCCGTCTGCGAAGGTCAGCCGGTCATGATCCGGCGCAACCGAGTTCTGCGCTACATTTGCCGCCTGTTCCCGGTAATTGACCTCAAAGACATCTCCGAAGACCTTGCCGCGCTTAACGGCTTTCGGGACAATGACGCGGGCAACGCACTCGTCGTAGGCCTGTTCCGCGTAAAAGCGAAAGGTGTTGTGATCCCGCGTTCCCTGAATAAAGACCTGATTTTCGTTGAGACAGTGCGTTCCATGCGGACGGCAGAACCACATCAGCGTTTTGTCTTCGGGATTCCGGCTTTCGGCGGCGCGGCGGATGATGCGCTTGTCGATGTCGAAGTCTTCCTTGTAGCTGTCTACATGACTGTCCACGAGCTTCTGCAGCTCCGCAACGATGTCAACATCTGTGTATTTCTTCATGCGTCTCCTTTCTCACAACTCCATGTCGTGCGTTTTGGATTTGACCGGAGACTTCTTCTCCGGCTTCGTTTTCGCGGCAGCTTTGAGCTGATCGCGGATGGAGGGCTTTTCCTGCTTCTGCTCCTGCTTGACGTATTCCAGCGTCGGCATCAGCTCACGATAGCAGCCCTGTGTTTTCCGCGCCGCATGACGGCGATGGATTTTGAACAGCGGCTCACCGTTCTGCGTGACCGTGTTGCCCTCGATTCTGACGCCGTTCCGTGCCAGCAGATTGAAGGAGTGATTGGAGGCGCGGTAGGAAGCCCGTATTCCGTCATTGTTATAGGCGATCTGCCCCTTGAGCGTGTCCATGACGGCGGCTTTGATTTCCTTCTCTTCGGCAGTCAGGCGGTGTCCCTTCGGTGCTTTTGCCGCTTCCTCCGGTAAGGGAGCAAAGGGAGACTTGACCTCCACGGTTTTTACCTCAATAGAGGTAATCTCATCGTTCTCCCATGCAACGACCTCCGGGTCTCTTTCCTCTGTTTTCTCAGAAGTGACTTCCTTCTGGGGTTCGGTCTGCTGACGGAACGCATCCACGAAAAGTGCCGTCAGTCCGGGATTGGGTTTATCCACAAGGAAGCGAGAGGCATTCTCCGGGCAGACCTCAACGTTCTTCGCCCATTCCTTGAGGGGCTGGGGAATGCGCCCGTCAAAGTCTTTCTGCTGAATGATGTTTGCGAGGACATACCGGACGCGCTCCGGAGAGAACTGCTCAAGGACGCTTTTCACGGCAGCTTCCGCATTCAGGCGGTTATCTCCGTAGTTGGAGCTGATCGCCGCTTCAATCGCACGGCGGCATTCCACGTTTGCGGCGAGAGAAGCACGATATGACTCCAGCTCACCGGCTTCATAGGCGTAATTCGCCGTCTCGTGGTAAATGGGGACTTCCGGCATCGGTTCTGCGGGCGCTTCGGCTTCCTTCTCTGCGGACTGTGCTTTTTCTGCCAGCAGCACCTTGAGCTTGGCGTCAATGCCCTCGATCATCTCAGCCGCCGTCTTGCGGATGGTGTCCAGAGAGCTTTTCAGTTCCTTGGTTTCCTTGCCGGATGACCAACCGGCGATGTAGCCGAAGGAATAGTCTGAGGTTTCAATGCCGTACCGCTGGCAGACGGTGTAGGCAACGCTTTCCGCTTCAACCTCCTTGGTGTGCCGATCCTTCTTATCTTCTGGCGCGGCTTTCTCATCCGGCTTGACGGCGTGGAGCTTCGCGTGGGCGATCTCGTGAATGGCGGTTTTGACCGTCTGGATTTCGCTCATGCCCTCCTGAATGGCAATGCGGCTTTCAACCGGCGAGAAGAATCCCTTTGCACCGCCCGGAATGTCCTCAAAGGAAATAGGGACGGGAGATTCCTGCCTGAGCGCGTCTAAGAACGCCTCGTAGTTTTCGACGGTGCCTTTCAGCTCATCGACGATGATGTCCGGAAGCTCCTTGCCGTCCGTCTGGGAAACATCAAAGACACTCACCACCTTGAAGGCAGGACGCAGAACCTCAACTGTTTCTGTGACAGCCTTCCCATCTGCGCCGATCACCGGCTTCTGCGTCGCGGGGTCAATCTTCTCACGCTCTTCCTGCGCCTTGTACGGCGCGGGTGCAAGAATCTTGATGCCCTTTTCGCCCTTCATGACCTGACGGTCAAAGTTGCGCTGCCACGAGGTATAACCGGCAACATAGGTTGCCTCCGGCTTCTGCATCGCAATGAGCAGCGTGTTGTTGAAGGAATAGTTGTAGAACTTGGACATCGTGCGGAGATATTCCTTGAACCGCTCGGATTCAAAAAGCTCCTTGATGCCCTGTTCCAGCTTGTCCGTGATTTCGCGGACTTGCTGTGCATCTTTGTTTTCAGCCATCTCAAGCCTCCATTTCTTTTTTGTTCTGGGCAGAAGAAAACCCCGTCTGGGATTTGCTCAGTAAACGAGCCTTTACCTCAGACGGGGTTTCTCTGCGCGTCATCCGACGATGGAAGATGTTATCCTCGTTCTCCCATTCAATCAGCCGGTCAAACATATCCGGGTGCTTTGTGACCATGTGCAGCAGCTCCAAGTCGCTTGCGTTGGGACAGAACCAGCAGCCGTTTCTCCGGCAGTGAGTGTAGATTGGGGAAAGCAGCCCGTGTTCCGTACAGAGCTTGTAGGCGTCCGTCTCTGTCATGCCATACTTGGCAAGCAGACTGACCTTCTTCACACCGTCCAGACGCGCAAGGCGTTTTGGCTCATCCTCCGCGATGCCGACATAGCTCACAGTGTCCGGCGAGAGTGCGGCATTGTACTTGCGGACTGGCGGGATTTTGCAGTCACGATTGACTGCACACATACCAGCCCATGCAAAGCCGCGAACCTCGCCCTTGTGCGGTCCGCGGGTGATGACATGATGGAACACCTCATCGTAGGTCTTGTCCGCGTGGAGAATGGTGAACTTGATGCCCAGCTCCTTTTCGCAGAAGGGCTTGAGCCGGTCATAGATGAAGTCCCGGTGTTCCGGGACTTCGCCGCTTGTATCTTTGTCGAACATGACCTCACTGAACACGGCTTCATCCAGCGGTTCATTGTGCTGTGCAGCCAGCAGGAGCGTCGCTACGCTGTCTTTGCCTCCGCTGCATGAAGCAACATACTTTGGGCGGGTCATCGGTCAAACTCCATCTTGAAGCTGACGTATTTGCCGCCGCTGTCATCCAGCCGGATCACCGCATCGTAGAGCTGAGGCTTCTTCGGCGTGTAAAGCCCGGTCACGCGGCACCAGCCCTTATCCAGCAGCTCCTTTGCAATCCTCTTGGTCAGCTTCTTTTTCTTGCTGGAAAAGAACTTGTTGTCTTCCCACAGGCAGAAGGAGCATTCCTTGTTCGAGCAGTAGAAGTTGCCCTTGCCGACATAGACCGGAGATCCACAACGAGGACATTTGCCGATTTCCTCCTTGCCCGTGCCGAAACGCTGGGCTTCGGCATCGGAGAGGAACGGGTAGGCTTTCACGAGATCGCCGGTCATTCGGACAATGCCGCTGAGAAAGGCGTCCGCATCTGCCTTGCCGCGCTCAATCTCCATGAGCGTGTTTTCCCATTCCGCCGTCATTTTGGGAGAGGTGATCTGTTCCGGCAGGACGCAAACGAGGTTGTAGCCGTCCTTCGTGGGAATGAGAGACTTGCCCTTGCGCTCTGCAAAGCCGGACTTCACCAGCTTTTCAATGATACCGGCGCGGGTCGCAGGAGTGCCGAGTCCTTTCTTCTCGGTGTCATCGTCAAACTGATCGTTTCCGGCAGTCTCCATTGCAGACAGGAGGGTATCTTCCGTGTACTGCTTCGGAGGCGTCGTGAAGTGTTCCGTAACACTGGCGGACACGCTATCCAGAATATCGCCCTCGTGGACTTCGGGCAGGGACTTCACGGGATCGTCCTTTTCCTTTGTCTTGAGGGATGCCTTGAACAGCTCTTCGACGGCTTTCCAGCCGTTTTGAACAACGGTCTTACCCTTGGTTTTGAACGCATAGCCTTCGCAGGAGAGCGAGATCTGCGTTTCTGCGTAGGTGTGCTTCTCGCCGGTCGCACACAGAAGGCGCATCCCGACAAGATTGAGGATTTTCTGCTCCGACTGAGGGAGAGCGGAAACATCCTGCTTTTCAAGCTGGACGGTCGGGAGAATGGCGTGGTGATCTGTGACCTTGCTGTTGTCGGTTACGCGGGCAATGTCCGGAGTGATCGAAACGCCGGAGAAAAGCGGAAACTGGCGGCAGACGATAGAAATGACCTGACGGGCGGTGTCCTCCATATCATCCGTGATGAACTGACTGTCCGTGCGCGGATAGGTCAGGAGCTTCTTTTCGTAGAGTGTTTGTACGAGATCGAGCGTCTGCTGGGCGGTGAAGCCGTAGTATCGGTTTGCCTCGCGCTGCAAGGTGGTCAGATCATAGAGCTTCGGAGGATTGACGGTTTTCGTCTCCCGCTTGAGAGAAGAAACGACGGCTTGCTTTTTATCGCAAGCCGCCGCAATTCTTTTTGCTTCCTCTTCGGTTTTGACCTTTTCCAGATCGGCGGTCAGATCGCCCTTGCCGACGTGGACGTTGAAATACTTCTCCTTTTGGAACGTGGAGATTTTCCCGTCACGCTCCACCAGCATTGCAAGGGTCGGCGTCTGGACGCGCCCGACCACCAGCTTCTTGTGATAGAGCGTGGTGAAAAGGCGGGTGCCGTTGATGCCGACAATCCAGTCCGCCTTCGAGCGGCTGAGTGCCGCTTCATAGAGACGGTCAAATTCCTTGCCGTCCCGGAGATGCTGGAAGCCTTCGCGGATGGCGGAGTCCTCCAACGAGCTGATCCACAGACGCTTGAAGGGTTTGGTGCATCCAGCTTTGTTGTAGACCAGCCGGAAGATCAGCTCACCCTCGCGCCCTGCATCGGTTGCGCAGACAAGCTCAGTGACGCGCTTGTCCTTCATGAGAGAGGACAGCACCTTGAACTGCTGGGCTTTTTCCTTCGTGATTTCAAACATCCAGCTTTCCGGAACAATGGGAAGATCGTCATACCGCCACTTGGCATACCGCTCATCGTAGGAGCTGGCGTCTGCCAGCTCCACCAGATGTCCGAAGCACCACGAAACGATGTAATTGCCGCCTTCCATGTAGCCGTCCTTGCGGGACGTTGCGCCCAGCACCTTTGCAATGGACTGGGCAACGCTGGGCTTTTCGGCAATGACTAAGATCAATCCTCATCACCGTCCGTTTCAACATCCTCCGCAATCTGCGGCTCTTCATCCTCGTTGATGTACGGCTCTTCCTCGTAGCCTTCATCGTCGAAGAAGTCCAGATCCTCGTCCTTGGGCTTTCTGCCCTTGACGAACTTGATGTAGTAATACGCCGCGCCCGCAGCTCCAGCAAGGATGAAGACGATAAGAACCATACCGACATTGGATTTCTTTTCAGGCTTGGGAGCAGGGACGTCGGTTTCTGCGTCCTTGTCCGGCTCAGGCATAGCGGGAGCTGCGCCGGTGCATTCGCTCATGTTATTCTTGCAGACCGGGCAGTCGGTGTTGACCTGACCGGCAGCGCACTTTTCCTTGCAGTTACAGGTGGTCAGAGCCGCCGCAGTGTCTTCATCCAGCAGCGCAAGCAGGTCGCTCTCATCGACCATGTTGAGGAAGTATGTCTGATACTGTTCCTCGTCCTCATTGATGGGTGCATCGTAGTCGATGACAATGAAGAAGGTATTGCCGTTCTTCGTCTGGACAGTGATGAACTGCTTGTTGGTTGCCTTGTCATAGAGCAAGTCGCGGGAGTAGGCGTTGCCCTCATCGTCAATCGGCTCACCCATCGGCTTTTCCGGCGCGGGAGTGGTTTCAGGCTGCTGTTCCGGCTGTGTTGCCTCCGTAACGGGAAGGTTCTGCTCGGTATCATCGGCGTAGGCAAACGCCGTGACCGAGAAGCAGGACAGAACCATGACGCAGACCGCAAGGACGGTCAGAAAACGAAACTTCTTACGCATTGTCGATTACCTCCGTATTTTCAGCGGGCTTGGTGCCGCCCTTCATGGAAGACAGGAACGCCATGATCTGATCCTTGTCCATCACCATAGAGCGCACGGTATTGATGATTTCAAGGTTTTCCAGCTCTGTCTTCTTGTCGTACAGCTCCTTGAGCTGACCTTCGATTTCGGACTTCTTCTTTTCAGCCTTCTCAATGTCGGAGAGGACTTTCTGATACTTGGGATTCATGCAAAACTCCTTTCTTTTAATAGGCGGGTCTTCCGAAGGCGTAGAAATGCTGCTGCCAATAGGAAGAGTTGATGGATGTGTACTGAATGGGATCGCCGCAGTGGATCATGACCCCATCACCAACATAAATGCCGACGTGAGACACGCCGGGGGTGTCATACGTCCCGACAAAGAAGATGAGATCACCGGGCTGTGCATTCGCCTTTGAGACCGGCGTACAGACGTTGTAAAGCCCCTGTGCGCCCAGCCGACCGGTATTCACAAGACCGCTGTTCGTGAGAACGTAGCTGACAAAGCCGGAGCAGTCAAAGGATGTGTCGGGATTGGAGCCGCCCCACACATACGGATAGCCGAGATACTTTTCCGCCTCGGTAATCAGCGTTGCAAACTTCTCGTCGTTCAGGTATTCCGGGTTGACATCGTAGTCGGCGGGAGGATTTGTGATGTACTTGTCCACATAGGGGGAGTCACCGAACAGATCCTCACGGTTGCCCAACACCGACATATACGTTGCGTACATGGAAAGTTGTTCCTGTGACATGATGTAGACCGGGACATGGGAGAGATTGAAGTTTTCGAGCCTCACGTTGCAGATGTAGTAGTCATACGGGACGCGGTAGGTTTCCGTGTGCGTATTGCCGTCTGCATCCGTCCATGTGTCGGTCTCCGTGCGGTATCTGGTTTCGACGATGACCTCTTCTGTGAGGATATACTGCTTTTCAAACAGCATTTGGAGCGTACCCTGCACCTCATCCAGCGTAAACTCGCCCTCGTGGAGAGCCGAGAGAATGGAGATCAGCACATAGGGGTCATGCTCAATATCGTCCAGATCGAAGTGGTATTCATCGTAGCTGTGAGTGCTTTCGTAGGTGTCGAGATAGCTTTGCAGCTCTTGCTCCATCCGGCAATACTGCGCCTCCGCGCCGAGCATCGCGTCATCCTCGCTGAGATAAGAGGAAGCAATAACCGACGAACCGGTAGAGGTGAGCATCGAACACGAGCTGATTCCGGCACCGAGCAAAACGAGAAGGGCAATTCCGACGCCGATCCAGATGAAGACCTTCTTGTTCTTCTCAAAGAAATCCTTGAGCTTGTCGGACACCTTTTCGCCGAGCTTCTTGCCGGTGCTTTTTGTGGCAGTCCCGGCAGTCTGAGAACCGGCATTCCGTGCAGCGGCATATTCCTTCTTGATGTTCTGCTTCTGGTAGTGCTTGTTCATGTTCTGCTTCTTCATCTCAGGGTGCTCCTGCTGATTTCTCTCATATTGGAGTTTCGCATCCGCAGCATCCGCCTTGTGTTCCAGCTTGGAGACCTTCTCGTAGGGCTTGTTAACGCTGCTTTCCCGATGATGACTGAAATGCCGAGCGGCAGTCTCAGCGGCGATCTCCGTTTTATGCGCCGCCTCAACCGCCGTGTTTTCCTGTTCGACCTCATGGATTTTGCCGTGAATGCCGGAAGCGAGGGTGTCACCGACCTTGCGGACGGTTTTATCCGCTTCAAATTGCAGCTTGCCTTTGCCCTTTGGTTTTTTCAGCTCATCCTCAAAATGAAGGCGGGTTTTGCCCTTGCCGGTCTCTTCATCAAAAACGCGCTCCTTCTTGAGAACCTTGTGCGTGGGTAGCTTCTCGCGGGCAGCATCCAGACGCTCATGCGCCTTTTCGGACTTCCTTTCGAGCTTCTGTATCCGCTTCGTGGTCGAGACGGCATCGTCGATGATCGGCTTTGCGGAAGCAGTCTCCGCCGCTTGAGTGAGAACGGCATCTGCATCTACTGCTTCAACCGCAGAGGTCTTGCGCAGCTTGTGTGTGACAACCGTTTCGGCAATCACCGTGCCGGTATGAGAAGAAACGCCGTGCTGCTCCAAAACAGGAGGCTTGAACGGCGTTTCTGACGAGGGCAGCGGTTCGGGTACATTCTGGGGTGGATTTTCCGGCTTTTTCTCTTCGGTGACGGATGTTTCAGAGGACGGCTGAGTGTCGTTATCCTCAGCGTGGTCCGCCTGAAACTGACACTGCTGACGGCGCATCTGCACCTTTTTCTGTTCCTCCGGTGAAAGAGCTTCGGAAGGCTCGGCTGTCTCAACCGGCTTGACCAGCTCTGCATCTTCCAGCCGCTTTGACACGCGCTGCTCGGTGCCAGCCGTCAGGTTTTCCTCGACCGCGCCCTCCCGCGTCATCCGCACAACTACTTTGTCGCGGGCTTTGAGTTCCGGTTCGTTCGCCATCAGATTTCACCTCCAATCCGCTTGTAGGCAAGCTCGGTGTACGCCGGATTCAGCTCGATGCCGACGAAATGACGCCCCATCTGCGCGGCAACCATGCCGGTTGTGCCGCTCCCCATGAAGGGATCAAGCACAATGCCGCCTTCGGGACAACCGGCAAGCAGACAGGTTTCAACCAGTTTCGGAGGGTAGGCGGCGTAGTGACCGCCCTTGAAGGGAACGGTGTTGATCTTCCAGACATCGCGCTTGTTGCGGAGCGGATTGATGTCTGCGTCCTTGATCTCGCCATGCTCACGAGGGCGGTTGATGGACTGCGGCTGAGGCTGACCGGGAACGGGCTTGCCGTATTTGTTGCCGCCCTTCATGCCGCGCTTGAGGCGTTCTGCCGTTGCGGGGGCAATCGGCTCGGAGATTGCCTTGTAGTCGAAGAAATACTTTTTCGACTTGGAGAACAGGAAAATATGCTCATAGCAGCGCGATAGGCGGTCTTTCACGCTCTCCGGCATGGGGTTATCCTTCATCCAGATGATGTCGTTGCGCAGATACCAGCCGGTATCGCGGAGGGCAAAAGCAAGCATCCACGGAATGCCGATCATGTCCTTCGGCTTGCAGCCCTCAACCTTGTTGTTGAGAGCCACAGCCTGACCGTTTCTGCCGTAGGGGTTCTTCGGGTCAACGAAATCACCCTGATTGCCTTTTCCGGCGTAGGTGTCCGAGATGTTCAGCCAGAGCGTTCCATCCGGACGCAAAACGCGCCTGACTTCGGTAAACACTTCCGTCAGGCGCGAGATATATTCCTTCGGCGTTGTCTCTCTGCCGATCTGAGCCTCCATGCCGTAATCGCGGAGCGCGTAATACGGAGGGGACGTCACACAGCAATGAACGCTGTCATCGGGCAGGGCTTTCAGGATTTCAAGGCAATCGCCGGTATGAATGATGTCAAGTTGTATGGTGGTGTACCTCCTGTTCTGTTGGATTTGTGTTTCCATTGAAATGTTGGTTGTGAAACCCGACAACATTTCAATGGGCATCAATCGGAGTAATACTCGTCCGGCTCGTAGTCCTCGTCTTCCATGAACTCCTCGTCGAGATCGTCAATCTCGTCCGCCCAACGGTCGAAGATTTCCTCGGCTTCCTTCGCCGCCTCACGATAGAGGCTCAGCCGGTTTTTCTCAAAGGCGGCAAAGGCGGGGACGAACTTGCCGAACTCGCGGATTGCCTTCACATCCTGCGTGCGCATATCTGCGACGCACTGAATGATTTCGGACATCGTGAGCAGATCGTCGATCATCAGCTCATACTCGCCCTTGGGGATAGAAACGGTTTCATCTTCACCCGCGTCAGCGAAAGGGGTATTCTCATCGTTGTTGCTGCACTCAGAAACATCAACATTGAAGTAAAAGCCGATCATATCCACGGCTACTTTGGTCATAATCTGACGCGCTTCCTTGACCTTTTCGTCGATGTCCTCCCTCACATGGAGGTAGGCGCGGTGATGCTTCTTGAGGTCGCTTTCCAGTCGGATCAGATCGGTCAGCTCCCACAGAGCCTTAAACAGCGCGGAGGTGTTCTCTCCGTATTCGATAGCGTCCGCATAGGGAATGGTAATCATCTTGTTGTTCATGTTCAAAAATCCTCCTTAGTTCTGTACGGTTTCTTCGGGTTTGGTGGTCATGATGCGGTAAAGCTGGGTGTCCTTCGGGAAATCGTCCTTGAAGGGAACGATGGTTGAGCCGTAGAAGATCAGCCCCTCACCGGCATTGGAATTGGTGATGTAGTTCTGCTGGCTGGGCGAGATGTTCAGCGCCTTCGAGAGAATCTGCCGGTCGCCGGATGCCTGATTCAGAAGGTAGACAAAATCCGAGTTTTCAAAAATGTTCTCCACCTCGCGGGAGGCAAGAAGATCCTTGACGTTCTGCGTGATTCCGGTCGGGATGCCGCCCCATTTTCTGAAACGCTTCCAGATTTCCACGCTGTACGCGGCGGTCTGTTCCTCTTTCAGCAAAAGGTGGAACTCGTCCATGTAGTAGCGCGTTGCCTTGTGCTGGGCGCGGTTGATGGTAACTCTGTTCCACACCTGATCCTGCACAATCAGCATACCGAGCTTTTTGAGCTGCTTGCCGAGTTCGCGGATGTCATAGCAGACGAAGCGGTTGTTGACATCCACATTCGTTCTGTGATTGAAGACGTTCAGAGAGCCGTGAACATAGATTTCAAGGGCAGTTGCGATGCGCTGTGCCTCCGGCTCCTTCTGATTTCTCAGAATGTTGTAGAGGTCTTCGAGGATCGGCATTTTCTCCGGCTTGGGGTCTGCAAGAAACTCCTGATAGACCATGCGGACACTGCGGTCAATGATGGTCTTCTCAACCGGCTGCAAGCCGTCCTTGCCGCCGACAATCAGCTCACACATGGAGAGGATGAAGTCGGATTTCAGCGTCAGCGGGTTTTCCTCTTCGGAGTAGTTCGTGTTGATGTCCAGCGGATTGATGTAATCCGTGCTGACCGGCGAGATGCGGATGACCTGACCACCGAGCTTCTGCACGAGGGGAAAATACTCGGCTTCGGGGTCGCAGACGATGATGTCATCCTCCGTGATGAGGAAGGCGTTCGTCATTTCACGCTTTGCGGAGAAGGACTTACCGGAACCGGGCGTACCCAAGATCAGCCCGTTGGGGTTCTTGAGCTGCTTGCGGTCAACCATGATCATGTTGTTGGACAGCGCATTCAGCCCGTAGTAGAGAGCTTCGCCGCCCTGAAAAAGCTCCTGCGTGGTGAACGGCACGAAAACCGCTGTGCTGGAAGTAGTCAGCCCGCGCTCAATCTCCACCTGATTGACGCCGATAGGCAGAGAGGACATCAGCCCTTCCTCCTGCTGGAAGTCAAGACGCTTGAGCGCACAGTTGTACTTCTGGGCGATGGCGGCGGTCTGGAACACCGCATTTTCGAGCTTCTGGCGATTGGTTGCCGTGTTCATGATGAGGATGGTCACAAGGAACAGTCTCTCGTTGCGGGTCTGGAGATCCTGCAACAGACGCTTTGCCTCACCGCCGAAGGTGGCGAGATCGGACGGGATAATGTCCATATCGTAGCCGGAGCGGACTGCCTTTTTCTGCTCTTCGATCTTCATCTTGTCGAGGTCGGTGATCTTCATCTTGATGCTCTTGATTGCCTTCGCCTGGTCAATCGTCCGGATATGAAAATTGACC
>ERZ791886.818-NODE-818-length-17496-cov-2.097357_pt1 | contig 17496 bp, 16 predicted proteins | sample MGYA00510158_ERZ791886 | MGnify/ENA primary metagenome ERZ791886 (study PRJEB30046, sample SAMN00792063) | human gut metagenome | study: EMG produced TPA metagenomics assembly of the A metagenome-wide association study of gut microbiota in type 2... | reverse complement strand
GAAACTACTTTCATGTTGATAGAATTAACTGGTGGGTACAAAAAAGTTTATGATAATTGGCTCGTTAATAATGAAACAGATAGTCCTAACGCTGCTTATAATGCAGGAGAGAAAATTTGTTTACTATATGAAAGACCTGATAAAATGGAAATCGAAGCACCAATCAGAGCCAATAACGCAAGAAATATTTATAATGTTTTAATGGGATAAATTAAAATAACACCTGCAATATTTTATTGCAGGTGTTTAGTTATTATTCTGGCAATTTTATAATATGCGGCTCCGTAAAAAGTATTTTCCCCTCCTCAAGCTCATCTACTGTAAAACTGAATAACTCACCATCATTTGTCATTGCAAACATAGTGTCACTATATCCGTCCACCCATTTTACATTGTCAAGTATCTTGCGCTGGTCTACACATAGAGATTTTCTTTCTTCGTTAATAATAGTATAATCATTATACCCACACATTTGCAGGCTTCCATCTTTTTTAATCGCAAAGGTAATTCGGTCAATATCTTTTATACTTTCTACATTATCCATAAGCTTAATAAATTCTAATGTACTTTCCTTCTCACCCATGAAATAAGATATATTTAACCCGCTTCCCCAAAGGGTGTTATCCTCCTTAAGTATATATGTATTAAACCAGTTGGAGTTGTAATATTTTACATTATCCATAATTTTAATAGGAGTAAAAACGTGTTCAACAGTACCGTTGCCAAGCTGTCCGTAATAATTTAATGCCCAGCCCCAAAGGCTTCCATCATTTTTTAACGCATATGATATATTTTTACGTAAACTATTATCTTTTTGTATTTCCGCCACATCGTCAAGAATTTTAACCGGTGACAATACATTTTCTGTCGTGCCGTTGCCAGCATACCCCTGAGCATTATATCCCCACGCCCAAAGGGTGTCGTCATTTTTCAGAGCATAGGCAAATGAATATGTTTCAAATGAACCGTCTCCCACATTTGAGGCTGTTATGTCTTTAACGTCATCCATAATCTTAACCGGGGTATAAACATCATCTGTTGTGCCGTTGCCAACTGCTCCATATTTATTATTTCCCCATGCCCAGAGCGTACCATCATTTTTTAATGCGTAGATAGTCGGATCACCTCTATCATAGCTTCTTACAATTATTTTTACGTTGTCTAAAATTATTTGTGGTTTAGCACTCTTTGTATATTCACGACCTTGCCCAAGCTCGCTTCCTACATAGCTTCCCCATGACCAAAGGTTTCCGTCTTTATCTATAGCAAAAGGGGGTGGTCCGTTTACATCTACAGATACTATATTCTCTAACATTTTTACAGGTTTATCCTCTTTACCATTGGATAATCCGGTTTCAGATAAAAACTCTTCACTATATCCTATTGCATATAGATCATCATTTTCAACTATTGCTAGATAATGGGTTGCATGTTTTACATTATCTAAAATTTTGGTATACGAAATATAGTCGTTTTCATCAATTGAGCTTCTCCAAAGGCTTTTATCTGTCTTTATAAAATAAGGCACGTCTCCAGCATCAATTATTTCGGCTACATCCTCCATCACTATCTCAGGCTTTGTTTCAGTACCAATAAAAGTTTTTTTGAACCAGTCAAAATGCTTTGAACTCCACGACCATAGATTATTATTCTCATCTATATAATAGTATGCTGGTGCGCTCCAACTCTTAAACGAATAATGTTTAATATCCGTTTTGTCAAAAGGTTCTTTTGTTTCATTATTAGTAATATGGCTTTCTGATAAATCTTTTTCTGCCACTTTAGTGTTTGTACACCCAAGCATTGTAAAGGTCAATATTCCAGATAACAGTACAAGTATTTGTTTTTTCATCAGTTATTTCCTCCGTTTGTATTAGATTTTCACTTTCATTTTTTAACCCAATTTGTTTATTTATATCACAAATTGAGGAAAATAACATATTTTTTTTATTTTTATTATAAAAAAAGGGTATACATCATAATGGTGTATACCCTTTTTACTTTATTATAAATTTTTTATAGTAAATTTCAGCCTAAATTCTCTTAATCTTTTCGAGCCATGACCATAAACAGCGGTGATGGGTTTGTCCATAAATACTCTTAATTCTCTTTATTGGAATATACCTTCTAATCACTTCAAGCCATTTTATTTTTTATCACTGTGGAACTCCTGATATCTTGCGTCCGCAAATTCATCTGATCTTTTGGACCAATAACGATTTATTCTTTCCTGTAAATCCATTTTCATTCTCCTAATCGAAGCTATACTTCTTTTCTCCTACAGAATTAATAAGATGAATCATCGGTATTCCAGCCTTATCAACGTGAATAAATACATTAACGCCATATGCCTCTCTTACTGATAATTCTGTTATTACATCAATGGGTTTTCCACTGCTGTATATGCAGTTATTATTCATTAACACAAGCTTATCAGAAAATCTGCTTGCCATGTTAAGGTCATGAAGTATCATTAGAGTAGTTACATTCTTCTTTTTTGTGTAAGTTTTTATCAACTCCAAAACTTCAAGCTCATTTTGTATATCAAGGTTTGCTGTAGGCTCATCGAGAATTAAAACGTCAGGCTCCTTAACAATTGTCTGAGCCAAACCAACAATCCTCCTCTGCCCGCCGCTTAAGGCATAAAAAGGTCTTTCAGCAAGGTCTTCTATTCCAAGATTACTCATTACGGCCCATACTTTGTCAATTTCCTCTTTGTTCACTCTAATGCGTAAGCTGTGCATTCGTCCAAGCATAATAACTTCAAACACTGTAAGAGATGACAAAAACGAATTCTCCTGCGTAAGATAACCAACATGTCTCATTAATTCCTGCCTGCTGAAGCTATTTATATTTTTATCCCCAAGCAGGACCTGTCCGTCTGCTTTTAGTACGCCCAATATAGATTTAATCAGTGTGGATTTTCCCGCTCCGTTTGCTCCTATTAAGCTGGTTATTTCAGACTGTTTTGCATTGAAGCTTATATTCTTTAAAACCTGTTTATCCGACTTTGGGTATGAAAAACTAATATTATTTACACTTATATCCACTACATATCGCCTCCCCTTGATCTTATTACTAGAACAAAGAAAAACGGCACTCCTATAATGGATGTTATAATTCCTATAGGGAATATAGTTCCGGGTACAATTATTTTGCTTATTATAGAAGCAGCTGACAAAACTGCCGCTCCGCAAACCGCAGAAACAGGTATATAAAATCTCTGATCCTCACCCACCAGCATACGGGCAATATGCGGACCAGCAAGCCCTACAAAACCTATTGTTCCCGTAAAGCATACCGCAACCGCAGCTAAAAGAGAGATAATAAAAAATGCTTTAAGCTTTATGTAATCAACACGTATGCCTAAACTATCCGCCTTTTCGTCTCCCATAAGCAGCGCTGTATATTTCCAAGAGTCTTTCATAATAAACGGTATACAGACAGCCGTTATTAAAACAGTAATAGAAAGCTTTCCCCATGTGGATTTTTGCAGACTTCCAAATGTCCAGAACACAATGCTTTGATTTTCCGTTTCAGAAGCTCCATATTGTATAAGTGCCTGTAATGCTTGGAACAGGAAAAGTAACGCTATTCCCGCAAGCACCATAGAATTAGTTGACATTCCCCTAGATTTGCCCATACCATAAATCAAAAGACAAATCAAAAATGAAAATACAAACGCTGATAATGATACCCCTATTTCTCCCCAGCCCATAACTATTGCCAGCGATGCTCCAAACGCAGAACCTGCTCCGACTCCCAAAGTATATGGGCTGGCCAACGGGTTATGAAGTATTGTCTGCATAACTGCACCTGATGTCCCAAGCGCAGTTCCTATTGTTAAAGCCATAATTGCAATTGGTATTCTCATGCTCCACACAATTACATGTGTTGTTTCAGATGCATTTTCCGGTGAAAAAATACAGCTAAGCACCTCTTTTGCAGGCAGCATTGCTGAGCCTGTCATAGTGTCGATTACAAGAGTGAAGCAGCAGAATATTATAAAACCAAACAATATGGCAATTTTTCTTGAATTTATTTTAGAATATACTTCATACCCTGTACTCTTTATTTCTTTTTTTCTTTCCTGCAAGTTCAATTTCAATTCCTCAACATTCTTTTTAAGTCAGCGATATAGTCCATACCCCATTCAATTCAACAGGCATATATTTATCAAAAAATTCTCTGAGATTTTCTTCCGGATTAATATCTTCAAATAATTCCGGATGAATTTGTTTCGCAAGGAACTGAGTTCCTGCAAAGTCAAATATGTGGCGGGATAAGTCATGATATAACGCGCTCATTCTCTCGTTTTTAACTGCGTTAAGGCTTCCCCATCCATCTCTGTTTTTATATGCCTCCAAAGCAGATAATGCTTTCTTCTCATCGGCCCCATATCCCAAAACGATATTATCATCTATATCGGTCTGCGGGCTGGCAGTAAAAATGACTATGTCAGGATTTGAAGCTATAACCTGTTCAGGGGCAACATCGACACTGTTGCTGTCAGCAAGATCTGCTGCGATATTTACTCCTCCACATGTACCGATTAAAGCGCCCCACATTTTATTACTCCAAGAATTTCCGTATGTCCCAACTCCCCTGCTGAATTCCATGTAAACTTTGGGTTTTGCAGTATCTTCAGGCAGCGCAACTATACGTTCTGTTACCAAGTTCATCTGTTTTTCATAAAAGTCTGCTATTTCAGCCGCACGCTCCTCCTGGCCCATAATTTCACCCAACAGCATCGTACTTTTTTTATGCATATCGATAGTTTGCTTATGGTAATTTACAAAAGCAACCTGAATTCCTGCATCAGCAAGCCTGCTAAGCTCAGTTTCCATAAGGTCATAATTTACAGCCTGTGACATAATTACAACATCAGGTGCAAGTGAAATAATTTTTTCAACGCTTATATCCTCATTGTATCCTACATCCGGTATATCCAAAAGCTGTGGGAACGCAGTCGTAAATGTATTCCATGCGTCTTCTCGTCTGCCCTCCCAATATTTATGGCTATATCCTACAATTTTATCAACACCCTCTTTTCCAGCAACAGCAAGGTATTCTTCAATATTGAAAGTGATTACAACTTTTTCTATGTCTTTAGGAATTGTTATAGCTCTGTCAGCCACATCTGTAACTGTGATTGTATCACTGTCCTTTTGTTCATCTAAATTGTTAGTCTCTGCTTTTGATGAACTTTTGTTTTCAGATTGACAAGATGTCATACCCAATGCAAATACGGAAATCATTAAAACAGTGATTACTTTTTTTAAAACTTTTTTCATATTTTGTCCTCCAATTAAATGATTTAAATATAAATGAATAAAAAAATACCACAAAAGAAATTCGAATTGTTCGAATATACCTTCGTGGTATAAGATATTCTTTATAAATTAACAGCCAACTGCTACAGATTTCTATCTGCTCTTTCCGCTACAAGCGGTTTTCATTATATTGGAATATTAACATACTTGTTGTTTTATGTCAATATTTGAGTTAATAAGGTGTTTTTCATGTTAAATCCTGAGTACGAACCAGCTCGGCATAAGCTCCATTTTTTATCATAAGTTCTTTATGTGAGCCAAGCTCAATGATTTTTCCATTATCTATTACCGCAATCCGGTCGGCATTTCTGACTGTTGAAAGTCGATGGGCAATAACAATTGTTGTACGTCCAACAGATAACTTTTCAAAAGTTTTCTGTATTTTAGCCTCTGTCACGCTATCTAATGCAGAGGTTGCCTCATCTAAAATCAATATCGGAGGATTCTTCAAAAATATCCTCGCTATTGAAATCCTCTGTTTTTGACCGCCGGAAAGCAGCACGCCTCTTTCCCCGACGTCAGTATAAAATCCGTCCGGCATAGCAATAATGTCATCATAAATTTCAGCTAATTGCGCTGCGTGAGCAATTTCCTCCATAGAAGCATCCAGCCGTCCATATCGAATATTCTCAGCAATGCTGTCAGCAAAAAGAAATACGTCCTGCTGAACCACACCTATATTGCGGTGAAGAGATTCTTGAGTTACGTTGCGAATATCCTGGCCGTCAATACGGATACTGCCTTCCGTTACATCATAAAATCTTGGAATTAATTGACTTAAGGTCGTTTTTCCTCCTCCAGACGGACCTACCAGAGCAATAGTCTCACCCGGATGAATTTGTAATGAGACATCATGAAGTACATCAGGACTATTTGGATAAGCAAAATCTATTTTATTTATGTCTATATACCCTTTTACATCCTGTAATTCTTTGGCATCAGGCGAGTCTATGAGCGTCGGCTCTGTACACATCATTTCAACAAAACGATGGAGTCCCGCTGTTCCATTAGCAAACAGCTCTGCAAAGTTTGAAAGTTTACGAAGCGGATTAACAAAAGCCGTTACATAAAGGCTAAATGTAATTAAATCTATGGTGTTTAGCTTTCCTTTCATAATTAATGCGCCTCCGACAGCAATAACTGCAAGTGATAAGAGGCACATAAAAAACTCCATAACCGCATTAAAACGGCCCATGGCCTTATGAAACAGGCGTTTCGAAGTTTTAAACGAGCTATTTGACAAATTAAACTTTTCAAGCTCAGTCGCTTCGTTTGCAAACGCTTTTGCCGTTTTAATTCCTGATAGTCCAGATTCAATATCTGCATTTATTGATGCGGTAGTTTGTTTTACCTTAGCTGACGCTTCGCTCATTGAGCGTCGGCAGCATCTCACAACTACTAGAAATATCGGAATCATAAGTGTAATTACAAGAGCCAGCCGCCATTGAATTGAAAACATTACAGCAAGAGAGCCTACAATAGTAACAGCAGAAATAAACATATCCTCTGGACCATGATGAGCAAGTTCAGTAATATCAAACAAATCTGCGGTAAGGCGGCTCATTAATTGTCCTGTTCTGTTATTATCAAAATAATCAAATCCTAGCTTTTGCATATGCTGAAATAAATCCCTGCGGATATCTGCCTCAACAAGTACGCCAAAGGTATGTCCCCAATAACAGATGATATATGTAAAAAGTGCTCTCATTACATACGCTACTAATATAACTACCATTACGACCCAAAATGTTATCCATGCGTTTTCTGGAAGAAGTACATACATGCACCAACGCGAAATAAAAGGAAACGCAAGGTCGATAATTGCAATCATAAGAGCACAGGCCATATCCAGAAAAAATAGTTTTTTATGTGGTTTAAAATATGATATAAAAATCTGAAGTTCTGATTTTTTTTGAAAATTATTCATCCAAAAACTCCTTTAATAATAGCTGAATATTCATTTACAAACAAAATAACCATGAAGGAATATGCCCTTCATGGTTCCAAAATCCTAGTACAGTCTTCATAACTGATAATTCCATGATATACTAGCATATTATTCATTGCATGTCAATAATGATTATTAATTCCGTTACTTGCCTTATTAAAGGCAAAAAGCGTTATATTTTCTGCTATAATAACAAATGGTATATAGAACTTCATGAATAAACAAAGCTAAAATCCCTTAATATCATTCTTTTTTCCTTATACCAAGCTCACCAAGAAATCTGGACAGCTTTACCTCAGAGCTATAACCCATTGAGGAAAATGCGGATAGAATAAGCCTGCTCTTTGCCCTTGTGACGGCAACATAAAACAGTCTTCTTTCTTCCTCCACATCGGTGTCTATTTTGGGGCTGCCGTGTGGAACGATTGTTTCCACCAGCGAAGGTATAAAAACTGTACCAAATTCCAGTCCCTTTGCTGAATGCATTGTAGTGAGGGTTACAGCATCGTCATCTTTTTCCGGGACTGGTGCTGACGCTATTTTAAACTTATAATCCGCAAGAAGGCTTTTGAGACTGCGCAAATCATCTAACTCGGCCGCTATTGACAGTACCTCCCCAGCTATCTGCTTTAAAAATACTGAGCTGCATTTTTTGTAAGCCGCATAATCGTCGATATACTTATTGTAACCAAGGTATTTGTAGATAAATTCTGCCTGTTTTCTTCCGCTGAGTTTTCTTGCCGCCTGTATATCATTATACAGCTGTTCAAGCTCTTCTCGTCCCTTTTTTCCAAGCATATCTGAATTCATCACTCCGTAGAAGGTTGACATTCCCATTCTCTTTGCATGCTCTATTACCCGTTTGCTTACCCTTCTTGACGGTCTGTTTATAATCCTCTCAAATGCCTCGTCGTTAGATGTATCATAAATAAAATCAACGTAGGCGCATATATCCTTTGCTACCCAATGGTCGTATACATCATATGTATTGTCCTTAAGAAAATATGGAATCCCTCTGTTTACAAATCTTCTGGCATATGGATTAGAGGCCAGATTATTTCTATAAATAACAGCCATTTCTTTATATGGAACACCTTTTTTATCATGCAGAGTACATATGGTATCAACTATTCTGTCAGCCTCTTCTTTTTCATCAACGCAGTAAAAGAAAGCCGGCACAGCTCCTTGTCTGCCTGTCCCCTTTATATTTTTACTAAATCTGATTTGATTTTTAGAAATAAGCTTTTCACTAAGCGCTATAATTTGCTCCGTTGAACGATAGTTTATATCAAGGTATACCTTACTGCAGCCTTTATACTCTTTTGCAAAAGCCTGCATAAATTCCGGTCTTGCCCCTCTGAAGCTGTATATGCTCTGGTCATCGTCGCCAACAGCAAATATATTGTTTTCGGGATATGCCAGCATTTTTATACACTCATACTGCGCCTTGTTTATATCCTGAAATTCGTCTATAAGGATATATTTGTACTTTTTCCTCCATTTATTGAGAACTTCGTGATTATTTATTAGAAGGTTGTAACAGTTTGACATCATATCGTCAAAATCAATTTTTTCATTTCCCTCTTTATGGGCTTCATATATTTTATATAGAGCAAAAAACTCTTCTTTTATCATCTCTTTTGGTTCAAATTCTTTTGGGTTATGCAGGTCATTTTTAACAAGCCCATAGTTAAGAAAAAAACTGTCAACTGTCTGGTCTATATCATCTGTTTCTATCCCATAGGATTCCACGGTGTCTGATAAAAATCTTCTTTTTTCATTTTCAGTTATTAGCATGCCTATGTCATAATGAAAATGCTCTCTCAAAATTCTAAAAAAAAGAGCATGAAAAGTAGAAAATGATACTCCATGCTTTCCTCCTGCTGAAGCATATCTATTTTCCATTTCCATAGCGGCCGCTTTTGTAAATGTTATTGTCAGTATATCACGGGGGCTTATTCCACATTTTTCAGTCATATATATAAGTCTTTCAGTTATAGCCGTTGTTTTTCCACTTCCAGGTCCTGAAAGCACAAGAAGCGGGCCTTGAATATGCTTTACTGCTTCCTGCTGACCGCTGTTTAGTTTATCCATTAACTTTCACCTTCCCTGCTTAAATAAGTATATCATGTAAACTCCATTTATGGCAAATACATAACACTTTAATTATTTAAAGCTATAAACTCTTGCAAATTACAATAAATTGTATTAAAATTTTAAAAATAAAGCTGTAGTAGATTTTATTATCCAGTTATGGATAAAAAGGAGTGTTTTAAATGATTTCGGAAGAAATGATTAAATTAGTAAACGGAAGTTCCTCAATCAGAGCTATGTTTGAGGAAGGAAAAAGGCTCGCCTCAATATACGGGGCTGAAAATGTATATGATTATTCACTTGGCAATCCGTCAGTTGAGCCTCCCAAAGAAGTTAAAGAGGCTATTATAAAAATTCTTAATACGGAAGAACCCAACTTTGTACACGGATATACAAATAACTCCGGCTATGAAGACGTAAGGCAGAGCATAGCTGAATATACAAATAAAAAATTCGGCACAGCCTTCTCTTTTGATAATGTAGTTATGACTAATGGAGCAGCAGCGGCTTTAAATATTGTATTCAGATGCATTCTTAATCCAGGAGATGAAATTATAACATTTGCCCCCTTCTTTACAGAATACAGAAATTATGTTTCAAGCTATGGCTGTAATCTTACAGTGGTTCCTGCCAATACAGAAACCTTTGAAGTAAATTTTGAAGAATTTGAGAAGCTTATCACACCTAAAACAAGAGGCGTGCTAATGAATACTCCCAACAATCCCTCGGGAGCTGTTTATTCAGAGGAAACAATTAAAAGAATATCTGCAATCATGGAAAATAAGCAGGAAGAATTCGGCACTGATATTTATCTCATATCTGATGAACCTTACAGAGAGCTTGTTTACGAAAATGTTAAAGTGCCTTATGTATCAAAGTACTATAAAAACACCTTTATTGCATACTCATTTTCAAAATCTCTTTCTCTTCCCGGTGAACGTATCGGATATCTAATAGCAAACAGCGAAATGAAAGATTTTGAAAAAATGATGTTTGCCCTTAATGTTGCCAACCGTGTTTCCGGTTTTGTAAATGCAAACTCTCTTTTCCAGAGAGTGATACCATACTGCCTTGACTGTAAGGTTGATATTGAAATATATAACCGCAATCGAATTGACCTTTATAATAAGCTTATTGAGCTTGGTTTCAAATGTGTTAAGCCAGCAGGCGCATTCTATATGTTCCCTCAAACACCGATAGAGGATGATGTTGCATTCTGTAATGCCGCCAAAGAATATAACCTTCTTCTCGTTCCTGGCTCAGGATTTGGCTGCAAGGGCCATATGCGCTTAAGCTACTGCGTATCACATGAAACCATAGTAAATTCATTCCCTGCGTTTGAAAAGCTTGCTGAAAAATTTATTAAATAAGAAAAGCCCGCCTAAGGCGGGCTTCATTATTTTGCAGCAGCATATTTGATTAAATCGACACACGTATCTATTCCCAGTCTTGATGTATCCAGACATAAATCATAATAATCAGAATGTCCAAATTCTGTCTTGGTGAAAAACGTGCAGTATTTTTTTCGTTTTTTATCAATAGCCGATATCTCCGCAGCAACCTGATCCTCAGTATAATCCGGCATTTTTTCTTTCATACGCTTAAGTCTCCAGTCAAAATCAGCATGTATGAAAACATTAAGGCATCCATCGAATTCTTTGAGTATTGTATTAGCGTTTCTGCCGGTGATAACACATTTTCCTTTTTGTCCAATCTCCATTATAACCTTCTTTTGAGCCTCAAATACCTGCTCGCTCATTGGTCTGCTGTAAAAATCAAAAAGGCTTTGTGTAAATCCAAATGTAAAAGGAACTTTTTCATCCCACTCAAGCAGATGATATACGTCTATATTGCTGTCAGCCGCAGCTTTTAATATAAGCTCTTTATTAAAATATTCCCAGTTAAGTGCCTTTGCAACTTTAGCGCCAATCTCACCGCCGCCGGCACCAAATTCCCTGCTTATAGTTATTATCTTTTTCATTCTGAAATTCCTCTCTCCTGAATAGTGTCTTTTAGTTAAAGAACCTTATTAAGGAAATCAATGGTTCTGGGCTCTCTTGGATTAGAAAGTATATCAGCCGGAGTACCCTCTTCTACAATATATCCTCCATCCATGAAAATAATTCTATCTGCAACCTCTCTTGCAAATCCAATTTCATGGGTAACAATTATCATTGTCATGCCTGAAGCCGCCAGCTGCTTCATAACGCTGAGAACCTCTCCTACCATTTCAGGGTCAAGTGCCGATGTAGGCTCATCAAAAAGCATGATATCCGGGTTCATCGCTAAAGCGCGTGCTATAGCGACACGCTGCTTCTGTCCGCCTGAAAGCTGAGGCGGATATACCTTCGCCTTATCCTCAAGGCCAACACGTCTCAAAAGCTGACTTCCCTTTTCTGCGGCTTCTTCCTTAGTCATTTTTTTGAGCTCAACCGGGGCCAGCATTATGTTCTGTAAAACCGTCATATGAGGAAAAAGATTAAAATGCTGGAATACCATACCAATATTTTCTCTCACCTTATTCATATCGGTTTTTTTATCTGCTATATTTATTCCATCGACCACAACCTCGCCGCCTGTTATATCCTCCAGACGGTTAAGGCATCTAAGAAAAGTTGATTTTCCGCTTCCTGAAGGTCCGATAAGAACTACCACTTCGCCCTCTTTAACATCGGCGTTTATGCTTTTCAGTACTTCCAATGAACCGAAGCTCTTTTTAAGATTCTTAACATGGACCATTATTTTATCGTTCGTTACCAACGTTAAGCCTCCTCTCAATACGCTTTGCAATTTTAGAAAGCACTGTTATTACAATCATGTACATAATCGCAACAACACCCCATACCTGCGCTACTGCAAACGTATTACCTACTATAATGTTACCAGCTTTGGTAAGTTCGGGAAATCCAATTACAGAAAGAATTGATGTATCTTTAAGTGAAATAATGAACTGGTTGATTATTGATGGAACCATTGTACGTATGGCCTGGGGAAGAACAACCTTCTGCATTGCTTTTCCATAACCAAGTCCAAGGCTTCTTGCAGCTTCCATCTGCCCCTTATCAACGGACTGAATACCAGCCCTGAATATCTCAGCCATATAAGCGCCTGCATTCATTGACAGTGCTATCGTACCTGCCTGAAGGGCAGTAAGCTTAAAGCTTGTCGCTCCCGCTGCTTTTACTGCAGCAGGTACACCAAAGTAAATAAAATACGCAAGAACTATAAGGGGAACTCCTCTTACTGCGTCAACATAAAAAGTTCCTATAAAATTTAAAACTCTGTTTTTTCCTACGTTCATAAGTCCAAAAATCAGACCTATTATAAATGCGAATATCAAAGACAGAAGTGTCAAAAGCATTGTCTGGCCAAGAGATTCCAACAGCATGCCCGAATATGTCTGTAATATATATATCAGTTTCTCCATTCCGGTCGCCTCCAAATTCTTTTATTAATATTGCCGGCTGTTTATAAAATCTTACAAAAAATTAGGACTTTATAAGCACCCGGCAAATCATTGAAACTCAATTTAACGGTCTGCGGATAAAATCCGCAGACCTAAATCAAAACTTATTTTGTGTAAGTATCAACGATTTCCTGGAACTTACCGTTTTCAATGATGTTAGCAAGACCTGCGTTAAACTTTTCAAGAAGTTCTGCGTTCTGTCCCTTTGCTACAGCAAATCCGTACTGTGTACCTGCTGCTGTCATTCCTTCAGGCATTTCAAGGCCTGCACCCTGCTGGATGTTGTAAGCCATTACAGGATAGTCCTCAAAGCAGGCAGCTGTGTTGCCAGCAATTACATCCTGATACATTGTAGGTGAATCCTTGAACTCTACAACAGTAAAGCCGTATTCATCTGCGATTGACTTAGCATATGCAGCACCGTTTGTTGCTGTTTTTACCGCTACAGTTTTGCCTGCAAGGTCTTCATATGATTTGATTTCTGATCCTGCTGCTACAGCCATTGTAACGTCTGCATCAAAGTAAGGCTCTGAGAAATCAAATGTCTGTTTTCTTTCATCTGTAATTGACATACCTGCGATAACACCGTCTGCCTGTCCTGACTGAACAGCAAGAAGAGCAGCATCAAATCCAAGTGACTGGATTTCAACTTCAATGCCCTGATCTTCAGCAATAGCGTTAATGATGTCAACGTCGATACCTACGAAGTTACCCTCTTCGTTAGTGAACTCGAAAGGAGGGAATACAGTATCAGTAGCGATTATGTATTTCTCGCCTGTAGCCTCTGTTCCTTCACCTTCTGTTTCCTGTTTTTCTCCTTCTTTCTCTGTGCTTCCTGATGATGAGCATCCTGCTAATACGCCAAGAGCCATAACAGCCACAAGAGATAAAGATAATAATTTCTTCTTCATGATTTTCTTCCTTTCCTATTGTTTTATCAGCAACGTGACACCCCTATGCGTAAAAAAAGCACAAAAGAATCAAAAGGCTTTAGTCTTTTGCGCGAAGAGAGGTCACAAAACTGTTAGCTATATTATAAAAAAACTCAAACATTATGTCAATTGATATTATAAAAAAATAAATTAACAAAGAACTTTTATTTGTTTTACGTCATTATCATTATGAATTTTATATTGATTATTGCCGTTTAATATGCTATATTAACCACATAAAATAGAATTGAGGTGAAAAGATGATTATTATTTCTTGCTGATATTATATGGCATAACAAATTTACTAATCTGCGGTATTTTTATCGCCTTTTTGTTGTGCCCTGCAGGAAAGTTGATCATCTTTTTGCTTAAAATGACTTAAAGACGTATAGAGTCTTTATTTGTGTGTCTATTTAGCCGCGGAATCAACTTTCCTCGGCTTTTTTAGTTTAACACGAGGAGGTAATTATATGTCTTTAATAAATGTTTCAAATCTTACCTTTGCCTATGAAGGCAGCTATGACAATATATTTGAAAACGTCAGCTTCCAGATAGACACAGACTGGAAGCTTGGTTTCACTGGCAGAAATGGGCGTGGAAAAACGACATTTCTTAATCTGCTTTTGAAAAAATATGAGTACAGCGGATCTATAACTTCTAGTACTAATTTTGAGTACTTTCCCTACAGCGTAAGTGATAAGGAGCTTTTTACCATTGATATTGTAAAGGAAATATGTCCAGAAGTCGAGGATTGGGAAATATATAAAGAATTTTCACTGCTTGAAGGAGCTGAAGATGCGCTTTACCGCCCATTTTATACTCTGTCAAACGGAGAGCAGACAAAGGCCCTTCTGGCTGCTATGTTCTTAAAAGAAAATTCTTATCTGCTTATAGATGAGCCTACAAATCATCTTGACTCTGAAGGAAGGAAAGCGGTAAGCAGTTATCTTAATAAAAAGCACGGATATATACTGGTTTCACATGACAGGGTATTTTTAGACAACTGCATAGACCATATTTTATCTATAAACAAAACCAATATAGAAATCCAGAGAGGAAATTTTTCATCTTGGCTGCGTAATAAAGAAATGCAGGACAGCTATGAAACCGCCAGAAATGAAAAGCTGAAAAAAGATATTAACAGACTGAATGCCGCCGCAGAGCGTACTATCAGGTGGTCTGAAAAAATTGAAAAGACCAAGTTTGGGACCAAAAATTCCGGCTTAAGGCCCGACAGAGGATTTATAGGACATAAGGCTGCGAAAATGGCGCAGCGCTCCAAAACAATTGGAGATAGGCGTAAAACCGCGGCGGATGAAAAAAGCAGTCTTATGAAAAATATTGAATCTAATGAATCTCTTAAACTTTCTCCGCTTAAATTTCATACAGAAAAGCTAGCTGAGCTTAAGGACATATCTATATTTTACGGAGAAAAGGCCGCCTGCTCTAATATAAGCTTTACTATTGAGCACGGGGACAGAATAGCATTGCGCGGCAAAAACGGAAGCGGGAAGTCGAGTATTCTGAAACTGATTTGCGGTGAAAAAGTTAATTACAATGGACTGCTTATAAAAAACAAGTCTCTTAAAATCTCATATGTTCCGCAAAATTTTGACTTTTTATGTGGAAGCCTTGACAGCTATGCACAACAAAAGGGAATTGATATAAGCCTGTTTAAGGCGATTTTAAGAAAACTTGATTTTTCAAGAACTCAGTTTGATAAAAACATAGAAAATTTCAGCGGAGGTCAAAAGAAAAAGGTACTCATAGCAGGGAGCCTGTGTGAAGAAGCTCATTTATATATTTGGGATGAGCCCTTGAATTATATAGATGTAATATCAAGAATTCAAATTGAAACTCTTTTAGAGGAATACAGGCCAACTCTTCTGTTTGTGGAGCATGACCAAGCCTTTCTTGATAAAATTGCCAACAAAATAATAGACTTAGACAAAAAATAAATAAAAAGAGCAGTTAAATCTGCTCTTTTTTATTCAGCCAATTTATCTAAAGTATCTCCGGATAAACGGTATACTGTCCATTCCTCCATTGCCTCCGCTCCCATTGACTTATAAAAATCAATACTTGGCTTATTCCAGTCAAGGCACCACCATTCTATTCTGCCGTATTCCCTCTCCTTTGCTATTTGAGCTAATCTTTTAAACAGTGCTTTTCCGTATCCCTTTCCTCTATATTCATCAAGTACTATAATGTCTTCAATATACAGGCCCGAACGTCCAAGAAAAGTAGAATAATTACTGAAAAACAATGCCATTCCGGCCTCTTTTCCGTTATCAAGTATAAACAGCACTTCTGCTCCTTTTTTCTCAAATATCGTCCTTTTTAAAAGCGCTTCGTCACATACAACTTTATCGGCCATATTTTCATATTCTGCCAAAGTTTTTATAAAATAAAGAATTTTATCCGTATCATTTACATTTGCAAATCTAAATTCATTCATATTTATACCCCATACTTTTCTTTAATTTCCGCAAGTTTTTTTCTATATTTATCGTTAATTATTACGTTTTCATTTTTTACGGAACCAAGGGCACTATGAAAGCTTGGAGCGTTATTTTTCAGTGTTTTTTTAATTTCATCCTGCCATTTGGCCATCAGCTCATCAAGCTCTTTTTGATATTCGGCGCACCAGCCCATTATATAGCCTCCTTAAATATCGTCTATTATTTCTTTTTTCTTTTTCTCATACTCTTCATATGTAATGAGTCCCTTATCATACATTTCCTTTATTTTAATAAGCCGCTGTTCTTCATTGTCCCCGCTGTTATCATCAATTATAATTTCATGGGATGTAATACCCTTTTTAGAAAAAGCATTGTATCCATTTACTATAGTTATTGCGGCAACACACAGAGTCCAGAAAATCCCAAACACTGAAAACGTAGGTATAATAAAGAATACGCCTATCAAAAGAAATACTATTCCAACAACCAGTCCCATAACAGACTGTGTCTTACCCGGTTTTACACGGACGTTTCTTCTCATAACAGTCCCTCCTATTTACTTCGCTTTGAATTTATTATATTTAAAACAATTCCTAATATAAACATAATTATTGCAACAAACAGATATACTTCCGCCCTATTAATAATAAATGACAGGAGAAAGCCTATTCCCAAATAAACCGCTAAGTTTCCAAACAGCTTCATTTCTTTCACTCCCTTCTAAAGAAAAATTGTTTTTCAGTTTTTGAATAATTTGTCTTAATTCCAAAAATGTCTTCAAACACATTGTTTGTATATATTTTTTCAGGCTCCCCAGAGCAAACAACCCGTCCGTTTTTCATGGCAATGATTTTATCTGAAAAACTCATTGCCAGATTTAAATCATGTAAAACCATTATTACTGTCTTGCCTCTGCTTTTCATTTCTTTAATTATTTCCATAAGCTCAAGCTGATAATTAATATCAAGAAAAGTAATGGGCTCGTCCATAAAAACTATGTCGGTATCCTGTGCAAGAAGCATAGCAATATATGCCTTTTGCTGCTGTCCTCCGGAAAGCGCTGCCAAACTCTCATCGGCAATTTCAAAGACGCCGGCGGACTTCATAGCGTCATCTACAATTTCCCTGTCTCTGTCAGTATACCGTCTTGGATATCCCAGATATGGAAACCGTCCATGAAAAACCAAAGCCTTAACAGTCAAAACACCCGGACTTTTCTGCTGCGACAGCACGGATATTTTTTGGGCTCTTTTTTTCGAAT
>ERZ791886.812-NODE-812-length-17619-cov-2.272831_pt1 | contig 17619 bp, 13 predicted proteins | sample MGYA00510158_ERZ791886 | MGnify/ENA primary metagenome ERZ791886 (study PRJEB30046, sample SAMN00792063) | human gut metagenome | study: EMG produced TPA metagenomics assembly of the A metagenome-wide association study of gut microbiota in type 2... | reverse complement strand
CGGAAAAATCTGGAAACGGGTTATGGACGAGATTCATACAGGACTGGAGCCTCTTGACTGGGAGCAGCCGGCATCTGTAGAAATGCAGGAGGATTCCAGCAGCGGTATTACTGATTATGTCAGCACAACCGCCCAGCTTCGTGCTCAGCAGAGCATTCACGACAAGGAACAGCGCAGACTGGCCCAGGAGCTGGAGACCTCGGTTTCCCTGTTTGAAAAGAAAATCATTGAAACCGTGGAGGATACCTACTGGGTAAACGAACAGTATCAGTCTATTATTACCCAGCTGAATCAGATGGATGAAGGAGACGCCCGGGGCACTCTGTTAGATCGGACAACCTCTAAATATGCAGAATTTACTCCCATTATCGATCAGATGCAGGACACCATCGCCCTTTATGAACAGCAGAAGGCCAGAGAGGCCGCTGAAGCCCAGAAAAAGGCCGAAGAGGATGCAGTAAAGGCAAGAGAAGATCTGGAAGCCCAGACACGCAAAAACACCTTCCTGACTGCACTTATGGATGTGGAAAAGCTGGAATACCAGGCTCCAAATGCCCAGCAGCTGGTGCAGACAGCCATTGACCGCCTGCCTCTGGTTGAAGATTATGAGGAGGCCGCCTCCTACAGTCAGCGCCTGGAAGCCGCAATTGCCCGTATTTCCACACTTCCCACTGCTGCCGAATGGAAAATGATGGAGGAGAAAAAAGCCGAAGAGGAAGCCAGAAAACAGGCCCAGGAGCAACAGCAGATTCAGGACAGACAGGCCCAGCTTCAAGGCTATCTTGCCCAGGAACGAATGAAATGGAGTATTTCTTCTCCTGTTGTTACAGGTCCGGGAGTTCCCTCCGGAGCCTTATCATCAGGAACCGGCAATGAAAAACAAAACCCGGCCGCTCAGGCAGAAGGAGGAACAGCAGAATGAGTGAACACACAGATGATACAAATACAAACCTCCATCTTCCGGAAGAAGAACAGGCCTGTGAAACAGCCCCTGCCGATGATACCTCTGCCATTCAGGAGGCTCTGGCTCAGGAAATTCAGAATGTAACAACTGATATTCCAAAGCTGGATCTGAGCGGAATCTCCGGTGAGGAACCGGAGGCTGCTCTTCCGGAGGAGGACTCCGGCGGCAGTTCTCTGCCGGATCAGGAATCTGTAAGCACCTGGTTTCTGACTTTTATGTGCATGAACATTCCCATTGCAGGCTGGTTCTATCTGTTCCGCCTTGCATTTAATCAAAAAAACACCCAGAGGCAGAATTTCGCCCGGGCTTATCTGTTTTACAAACTGATTTTCCTGGCCATATCTGCTGTTATTCTGGGCATACTCATTTATGTCGGACTGGATCTGCTGGATCAGCTTCTGGCCTATATGGAGATGCTTTAAAAAAATCGGGGGCCTTTTATGGCCCCCCGATTTTTAAAGTTTTGGATATACCTCATTCATAATCGCATCCATCAACTGATTTGTATTCCGGCTTTCTGCAAACAGACTGACCACTGCGTTTCTCTCCCGGAACACAATGGAGTATTGTCCATATTTCCCGTCTGCCCGAAAACTGTTTTCCGGGCCTCGCCAGAACAGATAACCATATCCATAGGAATCCCGGTCATTCTCTGCCTGTCTAGAAGAGCTCTCCCGAATCCACCCTTTTGAAAGCAACTGTTTTCTATTCCATTCCCCATCCTGCAAATACAACATTCCCAGTTTATGCAGTTCAGAGACTGTTAAAAACAATCCGCCTGCTCCAAATGTGTACCCTAGAGGATCTACCTCCCAAACGGTTCTTCGTATTCCCAACGGCGTAAAAAGCCGCGGCTCCAAATAGGAAAGAAGATTGCAGCCCGCTCTCCGCTGTACCAGAATTCCTGCAAGGTATGGGCCTGCATTACTGTAAACAAAACGGCTGCCCGGTTTATCTGAAAAAGGCTGTCTTAAACAAGCCCTTACCCAGTCATTCTCCTTCATATAAGGGCGCTGACGCCCCATCAGAAATCCCGTTTCCTGACCAAGCTGCATAGTCAGCAGATCCCGCACCGTTGCCAGCTCCAGGTTTTCATCCAACTTCTTAGGAAGTTCTTCCCGAAATGCGTCAACCAGTTTCTCATCCAGGGAGATCAGACCTTCCTGAACTGCAAATCCCACTGCACAGGACGTAAAACTCTTGCTGGCTGAATAAATATTCCTGCGACAGTCCTCATCCCAGTAATTCTCATAGACTGTATCCCTTTCAATGGAAATCTTCATTCCTAAAACCCGCAATTCCTCAGCCCGACATTCAAACTGTTCCAAATCCACTCTAATCCTCTCCTTTAAACAAACTCCTCAAAAAATCCCTCTGGAATCTCATAGGAAATCTCATAACTGGTTCCCGCCTTTGGATCTCCTCCCTTATAGCGAACCCAGCCTGGGAATTCCGCCATCGGCATTTCTCCACCTGTCTCCGCAATTTTTCCATACAGAGTTTCTGACGGATAGGTTCCCGTGGTACACCAGGTATCCAGCCATTCCAGATAATTCATAGAAATTCCGCTGCAGTGTGTTGCCGACGGCATACAGTAAAATTTCAGGAAACGATCCACCTGATCCTGACCGTATTTTTTCACATATCCCTGATACTGAGATATAATCTGCCAGGGACTGATGGACATGTCATTCCAGCTGGTAAATAAAATCATTTTTCCCCCATGAGCAATAAAATCATCCAGCTCCGGCTGATTCACATCGTAAGATGCAGATGCCTCCATCAGCATTTTATACAATTCCGGATCCGGATTGCGGTAATCATGATCAATCAGCTTCCAGCTCCTGTCTTTTGTAATAAAATATTTAAATACACCGTCTGAGCGATCTCCGTGATGAACATTATATCTTGTATCTAACGGCTCCCGCGGAACCGGATCCGGACCCAGATCCATCAATCCCCCCTCAAGAGCAGAACATCCATAATATGTATTTATGCCATTTGGCATTGCATACTCCAGTTCAAATCCTTTCTCATAAATTTCTATTGTATGCAACTGAGCCTCTGTCAAATGATATTTATCCCGAATCATTTCTATAAAAGCATGGCGATTTGCCCGGGCGGCATAAATATTGGATACAATTCCGTCCCGAATTCCGTCCAGCTCATCATACCACTCAATTGCATCTCTCTGGATTGCGGCAACGGTCTTCTCGTCTATAAATCCATCAGAATAGGGATGGGTATTTTCCTCGTAACTGTCGTATACCGCTTTGGAAAGCAGGGCGCCCCATATCCGCAAAAGAACAAAGCTGGAGGCCGGATCTGCACAGAAAATGCCATCATAATCTTTTCCATAAGAAACGGCGCACTCCAGAGCCTCTCTTCCCCCTGCTGAACCGCCTGCAAAATATGTCCTCTCAGCATCCTCTCCGTAACATTTCTTTACAACAAAATGCATCACTCCATTTGTTTTTATCAAATGCAGGCGTATATAATTTTGAAGGGACTCTTTGTTTGATGCAAAATCCGCCGACATGGGATCCTTAGACTGATGACCGGAATCATCTCCAAAAACTACAAATCCATGCTCTGCCGGGTTATATTCTGACATCAGAAGTTCTTTTTCCAAAGCAGGAATCTGCCCGTTATTTGCTCCTCCGCCAACCTGTACACTTCTTTTATTCCAATGAAAAGGCAGAAGAATTTTCCACTCAATATTCGGAGCATTCCTGTCAACGGGATAAATTACACCAGTCACCTCCAGGTACTTCTCCCTTCTTAACCGGGTTTCTTCTTCTCTGACAGCAAGAATCCTTCCCCCTCTGGTCTCTGCCTTCATTGCAGTCTGGGGAATCTCTGTCCCCGCCAGCTTCATCGCTGCCTGTCTGTCAAGAACACCCCAGGTCTGCGTTAATTTTTTCTCTGATACCTGATAATCTTTCATGGCCTTTCCGCCTATTCCTTTCAGGCATTTTATTATTTATAAATCCTTTTCGTTATATCAATAATATCCTGAACCGGAACAGAACGATAGCCCCCAACTCTTGTTACAATAACAAACTCCCAGGTAATTGGCCTGGAGCCTACGGAAAACAGCTCCACCTCCTGATCCTGAGGTGCCTGAAAGTCAGACACAAGAGCAACTCCAAAGCCCTGGCAGACCATTTTCCAAATGGTGTCAATCGATGAAAACTCGATTGTTTTCGGTGACATTCCATAGGTTCTCATAACCTTATCTGTCACAGTCCGAAGTCGGGAACCACTGTTCAGCAAAAGAAATATCACCCCCTCCAGCTGGCGAATATCTATCCAGGGATACCGAAAACCATATTTATAAACTCCCTTCAGGTTTCTGTTTCTGGGAACAACCAGACAAATTTCTTCTGAAGAAACAACCTCTGTATGAAATTCTCCCCGCAGCTCTTCCCTGCCGTCTCCAGTCATCATTGCAACCTGTATTTCACCCGTTCTGAGCATTTCCTCCAGCCGGGCTGCCGTTTCCTGATAAATGTGAAGATCAAACTTAGGATATTTTTTATAAAATTCAGGAATAATCTCAGGGAATATATTTTTTCCTCTGCCGTAGGTAGAACCAATAGCAAGAGAACCGCTCTTCAGCTCCTTGATATCTGCAATCTGTTCACGAAAATTCCGATCCTGCTCCAGTATTTGCTTTGCGTATTTTAAATACTGTTCGCCTGCATAAGTGGGAATCATCTTTTTTCCGATCCGCTCGAAAAGTAAAATGCCGTATTCTTGTTCTGTCCGTGCAAGAAATTTGCTCAATGCCGGCTGAGAAATAAAAAGATTTTCTGCCGCTTTTGCAATTCCTTGTACCTTCGCAATTTCAACAATATATTTCTGTTCTTTTAAATCCGCCATAAGCCACCATCCTTTCCTCTGCAGAAAAGCCTGCCCTAAAAAAAGACAGGCGTTTTCTTATTTTCTATTATAAAAAGAATGGCTGCACATGAAAAGCATCTTTTTAAAACGGGATTGCTCCAATCAGCAAAGATCCGGCAAAGCATACAGTGCAAATCAGCATTGCCCATTTAAACGAGAATTTCCAGTGATCTTTAAACTCAATTCCGGAAAGTCCAAGTCCTATATACATAGCTGCTGTAGCCGGATTTACAAAAACCTGAGGAACAAAAGTCATCAGATAAGCAGCCGCAGCCTGAAGCGGAGTAATATAATCTGACGCAATGGACTGAAGCATCGGAACGATTGTGTAGGCACACGCCTCGTGATTCAGCCCCATAGCGCTCAGAGGACCCCAGAGAAATCCCATGATGGTATTAATATGAGCTGCTGTACCGCCGGACAGAATCTCAGATACAACCTGTACCATTGAATCCTTCATCGGACTGTTATTTAAAACACCGGTAAATACACCGGAAGCAAACAGTACGCTTACCATGGTAAGAACTGTCGGTGCATAAGATTTCAACCGTTCTGCCTGCTGCTTTGCTCCCGGATAATTGACAATCAGGCTGATTGATGCTGCAGCCATAAAACAAAGGAAGGTAGGAAGACCGGATACAAACATCGCAATAACTACCAGAATAATCATAACTACGTTAAACACAAACAGACGCGGTCTTAATAATTCTTTTTCTTCCTCTGTCTTATCTGCTACACGGAATAAATCCGCAGGTTTTACTCCAGCCGGAAGACCTGCTCCTCTTTTTTTCTCCTGTGCTGCATAATACAGGGCAATCAGGAAACAGCAGATTAATCCGATAATCATACCGGGAAGCTCGGCTATCATAATGTCTGTAGCAGAAATTCCAAATCCTGCTGCCAGACGGCCACAGGGGCCGCCCCAGGGAAGACAGTTCATAACACCAGCTGTCAGAGAAACCAGACACATTAAAACAATCGGTCTCATTTTTAATTTCTGGTAAATCATTAAAAATGGCGGAATTACAATCAGAAAAGTTGTTGCGCCAGATCCATCTGAATGACCTACCATTGTTGCCAGAACGGTCAGGATGCAGACTGCTGTAACACTTTTCGCACCCAGCATCATCTTTCCTACCAGTCTGTCAAATACACCGGCGTCCATCATAACACCAAAGAAAATTATTGCAAAAGTAAACATTGCCGCATTGCTGACCTGTCCCTTCAGTCCTGCTGTTACCCATTCAGAAAGGTCGGCAAAGGTCGGTCTCATAATCGCTGCAAATACAATGGGAATTACAATCATCGGAATTGAAGGAGTAAATTTTCCCGATACCAGAACTGCCGTCAAAACTAGCATCATGGTAAATCCAAGTACTGCATATACCGTCACACTCATATCATGCCTCCATATTATTTTTTTGTTATGAATTCATAAACCTGATAATCTGATTATATAGAATTTCATGATATATGTAAAATGTTATTTAAAATCACCTTTTAATAATATTGTGTTATCATTTTTTGTTAGTATTTCACAAGTTTTTTATCATTTTTTCGTAAATTCCGAATTTTTCTTCATTATTTGGTATAAAATGTTATGAAAATCATAACGCAAACAGCTCCTTCCTGCAAAAAAGTCAGTACTTTTCCCGGCTCTCTGCAAGAAGGAGCTGTCTATTGCTCCACGTCTCTAACAGACTCTTATTTATTTTTCAGAAGCTGCTGCATGAGCAAATATCCCGGCTCCACATAAACTCCGGTGCTCTCTCCTGTTTTCTCTGTGTACGTATCAATTCCCGAATCTGTCACATCTGTACTGCAGTACAGCAGGTAGGGAATCGGATCGGAAATATGGGTCTTAATGGAAATCGGAGTGGGATGATCCGGCATTACCAGGATGGAATAATCCTCTCCGGCCTCCTCCAGTCCCTTTAACAGCGGTCCTACAATATCCTGATCAATCCGCTCGATGGCCTGAATCTTTCCTTCCAGATCCCCGTGATGGCCGCACTCGTCCGGCGCCTCCACATGAATATAAACCAGATCCTGGCCATCCAGCAGAGTCTTTAAGGCAGCCTCTCCTTTTCCCTTGAAATTCGTATCAATGTTTCCGGTTGCGCCCTCTACCTCGATTACCTTCATTCCTGCACACAGGCCGATTCCCTTAATCAGATCCACCGCAGAAATAACAGATGCCTTCACACCATAGGCCGCCTCAAAACCGGTAACTCCCGGTCTGGTTCCCTCGCCCCACAGCCAGATGGAATTGGCAGGATTCAGCCCTCTTGCAATTCTGTCACGGTTAACCGGATGATCCTTCAAAATCTCATAGCTGCGCTTCATTAAATCCAGAATCACCGGATTCTGCGGAAGATATTCCGTTATCTTCCGGTCTGAAATATCGTGAGGAGGAGTCAGATTCAGTCCAACCGGTCCCTGGTGCCAGATCATGCAGTGACGGTAGCTGATGCCCGGATAAAACAGAATTTCATCCGTCCGGAAAGCCGCGTCCACTGCGCGGATCAGCTCTGCCGCCTCTGCAGTCGTAATCTCGCCGGAGCTGTAATCCACCATGGTTTTCTCTGCATACTCTGCTTCATCAGACAGAGTAACCAGATTGCACCGGAAAGCCACATCGGTATCCTCCATCTGAATGCCAATGCTTACGGCCTCCAGAGGGGAACGTCCCGTGTAGCATTTCAGAGGATCATAGCCCATTGCAGACAGATTCGCCACATCGCTTCCAGGCTTCAATCCATCCGGCACAGTCTTTACCATGCCCAGACGGCCTCCCCTGGCAAGCCGGTCTATGTTCGGTTTCTTTGCCACCTCCAGCGGAGTCTTTCCGCCTAAAGCCTCCACCGGATAATCTGCCATTCCATCTCCAAGCATTACAATATACTTCAATTAAACCACTCCTTTCCTATCAAACATATTTTCAGCCGGAGCTTCCTTCCGGCTGTATCCCAGACACAAGGCCTGTTCGTTCTTTTATTCAGCCTTTTATGAGCGTTTTTTCTAGCGGGCCTGCAGGCCTTCGGCAATCATCTGCTCCATCAACGCCCTCAGCTCATCTACCACAGGTCCCGGCCCTCTGTGTCCCTCGTCCACAGTAATATCGGCATATTTTTCATACAGAGGGACGCGCTCCCGGTACAGATCCATCAGTGTCATTCCGTTTTTTAAGGCGACACCTCTGTCCTTCAAATCTCCCAGACGCTGTTCCAGTTCCGGATAATCCAGTTTTAAGTAAACCACTGTGCTTATTTTCTTTAAATGCTCCATTGCAGCCGGTCCGTAAATGACACTTCCTCCCGGCGCAATCACAGACCGGGTCACATCCAGCCGGCTGTTAATCTCTTCTTCTACCTTCAGAAATCCCTCGGTTCCCTGTTCTTCAATGATTTCCTTCAGCAGCTTTCCCGTTTCTTCCTGAATCACAATATCCACATCTACAAAAGAATAGCCCAGCCGCTTTGCCAGCAGTACGCCGATGGTGCTCTTGCCTGATGCAGGCATTCCTATCAGTGTTATATTTGATTTCATCCTATTGTGTCTCCCGTGTCTGTTCTGATTTTTCTATTCTCTTCCGAAGCCTTTTCCGGACCGTTCTGCATCCCGGTTATTTTCCGGATTTCTTCTCCGACTTTCCCCGGAACTGCTTTTCCGGACTCTTTCCGGATTCCTTCTCTGACTTTCCCCGGAACTGCTTTTCCGGGCTCTTTCCGGATTTCTTCTCCGACTTTCCCCGGAACTGCTTTTCCGGTTTTTTTCTTACGGAATATCCAAAAGTACCGATTTTTTCTCCCAGTTCAAAATAGGTTCCATGGGAGTAGGCTACCAGTCCCGCATCATTCAAATGAAAGGTTCCCTTTTCATCCATATACCGTCTGTCAACGGAAACTCCCACAACCTCTGCCAGAAACATATCGTGAGTCCCCAGAGGGATCACCCGGGTTACCCGGCACTCCAGATTCACCGGGCACTCTGCAATTCCCGGCGCCTCCACATGCTGAGACGGCTGCGATGTCAGATGCAGCTCCTTAAATTTATCCATATCCCGTCCGGACCGGACGCCGCAGGTATCCATTGCCGCTGTCAAATCCCGGCTTACCAGGTTGATGACAAAGGAACCTGACTCCCTGATAATATCATAAGAATACCGTTCCTTTCGAATCGATACAGATACCATAGCCGGATCTGAACAAACCGTTCCCGCCCAGGCCACAGTGATAATATTGGGCCGCTCTCCCGGTCTCTGGCAGCTCACCATAACTGCCGGAACCGGATACAGCATATTGCCCCCTCTCCAGTGCTCTTTTTCCACCAAAAGTCCTCCTTCCCTGCTGCCGCCCTGATGCTTATTCCTCACACGCAATCATAATAGCCGGAATCAGCTGCTTCTTTCTGGATACAACACCTGGCAGCTCTACTGTGCCGCTGGCTGAATCTCTGGCCTCCTCGGTATTTTCCTCCAGATGGAAGGCATTGGTCAGCATAGACAGGGCTCCTGCGCCTTCATAAAGCAGGATCGTAGACTCATTCAGAATATTGGTCAGCATAAAGAACATCATGTCTACGCCATGCTCCCTGTGAGCCTTTTTCAGATACGGCAGAAGACGTTCCTTCAGGCTTTCCAGCTCATCTGCATTCAGAGAACTGATCTGGCCTACTCCAAAGGATACCTTGCCGGAATTAAAACGCTTAAAGTCCTGATAGAAAATCTCGTCATCTGTTTTTGACTTCAGATTGCTGCCTGCAGAGAACATTTCTCTGGCATACTGATTAATATCAATTCCCGCCTCTCCGGCCAGAGCAAGAGCCGCCATTTTGTCAATCTCCGTACAGGTAGGAGAACGGAACAGCAACGTATCTGAAATAATTGCGCTGCACAGAAGTCCCGCAATTTTTTTATCCATGTGGACACTGCTTTCATTATACATCTGGTACACAATGGTTGCCGTACAGCCCAGGGGCTGATTGCGGAAAAATACCGGTGCAATGGTTTCCACGGTTCCCAGCTTATGATGGTCAATAATCTCCAGAATCTCTGCATTTTCGATTCCGTCAACCGCCTGATTTTTCTCATTGTGATCCACCAGAACAAGCTGCTTTCCTCTTGCGCCCAGGAGATTCCGGCGGGAAATCATACCCCTGTACTTTCCGTCCATATCGAGAATCGGGAAATCACGATGGCGTTTGCTTGCCATAACGTCCTTGATATCATCGATGAAATCTCCGTCTTCAAAGGTAATCAGATTCTCTGTTTTCATAAAATAGCTGATAGGCATACTCTGGTTGATCAGACGGGCTGCCGTATAAGTGTCATAAGGTGTGGTAATCACCGTACAGCCCCGCTCCTGAGCCAGCTTCCGGATGGTCATGGACACTGCTGCGCCTTCGCAGACAATAATACAGTCTGCCTCCATCTCAATGGCGCAAAGCTGGGATTCATACCGGTTTCCCAGAATCACCAGATCATGAGGCGCAATATAATATTCCATTAAATCAGGATTGGCTGCTGCAATCAGAACCTTTCCCTGATCAAAATAGGCGTTTTCATCTCCAATGACAAGATGGCCCTCCAGGGTTTCGATAATATTGCTGTACTGGGTCTTTGCCTTGGATAAAATACTGCTGTCCAGCACATTCATGTAGGATTTTGTAATATCACCGACTGTAATCAGGCCCTCGAGAACATTATTGCTGTTTACTGCAGGAAGAGTTACAACATTAGCATCCTGCATCAGATTCCATGCCTTTTTCAGAGAAATATTCCGATCCACACCTGCAGTTTCCCGGATTTCAATATCCCGGACCTGGGTTTTTACATTGCTCACCAGCTCAGGGGCCTCCACCCCGAAATAATTCAGAACAAACTGAGTCTCTTCGTTGATATGTCCTGCTCTGCATGGCACATATTCTTTTCCGGTAATAGAAGTCTTCAGGTTTGCATAGCAGATAGCAGAACAGATAGAATCCGTATCTGGATTTTTATGTCCGATTACAATGGTTTTCCTTTTTTCTACCGGCATTTTTTCACCTCCGCACATTCAATGGGAACACGGTATTTCATAATCTGTTTACAATGTGTTCATAATTTATTCATATATTTTTTTTATACTAAATTCATAGAAAATCAAGGTTGTAACTTGATTTCATAGTCAAATTGCACATAGATTTTTCATAATTGCCCCGGCTGGACGAAAGTCCACCGGGGTCTCCTCATTTTATTCTTCCGTTCGTTTTTTATCCCAGAACCAGTCTCGCTGCGCCATAAATACCTGCGTCATTGCCAAGCTTTGCAAGGCCGATCACTGCTTTATTTTCGGAAATCGGAGTGTAATAATTATAATATTTTGTAATTACATCAATCAGGAACTGTCCTGCCTTGGAAACTCCTCCGCCGATTACAAACATCTGGGGATCCACGGTCATTGCCAGCTGGGCCAGAGTCATTCCCAGATAACGGCCCACCGTTTCCACAACCTCCAGGGCCATCTTATCGCCCTTCTTTGCCTCATCCAGAACATCCTTCGCTGTTACTGCATCACCAAAAGCTCTCATAGAGGACGGCTCGTCGCTGGCTGCCATTTTTCTTCTTGCCTCTCTGGCAATTCCCGTAGCACTTCCGATCTGCTCCACGCAGCCGATACCGCCGCAGTTGCATTTCTCCGTTTCTTCATCCCGGATATGGATATGTCCAATCTCTCCGCCCAGGCCATGCTTGCCTGCTACGATCTTTTCATCAATAATGACACCGCCGCCGACACCGGTTCCCAGAGTAACCATAATGATATCTGTAAAGCCCATGCCGCCGCCCTGCCACATTTCACCAAGGGCTGCTACATTGGCATCATTTCCGCTTTTAACCAGAATCCCGTCTAAAAAGCTGCTCAACTGGCTCTGAGGATTCACATTGTGCCATCCCAGATTCACACAGCGCTCAACCTGTCCGTCAGGCAGTACCGGTCCGGGAACTCCAAGACCTACGCCAACCACCTGCTCCAGATGAATCTGACGCTCTCTCAGCACCTCACGAACAGCCACGGACACATCTTCCAGTATGTATTTTCCGCTGTCTTCCTTTCTGGTGGGAATCTCCCACTTAAATATCAGCTTTCCATCAGTCTGGAACAGGCCCAGCTTTACAGTCGTTCCTCCAACATCCACACCAACACAATATTTTTCCATAGTACCTCTCCTTTTCGGCTACCGATTTTATATGTAGTATAAAAGAAAGAATCGTTGATTGCAAGTAAAAAAGAACCCGGCCCTCTACAGGGCCGGACTCTCATCCACGTTCTATTTAGAATAAGCCTCTTGCAGCCTCAGCCACATGCTCTGCTGTAAATCCAAAATGACGGAACAGCTCTCCTGCCGGCGCACTTGCTCCGAAGCTGCTCATGGTTACTGTCACTCCGTCAAGGCCGGTATACCGATCCCATCCAAAGCCACCCAGAGCCTCTACTGCCACACGGCGGCGTACTTCCTTCGGCAGAACAGACTCGCGGTATTCTGCGCTCTGCTCCTCAAAAATATCCATAGACGGCATGGAAACCACGCGTACCTTCCGTCCCTCTGCAGTCAGCATTTCTTTTGCCTTTACTGCCAGATCTACCTCTGAACCGGAAGCAATCAGGATCACCTCCGGAGTTCCCTCACAGTCATCAATGACATAACCGCCCTTTAAGGCATCTCTGCTGCTTCCTGCTACCGGATTCAAATTCTGTCTGGACAGAACCAGTGCCGTAGGTGTCTCCTTGGATGCCAAAGCGCTGTACCATGCTGCAGCTGTCTCCACAGCATCACAGGGACGAATCACATGGAAATTAGGCATTGCACGGAACATAGCCAGCTGCTCAATCGGCTCATGGGTCGGTCCATCCTCACCTACACCGATACTGTCATGAGTAAATACAAAGGTCAGCGGCAGCTTCATCAGTGCAGAAAGACGAGCCATGGGCTTTACATAATCACTGAATACAAAGAAGGTTGCCACATAGCTGCGCAGGCCGCCGTGAAGCATCATACCGTTTCCGATTGCCGTCATAGCCAGCTCACGAACACCGAAATGCAGGTTGCGTCCGCTTCTGTCTTCTTTGGAAAAATCTCCGGCTCCGGTCATGGTTGTCTTGTTGGAGGGGCCGAGATCTGCAGAACCGCCCATCAGGTTGGGCATCATATCCTTCAGTCTGTTAATAATCTTTCCGGACAGACTTCTGGTAGCCTCTGCCTTTTCACCTGCTGCCCAGAAGCTCTCATCCTCCCACAGCTTCTTCAGCACATCATCTGCTCCGCCGAAGTACTGGTTCCACAGAGCCTCCATCTCCGGATACTCTTCACAGTAAGCGGCAAACATTACCTTCCATGCTGCTTCATTTTCAGCCAGACGCTCTGCAGCCTGATTGAAATGATCATATACCTCCTGCGGTACAAAGAACGGCTCCTGGGACGGCCACTGCAGAGTTTCTCTCAATGCAGCCACATTTTCCACTCCCAGAGGCTCTCCGTGAGCGCTGGCCTTACCCTGCTTTGCCGGGCAGCCGTATCCGATCTCAGTGCGGATTGTAATGAAGGAAGGACGCTCTGTATCAGCCTTTGCCTCTTCAATCGCGCGGCCGATAGCCTCCAGGTCATTGCCGTCTTCTACCAGAAGAGTCTGGAAGCCAAATGCCTCCATACGCTTTGCAACGTCCTCACGGAAAGCCAGATCCGTATCTCCCTCAATGGAAATCCTGTTGGAATCGTATAAAACGATCAGCTTGTCCAGACCCAGAGTGCCTGCCAGAGAAAATGCCTCGGAAGAAATACCTTCCATCATACATCCATCTCCGCCCAGGGCATAGATATAATGATCTACTACCGGATAGTTCTCCTTGTTAAATACAGAAGCCAGGTGAGCCTGAGCAATCGCCATACCTACAGCCATACCCATACCTGCGCCTAAAGGACCTGTTGTTGCCTCTACGCCCACGGTATGACCATACTCCGGATGTCCCGGAGTCAGAGAATCCAGCTGACGGAAACGGGTCAGCTCCTCCTTGGACAGATTGCCATAGCCAAACAGATGAAGCAGAGAATATAAAAGCATGGAGCCATGGCCGCCGGACAGTACAAAACGGTCACGGTTTTCCCATGTGGGATCTGCCGGATTGTGGCTCATATGATTCATCCAAAGCTCATACGCCATCGGCGCACAGCCGAGCGGCAGCCCCGGATGTCCGGAGTTGGCTTTCTGAATTGCATCCGCTGAAAGAACACGGATGGCATTAACGGACAAGTTGTCGATCGTAGTCATTGGTAGAACCTCCTGTAGTATGGTTTGTCATGTAAATTATATGTTATCGTTTCTGAAATTCTGTTGCCTGATATTATCTCAGCTTAATTTCCCGCATTTGCTGAGGACCTGTCACAATCAGCGTATCCGGCATCCGCCCTTTTCGGATTTTGGAAACCGCGAAATCAAAAGTAGCATACAGCTTTTCTACGCCTGCAGTATTAAAGATCCTGCACGATTCCTCATTATACAAAATAATCAGATCTCCGTCAATATCCGCATGGGTATATTCATAGTTAAATTCCCGTGTAAATACTGGTGTTCCGTCTTTTTCATATACCATAAGACGCCGCGAATACTCTCCTGTTGTATTCTGCACAATAACAGCTGCATACTGTTCGGAACAGAATACACTCTGGATTTCTTCTTCTATCATAACCTGTGTTACCAGCTCCGGAGACGCCAGGTTTCTGGAAGTAAAAAAGCTCAGTCCGTTTCCGGAAAATGCGCAGGAATAAGGCGCTTCCATATAGGTCACCTCAGGAACCATAGTCCCTGAAAAAATATCGTCAAATCCGCCGACCAGACGGTTCGGAACGCTTTTTCCCACTTCAGAGAAATCGTAAAATACCACTCTGGACCGCAGCTCCCCGCTTTCAATATAAGCGTATGAGCACATCAGCTGGGTTCCGTCCTGGGAAAGAGAAATATCCAGGGGATACCCGTCTCCGCCCATCACTGTTTTCACCGTAACCTCCAGCTGGGTTCCGTCCTTGCGGAAAAAAACAATATAACTGGACGTACTGTCCTCCAGAACCGCCGCCGTAACTCCTGTGGCAGATATGGCGACTCTGGTAATCGGAAGAACTGTGGAAGCCTGTCCGACCCGTCCGTTCTCCCCGCAGATATAAATGCTGTTTCCCTGACGGTCTGCAATGGCCGCATAAGAGCCATTCACTGCCGCTATGGGATTTTTCATCTCAAAGCTTTCTGTCCAGACGTTTTTCCCTTTGGCATCTATATAAGAAGCTCCGTCCTTGGTATACTTCAGGACATTGGAACCAAAGCTCTCATAACCCACCAGGCTTCCCTGATTTAAATCTGCCTGCCATACTGTCTCGTAGCTGGTATAGCTGTAATTTCTCTGGTAGTAAAACCAGCCGCCGACTGCTCCTCCCAGAAGAAGCACCACAGCTGCCGCTGTCAGCAGTCTTCGGCCTCTGGCCTTCTTCAGAGCTCTGCGGGCCGCCTCTTCTCCATCCTCCTCATAAGACGCGGGACGGTTCTGCTGCCGCTGGCGTCCCTGCGGCTCCGGATAGCTGCCCTGTCCGCCCGGGCTTTTATTCTCATCTGACCAGGCGGGATTCGTCACTACCCTCTGGCGCAGCCGCTGCTTTTTGTTTTCCCGGCTCATCGAGTTAAAATCACTCATTCTTTTCTTTCTCCTGAAAAATGAACATACTTAAATTAAGTATACCTCATTTTAAAGTGCGGGTAAAGAAGTTTTACCGCCTGCAGGCATAATTACATCTTTTAATTCCCGGCGGCAGGCAGATAAAGTTCCTGGCCCGCAGAAAGTCTGTTCTCATCATCCAGCCCGTTCCACAGACAAATCTGTCCGATCGGTTCCATACTGTGATAACGCTCCATACAGATTCCGTAAAGTGTTTCCCCTCTTTTTACCGTATACTGCACTGCGTCCGCCGGAATCTGAACAGGAACTGTTTCCGGCCCGCTTTCCTGGAGAACCGCTGCTTCCTGCGCCGCGCCGCTTTCCTGGACATTCTCTGTTTTCGCCGCCGCTCCGCTCTCCTCCGGCAGCGATGTTCCTGACCCAGCAGCCGCTCCGCCGCTTTTCGTCTTCCCGGTTTCTATAAACAGATTCTGATTTTCTGTGCCGGCGGCAGTGGCATTTCCTCCCATTCCTCCTGTCAAAACGGAATTCTGTGAGGAAACAGTCCCGCTTCCTTCTGTTTCAATTACAATTCCCGCCTGGGTGGGATATACCTGTCCCGGCACCTCCTCGATTTCCACCTCATCTCCGCTTTCCCCTGTCGTCAGTGCATTCGACCATTTCTGCCAGGTTCCCTCCGGAACCGCGGAGGCAATCACCGTCTCCATTGTTTTCATTTTCTGATAATTATTAAAGCTGACTACACCGCCAGCCAGCACCAGCACCGACAGGACACCGCAGGCTGTCCCCAGCACATTGACTGCAGAACGCGTCCGGACTGCCTCTGTTTTTTTATCCTCCATTTTCTGCCGGAAATCGCGAATCACAGTATCCCTGCTTCCTGTCTCAACCCGTCTGGCATCCTTGCGGGAAACCATATAATCCTGCATCATCTGATTTCTTTCGTAATAAATGCAGTACCCCTGGAGACGGTAAAATCCGTCCTCGGACGCCATGTAGACCGCCTCATCTCCCTCCAGACCGCTGTTTAAATACATCAGCTGATATTTTCCTGCAAAATACTGACTGTGCTGTTTCCAGTAATTCAGCGGACTTAAAGTGCTTCCCTGGGCTCCGCATAAAAACCACCCCAGAATACTCCTTTTCGGAAACATCTGCTCCATTACCTCATAGGCTTTTTTCCAGGCCTCCTCCGTAAATTCTGCCTTTTGGCCTTCCCGGGCCACATTCTCCATCTCCAGCGCCCCGTCTGCAAACAGAAAAGGAATGCCGTCCTGAACCCGGCATTCTCCCACCAGAAGCCCCACCCGCAAATCCTGTCCGCCGGTGGGATACAATCGCTTCAAATACGTATTGACATAATCCTCCACATAAAGCTTCACCGCCTGATCCCGTTCCCCTATCTGCCGGATGTTTTTCGGCAGCCTGGGATAAGGGTTGTACAATTCTCCCATAATCTCACCCCACTGCTTATTTTTCTTCTATCTGAAAAATCATAGCACAGTCCCGGTGTGGATTTTGTCAAATTGCGGCAGGAATTTCTAAAAACTGTTCGACAAAAAATATGCTGCTGCTGATATAATCGGCCATCCGCATAACAACAGAAAGGCGTACACTCTGCAGCATCAGAGGATCCGCATTCCTGCAGCCGCCGACAATGCCGGTAATAAAAATATCGCCTACCTCCTGCAGATCCTTGCAGACTCCAAGTCCCGGCCGTAAAGCGCCTCTGCCCAGAGTCACACAGCCCACATGCTCCGCACTTCCCACAGAAGCATCTACCGCCACAATTACATGATTGGGAAAACACCGCTCAATCATGGCAACCGACTGTTCCAGATTCATGGCATGAACAGGCCGTTCCAGAGTTCCTACAATCTCCATCCTTCTGACCTTCTGTTCTTTTAATTTATATCCAATCAGGGGGCCCAGACTGTCTCCGGTGGATCGGTCTGTCCCGATGCATAAAAACACAACTCCATCCCGGCTCTCTTCTGCCCGAACCTCCTCAATCATTCTGTGAAGCAGTTTTCCGCAAAGCTCTGCATCCTC
>ERZ791886.804-NODE-804-length-17834-cov-2.272794_pt1 | contig 17834 bp, 40 predicted proteins | sample MGYA00510158_ERZ791886 | MGnify/ENA primary metagenome ERZ791886 (study PRJEB30046, sample SAMN00792063) | human gut metagenome | study: EMG produced TPA metagenomics assembly of the A metagenome-wide association study of gut microbiota in type 2... | reverse complement strand
ACCCGTATGGGGCACAGGCGTTGTGAATATGTCACCCGTATGGGGATGTATTCAAAGTCGTTTGAGCGACTATAAATAGGCAGTTAGGCTCAAAGCGTTAGCCCCTGAAAAATGGGGGCTAGATCTGCACCTTTAAAAATGGCGGTTGGTAGTAAATCCGCAATATAGGCAGTCACGCCGAAACGTGTACCCGTATGGGGCACAGGCGTTGTGAATATGTCACCCGTATGGGGATGTATTCAATTTACTTCCTATATTCCACCCGTACGGGGGCTATATGTGAGAGAGCAAGCCCATAGAATGGTTATTTAATACATATACTAGCAGGTAGGGGCTTTCTGGATTATTTGGAAGCCTTTACCTGTTTTATTAGGTAACTATCTTGTCATAGGGATAGTTTACCCTTTTTTAAGAAATAGTAAATGATAGGGGGTATGATTGTATGACTTATTTCAAAGATATTCATACATATAAATCAGGAATTTTACGCAAGGATTCTATACTTTACGGGAAATGTTTTCCAGCTGGTTCTGTATTACTTGTAAACAGTTATACAAGTTCATTTTCTAGTGGTATGGATGTGTATGTAGCAACTAAAATTCCAACGTCATATAAGGGCAAAAATCCAATTTTAACACTATATGTATATAGTGATGTGAATGGCATGTGGTCGAAAGACATTTTTCATGGAGAAATTACTCGTAGAATCTGGAATGCATATTTAAAATTCGGAAAACCAGAGACAAATAAACTCTATATTCCAGATGAAAAAGCTCTGGAAATGATGAAACATGAACGTAGACATAAATCTGGAGCAGGCGCAAGAGAATATAAAAACGCTATCAATGGATCACTGGCGTATAAACAAGTAACAGAATTGGCGTATTGGGCGAATCTCAATAATTCTAAATCTGGTAACGCCTCCGTAGTGGCTGCCAATATAAGGTAAATGTGGCAGAAATGGAACTGTTGACAATACAACCAATAGATTGTATAATTGAGTTACAAAGAAAGGCGGGTTTTATGGTTTTACACAATTATCAATCTAATTCTGGTCGTGACTTAATTATGGAATATTTGAATAGTTTACCAGAAGATGAGCGTTTAGATGGGCTTTCAGTAATGGAACACATGAGAAGTAATGAATTTAATAAGATTCTGTTTAAGCGTTGGCATAAAAAGATATATGAAGTATATTTTAAGAAACATAACCGTATATTTTATATAACGGCTGATTCTGAAAATATATATGTATTGCACGCTTGTCGTAAACAGAAAAACAAAACAGAGAAAAAAGATAGTGAGATAGTAAAGAAAAGAGCGAAAGAATTAGGCTATTTTTAACTTGGCAAATATTCATATTTTTTTGTAAATTTTATAACATAATTGAGGTGATAACTATGCCATTTGTACAATTTAATCCATCAGAAGAAATAGAAAGACAGATCAAAGAAAATTCAAAATTCAAAAAGGCGTGGGAAGAAAACCACGCTGAATATGAATTGATAGGAGAGTTAATTGCTTTGCGGAAGCAAGAGAAATTAACACAAAAAGAGTTGGCTGCTTTGACAGGGAATAAGCAGCAAGTAATTTCGCGGATTGAGAGGAAGGAAATGATTCCTTCTATTAAAATTTTTAGTAACATTCTTAATGCTTTAGGTTACGAATTACGGATAGTGAAAAAGGGAAGTGCGTAAGGTGTAAACAGCATATGAAATATTCAATGATTCTTTCATGGTCAGAAGAAGATGAGCTTTATATTGTTTCAGTGCCAGATTTACCAGGATGTATGGCAGATGGTAGGACACCAACGGAAGCAGTTGAAAATGCAAAAGTAGTAATTGCTGAATGGATTGAAACGGCTAAAATGTTGGGACGTGCAATACCTGAACCAATGTTTAATAAAGTATCTGCATAGTGCTGCACCTTACAAATTCAGAAGGAAAACTATGATAAAGAGTCAATTTTATATTGGCTCTTTTATTATTATCTGGATTTAACGTTTAATGTAGTCTGATCTGCAATTTTAGGGGAAGGTAAACCTAATGGCAACCTTCCCTTGAATCCTTGAAACAATTGTGATAACGTTTATGTTATTGACTATTGATAACAATTATGTTATAATCAAAATAAAAAAGGGGATTTAATGTACGAAGTAATTTTTTACGAGGACGAAAAGGGAAATTCAGAAGTACGAAATTATCTGGATGAATTGGCAGTAGACGTTAAAACTAACAAAAGCGCAAGAATAAATATGGAAAAATACTTGCCTATATTAATGCATTATCTATATATGGTACAAGAATTGGAAAACCAACAGTAAAACATATAGAAGGTAATTTGTGGGAGTTACGTCCATTAAAGAATAGAATTTTCTTTTTCTATTGGAAAAATAACAAGTTTGTATTAGTCCATCACTTTTTAAAGAAGACTCAAAAGACACCAAAAAGAGAAATAGAAAAGGCAATGTCGAATATTAAAGACTGGATAGAAAGGAATGGATAATATGGAAAAACCGAAAACTTTTCAAGAATATTTTAATGACGATTCTCGCGTCTCCCCTGAGATGCGAGAAAAAGTTGATTTTGAAGTAGCTTTAATTGGAAAAATGATTGAGGCACGAGAAAAAAAGGGAATTTCTCAGCGGAAACTTGCAGAACTTAGTGGAGTCAAACAACCAGCCATTGCTAGATTGGAAAGTATGAAAGCAACTCCTCAAATTGATACAATTCTAAAACTTCTTGTACCGTTAGGATATACATTAAAAATTGTGCCATTACAAGAAGAGAGGAATATATCAAAGTTATAAATATATAATATAAAGGTGAAACTATGTTAGAAATCTTAGAATACAAAGGTTATATTGGTAGCGTTGAATTTTCGGAAGAAGATTCTTTGTATTTCGGTAATGTAAAAGGAATCAATTCTTTAATTTCCTATGAAGGGAAAGATATAGACGAACTCACTCAAGATTTTCATGGCGCAATAGACGATTATTTAACTATGTGTATGGAAGAAGGGATAGATCCGGAAAAAGCTCATAAAGGTCATTCAATGTAAGAATCTCCCATTATTTAATACAATAGTAAATGCTTTAGGTTACGAATTACGGATAGTGAAAAAGGAAGCATAACATAAAAAAATATTGAAATTCACAAGATAGCACTCACTGTTACAGTGGGTGTTATTTTTATGCTTAAAATTATGCTCAAGAAAGGAAAAGAGGGAATATATCATGGAAAGTATTATTTTAGCTGCATGTGTATTTGTAGGTGGATATGCCTGTAGAATGGCTCATGAATTAATGAGATAATGAAAGGAAGGTTGTTATAATGAGTAATTACTACGATTATCAAAGTATAAAAGCGAAAATTGCAGAACGTCTTATGACTATGGACGGATGGGAAGTACATGGATATAAACCAGATGAATCGGACGCAATGACAGACTATTGGAGTCCTGCATCTTGGGGTGGGGTAGCAGAAAAGAACGGCTATATCTTATGTGTTGATGTTTACGGCGCAGCAAAGGAAACCATCCTTTATGATTATTCAGCAAATGCAAGCGTTAATTATGATAAAATCCGGAAGCTGGAAGCAATGACACAGGCCAATGGAGCCAGTGTTCAGGAAGAAGAATCAGCAAAGAAATCAATCGAAAAGATTCTTGCTAAAGCTAGAAAAAATGAAAACACTGAGAAAAAGGAAATTGGACGTATACCGGCACATATGGAAAATCCCGGCCGTTGTAATTGGCACATTGAAAAAGATGGAGTTTATATTGCAAAGGGAACTGGAATCCTTCAGATGGAAGCTCCATACAGATATCACAGAAGTGATATAGAAGAAATGAACGCATATACTAAGAATCCAGTACAATGTAAATTGGATTGGATGGAAGATAATAGAGATAGATATAAACCTGATCGGCTTGAAGATGCATGGGAATACCATAGAGAAAGCATGGAAAAGAGAATCAAAGCTGTAAAGAAATTTGAGGACTTCATCCGGAAGGTAGATTCTACATGTGGGGGTATTCTTGGAAACGGAACCATAGAACGTTACGAAAAGAAAATTGTAACAGAATATAAGAAAGAAATCAAGGCTGTAGAAAGCGAAACTGGAAATATTGAGCCAGGTCAGTGCTTTATCCTTAAAACATCATTTAATTATGGTTGCTGCAAGGGATATGTGTATAGAGTTAAATATGTTACAAATGAGTTCGTTAGTGCCGTAAAGCTAAATAGAAAGCTCACAGAGGAATGTAACGGAACTGCAAACACATCAAATTCTTTTAATGTTCAAATTAGTAGATTGAAGCATTTTATTGAAAAAGGTGCTATTGCATATTGTGATCTTAAAACTGTCAAAACTCCTTACGAAGTCGAAAAGATTATAAAGGTAGTAGAGAAACCTGAAAAGGAAACTGCACCAAATATCACAAAGGAATCTGTAGATAAATTTACAGTAACAGAAAGCCAGCACACCAAAACGGGAGAAAAGATCTTTCTTGTAAAATATAATGAAGAACTGAGCAAAGAGAAATTCGTTTCGCTTACTAAATCAATTAAAGAACTTGGTGGTTATTACTCTAGGTTTGTTCATGCTTTTGTATTCAAGGATGATCCTACGCAGTTAATACAGAATATTGTTATAGAATAATGGAGGAAATATTATGAAGATAAATATAAAGCATGTAACCATATTGATATGTTTGATTGTGGCTGCATTTATCATAGGGAGATCGTTCCCGGATAAAAATACATACTTAAATATGACATCTGTATGCGATTTTAAAGTAACAGAAACGGGCTTGATGTTGTACACAGAAGATGGTGATGGATACTATTGGGAAAGATGATTGGACTGTCGTAGAAATACGATGGTCTTTTTTATTACAAAAAATAAGGAAAGGAAATCGTTATGAATGGTGTAGACAAAATAACATTGCGAGAAGCAACAAAAGAAAACTATTATGCATTATTACTTGCCGTTTTCTTAGGTATGGAATCAGCTACAAAAGCCCTTGTGCTCATGGGGCTTGTGGCAAGCGAAACCAAATTTTAATTAAACAAACCAAGTTCAATAAAATCAAATAAAAATAATCATAAAGGAGAAATGAGTTATGTGTAGAAATTTTGAAGTAATCAGTGGAAAGAAGAGCAGAAAGAGCGTTGATAAACTGGAAGGTCTTACAAAGATGTATAGAGATGCAGGTATGAATGTAGCTATTGTAAAGATTCCTGTTGATATGCTGGAGATTGATACAAGATATCAGACAGACGTTAGAACGAACAGAAGTTTGCGGTATTTAGTATCTCATTGGGATGAAAATAAATTGCTTCCTTTAGTTGGTGTTCCACATTGGGAAGAGGGAGCTGTATATCTTGTGGATGGATACGGTAGATGGATTGCTTCCCAGATGGTTGACAAAGAGAAATACAAAGATTTGGCTGTGCTTTTAATTTTGAATGTGCCAGAGGATAAAGAAGCAAGACTTAGGTTTGAAGCAGAACTTTATGCTTTCCAGAATAAAGACATTGCAAGAATGACGGGTATTCAGAAACATGGAGCAATGCTTTGTATTCATGATCCCGCCGCTGAAATTTTAGAGAAACTTAAAGCAAAATATGGGTTTCAATATAAGTCTACACCTGGACAGAGAGACGCTGCTATTCTTGGCTCTTATGATTCAACTCTGGAATTATGTAAAATTGATAATGGAAAGTGTGCGGAATTTATATTTGATATCTGTACAAAGTCCGGGTTTGATAGAAAGACAAATGGTTATTCAAGAAGAATAATGAGAGCGTTGAAAGACGTATATAAACTCTATGCGAATGACAGAGACAAGACTAAAAAGTTCTTATCAAGATATTTAAGGAAAACAGATCCTATTCATTTAAAAGCAGAGGCCGTTTCTAAATATTATATGTTAGATACTGATGCAGCAGTTTCTTTATACATAGAAGATATTGTAGTTGATAATCTTGGATTACAGCAGTCCAGGACTATATCTGGTGATAAGGTTGTTTTGATTGACGCTAAGAAAACGGCATAAGTCAACATAAAGTAGAGAATACATAAATGGTTAGACAATACGGATAATCTGAAATAAGTAAGATTGTCCGTATTGATGTGATTATTTATGAACCATTTATATAAGGAAAGGAGAGAGTATGTCAAGAAGATTGACAAAGGAGTTAAGGGAATTTGAAAAGATTCTTAATAAAAATGACTACGAATATGTGAGAGCAAAGGGAAGTCATTACATTTACACTAATCGACTTACTCATAAGACTATACCTGTAAATATATTTCTGAACAGGATGGTTAGAGAACGATTGATTAGAGAATATGACCTAAAAGAAGAATAAGGAGGAAAAAAGATGGAAAATAAAGTGTTATTACGGATTAATGAATATGCATTGATCGAAACAGAAAATAATTATATTGTTGCTTCTGGATATGATAATAGTAGGGAATGGGGACAACAGTGGGAACACGGAACATACTTTATGAAGCATGAAGGGTTTCTACAAGCTTTATCTCTACTTAATGCTATTGAATGTTTTTACAAAAAAGTTAAACCTGATTTTATAACAAGAGACAGGTTAATCGAACTTGCTACAAGATTTAAGGATGTAGTAAACGAAGATGAAGATATGGAATATGTTCTTCAGGAAATGGAAGATTACGAATTGGAATTTTTCGGCTTAGATGATTTGGAAGAAGATTGATAAGGATTGAACCAAGAAATAGAGAATTGATTATTGTGAAACTTTAAATATAAGGAGATTAAAATTATGAAGACGTACAAAGGATTTAATAAGAACATGACATGTAGAGGATTTCAGTATGAGGAAGGAAAGGAATATAAAACAGAAAAGGCCGTTGCGTGTGAAACAGGGTTTCATGCATGTGAATATCCACTTGATTGTTTTAATGATTATAGTCCAAATGACAGTGTATTTCATGAAGTAGAACAGGATGGAGATATTAGTAAACGTAACGATGATACAAAAGTAGCATCCACAAAAATTAAAATAGGGGCAGAAATTAATATTGCTGGATTAGTAAAAGCAGCAATCGAATACACATTAAAGCGAGTAAATCCAGAAGCTAAATCTAATGAAGATTATGGAGCTTCATCTGCTACAGGAGATTATGGAGCTTCATCTGCTACAGGAGATTATGGAGCTTCATCTGCTACAGGATATAAGGGAGCTTCATCTGCTACAGGATATAAGGGAGCTTCATCTGCTACAGGAGATTATGGAGCTTCATCTGCTACAGGAAATTGTGGAGCTTCATCTGCTACAGGATATAAGGGAGCAGCTGAAGCTGGAGATCCAGAGAGTATTGCTGTTGCATGGGGTTATAAAGGAAAAGCAAAGGGAGTAATCGGTTCATATCTTGTGCTTGCAGATTGGGAAGGAAATGAAAATGAATACTGGACGCAAGAAGAATGGAATTTGAAAGGCGCAAAAATGATTCGTGTAGATGGTGTCAATATTAAGGAAAACACATATTACACTATGTTGAACGGTGAAGTTGTAGAGACTAAATAGAAATCAATAAATCAGGCGAGGGGTACACCTTTGCCTGATTATGAACTCATTGAGTAAGTTTTGAAAGGATGAATGTTTTATGATGACAACATATGCATGTGCAACAGCATGGAAAGAAGTAGTGAGGATTTACAATGAAACAAGAGAAACCAATCCAAAAACAACAATGAACCAGATCATTGAGTGGTTAGGAATTGATAATACAAAAGAGGTGTTTGCCACCATTGCAACCATTAAGAAATACGATGGAAGAATTTCTCACATAAATAGAGAATATACGAATAGCATTCCTGTAAATCGTTTGTGTATTAGACCACTTAGAGATAATCCAGTGATATATGCTGGATTAGATGATATCCATACAGCGCATATTGATCAGTTAATTACTGAGTTACGGAAAATTGACAAATGAAACAATTATTTTATCTGAATTAACCACATAAAAATATAGGAAGGAAAATAAACATATGAACGAAACATTAAATGTAAACTTAAATAATCTTACAGAGGAAGAAAGAAACACTCTTCTTGCGTTAGTTGAGAAGTCTGTAAAAGAACCTAAAGTCTGGAAACCTGAAATAAATGAAAAATATTATTATGTTAGATCTGATGGAGGCATTGATTACAGTATTTGGAACAATGATAAGTGTGATAATAATTCTTACACCATTGGAAATTGCTTTAAAGACAAGGAAGATGCAGAGTTTGTAAGAGAAAAACTTAAAGTTATTGCAGACTTAAAGCGATTTGCGCAAGAGCATAACACATTAGAAATTAACTGGAATGATATTGATCAGGAGAAGTATTATTTTTATTATAATTGCACATATAAAAGATTTGATATTAATCTTGTATATGGTACGAAAGGAAATGCTATCTATTTCTCATCAAAAGAAATTGCTGAACAAGCTGTTAAAGAAATTGGTGAAGAGAGAATCGAAAAGTATTATTTTGAAGTTGAGTAAGCTCACATATGGGAAGTTGAAGCAGATGGAGAATTAAAATCCATCTGCTTTATTTATTTTGAGAAAGGAATAGTGAGAGATATGAAGCTTAAAAAAGAATGGAATAATGTAGAAGAGACAACAAAGAAATTATTACGGTTGTTTGACTCCTGGAGAATTTCAAACTTACAAATCACAAGAGGTAAAGATAGAGGCTTGGAAGATACATTTGGATTTCCATATACATCCAGTAGTGAGTATGCAGCTATTTGGAACTGCCAGGCAGAAGCAGAATACAGATGGAATCCTGAATGGAAATTTGAGGCATTAGCAGTAAGCGAAAATAATGATGCAGTTGCAGTATTTGAGCATGAAAATGGAACAGTTGAAAAGCTTGACAGAATGTATGTGGTTATTGGAAAGGTCTGTGATTAGTATGACAAGAAAAGAATTTGAATCAAAATCATTTGAAGAGGTAATGGAACAGTTAAATGAAGAATGTGATGACGTTACTACGATTGATATTTTAAAGGATTTTATTAAAAGAAAGGTTGATAGTGAAGATTTTTACCTTGTGATTCATTTATGTGATGCAATTTGGAATGATCCTGATTCTAGTAATTCAGATTGGTATTTATATGATTACAGTATGGGAACACTCGATACTCCTATATGCGTAAGCAAAAAAGAACACATAGAACATTTAATTGATAATTATTGATTAAAGATGAGTTGAAAAATATATGATAATTATGAAAAGTATGAGGTAAATCAAATGACGAAATTTTTAGTATGTGGATTAAACGATGAAAATTATACACAGGCTAATTATAAGTTCTGTAATACTTTTGATGAAGCAAAACAAGAATGTGTAAATCTTATTATGGGAGAGTACAACTTCAAAACACAAAAAGAAGCTATAAAAAATATGAATTTGGAAAAACTTGAAGGAAAAGTATACAAATACAATTATAGTGATGGAGATAATTTTTGTGTCAACTTTATTATTGGCGTTGAAGTAAATGAAGGTGATTATCTTCTTGTTTGGCATCATGCCTACAATGGAGTTGATTTCCATGTAGAAAAAATTGGAACTGAAATGGAATGTATTAACTCAAAAGCAATTTCTTCTAATGCTGTATACAATAAAAATGGTGTCGATATTGACATATACAATCTTCAAACAGTAGTTGACACTGGAGAAGAATGGGAGATATGGGATGTAATTAAATACAATGGAGGTGAATAAATATGAATGGGGTTCTTGAAATTGGAAAATATACAAGAGAAACCTTAACAAAAATTAATCAGCGTTTTTGTTATTCGCATTATCACGGAATAACAGATAGTGATTTAACGATGGTCAATGATTATGTGAGAGTTATTGAATTTTCACGATCAAAGAAAATACCCAAGGTGGGAGATATTGTTGAGTACACAAATGAATATGGTGATTACTACATGAATGCACATATTGAAAATAAATATGAGGATGGAAATATTTATATTTGTGAGCGTCCGTATGTTCCATTTATAAGGGTTAATAAAAATGAGAATGGAATTATTTGTAGTACATCTGGGGGTGCATGGTGTACTATTCCTGTTACAAATTTAATCTACATTGGAGAAAGAGAAAAGATATTTTGCGATTGGGGACATTGTAGAGCATGTAAGGATGGAGCTGTTGAATTTAAAGCTAAAGTAAGTGTATGGAGATATACATCAAGCGAAAATAAATTTATTAGTGAAAATACTGGTATGCCATACACAACCAAAGATTTTGCAAGAATGAAAATTAATTATTGTGCAGATGAATACGGGGAAGCAAAAGACGGAAGTAATTATATTTACTTTGGTGAGAATCATGCATGGAAAAATGATTTAGAATTACAGGCATGGCTTAGAACATTTAGAGCAGAAGTATTTGATTGGGGAGATAATGGAATGTTCGTTTGGTATTGGAGAGAAAAGAAACATTCTGTATCACCAAAAGAATTTAACGCATTAGAGCTTCCAGAAGATACTTTGATGAATAATGGTGGAGTGTTAAGATGTAAGAGAAAGTACGACGAAGAAAATCATACTGTTCATACGTATTGGGTATGGTATTATGAGTCAAATAAGGATTGGAGAGACGCTGCAATTGAGCAGAATAAAATTAGGGAGGAATTTTATGAACTTGATTGGCATACCCCAGTTAATCAATATGCAATTAATGAGATTAAATCAGGAATAGTTAAACCTATTGATTTAGGATTTTTAAAAGTAATATAGGATGGTGAATGGTATGTTTAAATTAGAAATTGAAACGGATAACGCAGCATTTTGTGATCCTGATACGGGAAGTGAAGATGAATTTTGGGAAGGAATTGAAATCAATAGACTTCTTGAAAAAGTTCAAATAAAGATTGAAGAAGGTTATACTTCTGGCACGATTATAGATATTAACGGAAACAGAGTTGGGAAGTGGAGTAGATGAAATCGGAATTTAATTAAAGAGGAAATAATTATGCAAAGTTTTGGAACAGAAGAATATGGAAATAAAAATGAGTTCAAGATTGTTTGCTGTAATTGTGGTAAAGAAGCAAGGTTAGTCCCCACACATTACTATGAAGATGGAGATTATAAAAATCCAAAGAAAATCATATTGGAACTTAGATGTGTATGTGGAAATAAATTTGGAGCAACTATTCATCATAAGGAAATGAAAGTTGCATTTTATAACAGAAAGTAAAAGGATAGAGTTAAAATGAAACAGTATACAATGTACGTTTGTGAGACTTGTGGTTATGAAAGTAGAGATGCTGAAGATGTTAGAAAGCATGAAACTTCCCATTTGGGACTTACACTAGAAGAATTAAAGGCGTATAGAGAATTGAAATCTTTTGTTGCTTATATGGGGTCTGTTATTTCAAAAACAAATAATGAAGAAACTAGAAGTAAATTTGACAAAGCAGTGGAAAAGTTAATGGATTTTGAAAAAGAACACGGAATAAAAAAATTAAATAAAAATTGTAATTGAGAAGGAAAATAAGTATGAACAGATATAAATTAGTTGATTACTTTGATGTGTGGGGAACGAAGAAGAAGGTTGGGAAGTAAATGATCTTTGCACAATATTTGATGACTTGTATATGGAAGATGATATTACTGATGAAGATATAATTGATTATCTTATCAGCATTGACTATCTTAATTCTAAAGCAAAAGAAGGTGTAATCATTCAAGGTGATGGAGTAATGATAGAACTTGTTAGCAAAGAAAACGGTTGTCCTATTGGAAGATTAGAATTAGTGTGGGAGAATTAAATATGTATATGTATAGACAATATGAAAATCCATATAATTTTGCATGACAAGATGATGAGTAAGAAAGTATTGAAAATTTGTCTTTTTTCAGGAAAGGTTTGATGATATGATAAGTTTAGAATTTACTGAAAGTAACTGGAAGTCATTATTAGAAAGTTTACAGTACACGGAACAGAAGAATCCAAATGGGGTTGACTGTTATGACATTTATGATGAAAATGGAATCCCCAAATGGCAGTATAGTGGACAAGGCGAAAAAGAATTATATTATTATTTCTTTATGGGTCAAAGAAGTGTAGAATTAAGTAGGAGATAAGTTAATGAATGGGTTTGAATTTAAAAGAGAAATTGGGCGAATTTTTAAAGTGGCAAGGAAAATGTATCCCAGTATCACAGACGATATGCTTTGTAATAATGGAGCAATCTATTATATGAATGGGAATGATAGTACAGAATTTGATTGGAATATGAATGATAGATTATGTGAATTTTTCGTATTCCATAAAAATGGATATGGATTTATTAAAGCGTGTGTAAACAAAGATAATTCAATTGATATGTACATCTTTGAAGATGGAGGAATGAAACCCACATACATATTTACAGAAGAAATGGAAGGTTTAAAATCAAGCAGTTTTGCCAATCTAATGAACTACATTGCAGATGATGAAGATTTGTGGGACAGACCTATTGATGAATTGGATTGGGATATTGATACAATGGAATGTTATGATATTTCTGATGAAGAGGAATATTATTAGGAGTTGTGCTATGACAAAGGGTGAACTGAAGAAATGTGAAGGTCTTATGTATGATGCAATAAGAAAGGCAAATAATTCCAAAGAGGATTACACTGCGTATGAAAGACTTCTGAAAGAAGATAAAAATATTGACGCAAAATGTAAGTTACGGGTGGCAGATCAGGAAATCGGATATGCGGAAGGGATTAACCAGGCTTTAGCTGTCCTGGGATTTAAGCACGATGATATGAAAACATTGGGGGATTTATTATGAGTGTAAATTGTGATATTATACATGACTGTGACGATGAGGAAGGGAATCCTACTTGTTGGTGTGCTGAAATAAATCATCCCAAGTATGGAAAGTATATATGGATTAATGATATGGGAGATCATTATAATGTAGAGGTTATTTGTGATGGTTTTACTAATAGTTTTACTGAACTTGTAAGATGTAAGTCATTGACAAGTGCAAAGAGATGGGTGACAAGATATTTGCGGTGATGGTAATTATTATGATGATAAAGGTAATATAATGTGTGATTGATGATTTTCCAGAAGATAAAACGACTTGTCATAATAGTTCTAGTGTGATAATTTAATTAATGATAATTAGTTGTATGGAACGGACGGATTTTCCACTGTTCCAGCTAAATAAAACAAGGCAGAAGGGAGAAAAATAAATGAAAATTAATGGAATCGGAACAGTAACAAAGGAGAAGGCAATGGAGATTTTGACACAGGAAGGTCAGGACGCTGTAAAGTCTGGAGAAATCACAACAGAAGAATTGGGTGAGATGTACAAACTACATCTCGTAAAAAAGGCAAGCCGGATCGGAAGCAATGGCAATTTATTCCGTGCTAATTATAGCCGGATCCCGGAAGCGGTAGCGGACAAATTAAACCCAGAAGAAGTCGCTTCATTGGTGGATGCTTTTTACAAGTGTTACGGGGACGGGAAGAATGCAAAAGCAAAAGAGGCGGAATAAATCCGCCCCTTTTTTTTTCTTAAAAAGAAAATAAATGTTTCAATCCGTGTCCACCGGGTTTGCTAGTGGAACCAGAACAGCAACGCATCCGCTACGTCTGACACTATAATGATAACATTTTAAAATATATATGTCAAGATAACAAGTATACTTATTGATAATATAAAAAATCAAATAGAGAATAACTTAGCAGATAATCGAAAGGTTATCTGTTTTTATTTACGGAAAATTGGAGGAATATAAAGTGAAAGTGTTTAATTTTAGAATCATTTATGGAACAAACGGAACAGATGTTATTGATCAGAGCTTATCTACCCCGTATAACAGTTTAACGACGAAACAGATGCAAGATTATATTGAGGTAGACAATCAGCTGGCAGCAATGACTGCAATTAAAAGAATTGAACATAGAAATGATAGAAACAGATCTGGGATTTTGCGGAAGATGGCTACAGCAATTGGAGTGATATAAAATTACGGGAGATGAATGAAATGAGAGAATATAAGGTAAGAACTGTATTTAATAACTATAATCTGTGGGATGATTATAAAGAGGATGCAGTCGAAATTTTAAAGGAAAATGGCATTGAAAATCCAACAGAGGATCAGATTTGGGATGAAATTATATTTCAGAGTGATGGGAATTGGGAAGGTGCAAAATGGGAGTTAAGAAAATATTTTGATGGTAAAACCTGCATCCTTATGGGAGAAAATGAAATCTGGAATGGTAAAAGGAAAGCTGGAACAATTTTCACAGACTTTATGGAAATGTATTATAAGGCAATGAAGGATTGTGACTATGTACACATCTATGATATTAATGGACATTTATACTTTAAGTGTTCACATCATGATGGAACTAACTTCTATGAAATTAAAATTTTAACAGATAGGGGAATTGAGTATTTGGAGAATTGGGACTATGGGCCAAGCTCAGATAAGAGAAGTGAACAGTATGTACATGAACATATTTTTAAAAGATATTCTAAGCTTCCTCATTTTGCACATAATGTTTATGGCTGCCCCAAGGTTGAATATGAAAAGCAAATTGCGTAAGGAGAATTAACTATGAATGAGGTATCTTTAATGAAAATACCGAAAGGATTCAAGATTAAAAGTAAATCCGATGTTGAAAAATTTATGAATGAATGTATGCAAGTAAATAATACATATGAAGTTAAAATTAGTGGAGTAGAGAAAATCATTATTGAAAAAACAAAGAATCATATGTCATTTATGATTAAGTTGGGTGACATTAGAGATCCATTTATTCCAGATATTGAAGTTGCCAAAACTAATGCTCCACAGTATAAACATGATGTTCAGTATTGGATTTGGAAGTACAGAAAGTATATTAATGCTAGATGGTTTAGGGAGAATTGATTATGAGGGAACTATATAAAGAAATGTTATTATCTGAGTTTTCAAAAGAAGATTTAATTGTAATAATTGAGGCATATCAGCATTTCAAATTTATAATCGGTGAAACTTTGGTATCTGAAAGTAAATTAAATATTAGTTCCAATATGGCACTGGACAATATTAGAGGATATTTAAGTAATGTGGATTTTAAATTTTATGACAAGGAAAAATTGAAACATCAAATCGAATTGAAAAGAGGAAAAACATAATATGTACGGAATTAAAATTACTTATTCTTGGGGCGATGAAGAAGAATTATACGGAAATTATGAAACAGAAGAGGAAGCCTATAAGGAAATGTGTAAGTTGGCTTGTAAAGAAGCATATGTACAGAATGAAGAGTTTGAAGAATATAGAACTTGTACGATTAACTTTGATGCTTATAACAAAGAAATTGATTTACATTATGATTGTGATGAAGAAGTATGCTATTACACAATTGAAGAAAAGTAAAATTTTAATGCTGAGATATGGAGAAAAATTTACAATCAGCGATGAACTTATGGAAGTAGTCGCAAACTATATGAACGATGACCTAAGAGAGAAATTACATAATGAACTTACTCCTTGTAGCAATGAAACATTCTTAAAAGAATATTGTGAAGTTGACAACAGCTTTGAAAAATTACTTTATGATGAATTTGGAATTGAATTGGAAGATTAGGAAAGTGAGGATTAAGTTATGAGCAGAGATATTATAGAAGCTTTGTTAGAAGATGTAATTGAGATTACATGGATGCTTGATGGTTTAATGGAATCTGGAGATATTCAAAAGTGGGATGATATAATTGATACATTTGGTTCTTCTGGTATTAAAAATGAAATCATTCAGATTGCAAGAGATTTTGAAAAGAAGTTTCCGTTTGAAACAAGTTGGGAAGATACAGAATTAGACTATATTATTGAAATTGAGAAGTTCGCAAAAGAAAAATTAATAGAAGTGTTTGGAAAGGAGAATTATGAATAAAGTACCTTATCAAAATTCGCCGCATTATGGAGAGATAGATTTTAACAATGATTGTTTTATTGTAAAAGAAGTAGAAGAAACAAGTAAAATAGAATGGAATATGTTATGTAAATTATTTGGTCTTATTCCAGATAAAACATATAGGATTGTAATTAAAGGTAAAGTTGAATATTTTGGAGTGGAGAAAAATTATGAATACAGATAAAAAATATGTGATGATTGTTACATCAGAAGATGAAAGATATGAACGTGGCGAATGTGATTTGAGTTTCTATGGTGATAACCCGTGGGAAGGTAGATTGGTAGAAGTTGTATTTGGTGATTCTTTTGAAGAACTTATGGGTGACGGTCATAATGAAGGATTGTTTCAGCAAACTTACAGTATGGATACTGGTGAAAGACTTAGTTATGGATTCCTTGATGATATTACACCTAGAGAAGAGATTGAAGAATATGAGAAGGAGATTGATTATGGTAATTAAACAGAATAATTATATGTTAGGTAAAATTAAAGATATAGCAAAAGAATTATACTTTCCAAAAGATAAAGATAAATTATTATTTAGATGTTTTCGTGAATGTGATTTTGCTTTAATAGACAATCAAGATATTGATTTAAACAATAAAGATATTGACTTGGATGAAATATATCATAACTCTACAGGTTGGTATGGAATCAAGAAAATTAATACTGGATTTGATGCAAAAGCTAATAATGATTGGAATTTATTTGCTGATTATTATGGTGGTGGTTGTGGAGTATATAGATTCATCTTTAATAATGATGATACATCTGATATTATTAGTAATATTGAGGAAATGATTATGGAAACATTATCATACCAAGAGGGAACTATTACAAGAAATATGATAATTATTTGTGAAGTAAAGATGATTGAATTTTAAAAGGAGATTTGATTATGAATTGGCTACGGAAGAAAATTGTTAATTGGTTATTTGGTGTAGATTATGTAAAATATGTTGATGCACTTAAAAATTACGCAAAAGCAGTTAATGATAATTTTAATCTTAGAAATGAAATAATTAAAATAATTAACAAAGAAATAGAAGTAAGGGAAGATTATGTAAGACTTTCAAAATTAATGCAACAAATTAATAATGATAATCAGAAAATTGTTAAAGTAAACAAAGAGTTATTTGCAGATAATGAAAAACTTATTAAAATCATTAAAGAACTGGAGGATAAATACAATGATTAAAATTATTTCAGAACGGCATAGAGAATCACATACAGAATATAGTTTACAGTTTGATTTAATTGGAGAACGTAAGGGAAATGGTTATGGCTTCCCATTGTTATCAAAAGATGCAGCTATTATACCATTAAAGGAATCTGAAACAGAATCAAACAAATATGTACCTTGTTCTGAAGAAGATTGTACTTGGTGGAAGAGTTATCTGTCTGTCAAAGAAGACAGAGAACATTATAAAGAACCATATGTTGATAAAAACGCATGGTATTGGACAGAACCAGCTCATGCGCTTTGTAAATGTGGTACAGAAATTCTTCTTGAAGATGATTATATGGGTGCTTGTCAATGTCCTAGCTGTGGACAATGGTATAATTTGTTTGGCGAAGAAGTTAAAGATCCTGATAAGTGGGAAGATGATTCGGACGATGAATATTAAGCTTAAAGAAAAGAAAGGAAGTATAAGATTATGAAATATGTAGGAAAGATTTATTACACAATAGACGAAGATCATCCAGATATAGATTATATAAATGATTGGACAGAAGATAAAGAATATTCATTTACGGATGAATATGATTTTGATGAAATCTATGATGAAGAAGATTCAAAATGCATTGTAAATTATATTAAAAAGGATTTGAAGCTTATTGCAGGTGGTGGATACAATTCAGATCATATTC
>ERZ791886.795-NODE-795-length-18047-cov-2.552579_pt1 | contig 18047 bp, 18 predicted proteins | sample MGYA00510158_ERZ791886 | MGnify/ENA primary metagenome ERZ791886 (study PRJEB30046, sample SAMN00792063) | human gut metagenome | study: EMG produced TPA metagenomics assembly of the A metagenome-wide association study of gut microbiota in type 2... | reverse complement strand
GGATTCTTACACAGCCACTGGATCGGTCAACTGATCCTTAACTGATCGGCATTAGAGCACAGACTCCGGTTTTTTGTTTTGAGCGCACGACTTAATTGGTTGCCGGATATTCCTGAATGGTGACCTGCAGCGTTAACTGCTTATCATCACGCATCACTACTACAGGGATCACCGAACCAGGGCGAATTTCCGCCACCTGATCCATCGTCTCCAGAGCAGAGATGGCCGGTTTGTTATCCACCGAAATAATCAGATCGTTGACCTGAATACCCGCATTCGCCGCCGGGCCGTCAGGTGACACTTCATTAACCACGATCCCTTGCAGTTGATCTATACCACCGCCCTGCGCGTGCAGTGGTGCGATCTCACGTCCGCCGATACCAATGTAGCCGCGGATCACGCGACCATCGCGGATCAGCTTATCCATAATTTTGGTTGCTAACTGGAAAGGAATCGCAAAGCCGATACCTTCCGGCGTTTCGCCATCGTTACTCTTATCAAACGACAGCGTATTAATGCCCATCAGTTCGCCCAGCGAGTTCACCAGCGCGCCGCCAGAGTTACCGTGGTTAATGGAAGCATCGGTTTGGAGGAAGTTTTGCCGCCCGGTCGGGTTCAGACCGATTCGACCCGTGGCACTAATAATCCCCTGGGTAATGGTCTGCCCGAGGTTGTACGGGTTACCGATCGCCAGTACTACGTCGCCAATGTGCGGTACGCGACGTGCATTAATTGGAATGGTAGGTAAACCGCCAGTGGCATTAATTTTAAGTACCGCCAGATCGGTTAGAGAGTCAGATCCCACCAGCAATGCTTCAAATACACGTCCATCCTGTAAGGCGACGATGATCTGATCGGCGTCGTTGATGACGTGTTTATTGGTGATGATATAACCGCGTTGATCCATGATTACACCGGATCCCAGGGTGCGGATCTCAAGCTGGTTGTGAGAGTTGGTGTTCAAACCACGGTTGTAAACGTTAACCACCGCTGGCGCGGCGCGGCGAACCGCCAGATTATAGCTGGCAGGCGTCTCATCGGTACTGTCAAATTGCGGAGTGGAAAGCGGGTTAAGGCTGCGCAGCGAAGGCATGGCAACCAGCAGAATAGCGCCGACAATTAATCCAATCGCAACGGAACGTAAGAGCTTCACAAACATGATGGAGGCGTCATTAAAAAAGGGAACGGCAGCAGCATACCACGAGTTAACCGGACATCACACGTAAGCCTGATGCCCGGTTTACGACATTAACGCATCAGCAGATAGATGCTTTCATTGCCGCGTACAATTTGCAGGGCGATGATGGCCGGTTTTGCCGCCAGCACTTTACGCATTTCAGCAATCGAGTTCACCCGATCGCGGTTGACGCCAATGATCACATCGTCTTTTTGCAAGCCAGCCTGAGCAGCTGGGCTTCCTTTGACAACTTCATCGATTTTAATACCTTTGCCGCCATCTTTTAGCTGACCATCGCTCAACGTTGCACCTTCCAGCGCTGGCGTGATCATTTCAGCGCTGGCCGACGAAGAGGTGCTGGTATCGAGCGTCACTTCTACTTCCAGTGGTTTGCCGTTACGCAGCAGGCCAAGCTTCACTTTCGTGCCCGGCTCGGTGGTCGCGATACGAGAGCGCAACTCAGCAAAGCTATTCAGGCTGGTAATAATATCGCCCGCTTTGACGCCCGCTTTTGCCGAGCCAGAACCTGGCAACACTTCGCTGACAAACGCGCCACGCTGCACGTCAAGGTTGAAGGCTTTGGCGATATCGGCACTCATCTCGGTGCCTTTGATGCCTAACAAACCGCGTTTGATTTCACCAAAGTCGATAAGCTGCTGCGCCAGTGTTCGCGCCATATTACTGGGGATGGCAAATCCAATCCCGACGCTCCCGCCGCCAGGCGCAAGGATTGCAGTGTTGATGCCAATTAACTCACCGTTAAGGTTTAATAGTGCACCGCCGGAGTTACCGCGGTTAATGGAAGCATCTGTCTGGATAAAGTTTTCCAGACCTTCAAGATTCAACCCGCTGCGGCCTAATGCGGAAACAATGCCAGAGGTGGCGGTTTGCCCAAGGCCAAATGGGTTACCGACCGCTACGGCAAAATCACCGACGCGCAATTTATCGGAGTCGGCAATAGCGATTTGCGTTAATTTGCTCGGGTTTTGAATTTGTAACAGGGCGATATCGCTCTGGTCATCGCTACCAATCAGTTTTGCATCAAACTCGCGCCCATCATTGAGCTGAATACTGATTTTCTGTGCCTGATTAATCACATGGTTGTTGGTCAGCACATAGCCTTTACTGGCGTTGATGATGACACCGGAGCCTAAACCTTCGAAGGGTTGTGCAGGTTGATCCGGTAAATCATCACCAAAAAACTTTTTGAATTCTTCCGGGATTTTCTGTCCCTGACTGGCCGTTCCTTCCACCCGTACGCTCACCACTGCCGGAAGCACTTTTTCCAGCATTGGAGCCAGACTGGGGAGAGGGGCCTGATCGGCAACCTGGCCTGGAATCGACGCGACGGCCTGAAATGACGCCGAGAGAGTTAACCCGACACTTAACGCTAATGCACTCAACAGCTGGGTTTGTTTTTTCATTATTCCTGCTCTCGTACCTGAATGATAAGAAAAGAGATTCAAAACAGTTTGATGTTATTGAATTTTCAGACGGCTAACAATGAGACACCAGATTAAATGATAGTCGGGGAGGGAGAGAAGAGGAGGGCGCAATGGCTGCGCCCGAAAAATAAATTAGTCGCGCTTCGCGCCAGTACGCAGCAGGCCGGATGCGCCTTCAGAATAGTCGCGAGGCATCTGCACCGGTGCCTGATCGTTGCTGGCTTCAGACTCTGCCAGACGATTACGGAACGGGTTTGCTTCAGCAGACAGTTCCGGCAGCAGGCTGCTGGAGCTTTTTGCCATGTGCTGATACAGCTGGCGATAGTCGTGCGCCATGGTATCCAGTAATTCCGCGCTGCGGGCAAAGTGGCTAACCAGCTCTTCGCGATACTCGTCCAGTTCAGCTTTATTCTTTTCCAGTTCGTACTGCAACGCCTGTTGCTGGCGTAGTTTACGATTACCAAAACGCATGGCCACAGCACCAATAATGATGCCGACGACTAACCCAATTAGCGCATATTCCCAGGTCATGAACATCTCCCGTTGTCTTTTGTTTCCGTAGGGTGTTGGCTTCAGGCTCCATGCCTGCGGCTGATTATGCCACTATAACCGTTAATTCCACAGAAGTGGAATCCCGACTGCATATCGCGTAGTGTAGAACGGCCTTTTTTTCGTCAACCGTGAACAACGGCGCACCGATTATTCAAGGAATAACAATAAGATCATGCAAAGCGTTACCCCAACATCGCAATACCTGAAGGCGCTTAATGAAGGCAGCCATCAACCCGACGACGTTCAAAAAGAGGCCGTCAGCCGCCTGGAAATTATTTATCAGGAACTCATCAATAGCACGCCACCAGCCCCCAGGACGAGTGGGCTAATGGCGCGGGTCGGTAAGCTGTGGGGTAAACGCGAAGACACAAAGCATACGCCAGTGCGTGGCTTATATATGTGGGGCGGTGTAGGACGCGGGAAAACCTGGCTGATGGACCTTTTCTATCAAAGCCTGCCGGGAGAGCGGAAACAGCGCCTGCACTTTCACCGTTTTATGCTGCGGGTGCATGAAGAGCTAACTGCCTTACAGGGGCAGACCGATCCGCTGGAAATTATTGCCGATCGCTTTAAAGCCGAAACTGACGTGCTCTGTTTTGACGAATTTTTTGTTTCTGATATTACCGATGCCATGCTACTTGGCGGTCTGATGAAAGCCCTGTTCGCTCGCGGTATTACCCTGGTAGCGACGTCAAATATTCCGCCGGATGAACTTTATCGAAATGGCCTGCAACGTGCGCGTTTTCTGCCTGCAATCGATGCCATTAAACAGCATTGTGATGTAATGAACGTGGACGCTGGTGTTGATTATCGTCTGCGTACACTCACTCAGGCGCATCTGTGGCTTTCGCCACTTCACGATGAAACCCGGGCGCAAATGGATAAACTATGGTTGGCGCTGGCGGGGGGGAAACGAGAAAATTCACCGACGTTAGAAATCAACCATCGGCCATTAGCAACAATGGGCGTCGAGAACCAGACGCTGGCGGTCTCTTTTACTACGCTGTGCGTCGACGCCCGCAGTCAGCATGACTATATTGCGCTCTCACGTCTCTTTCATACGGTCATGTTGTTTGATGTACCAGTTATGACGCGGTTGATGGAGAGCGAAGCGCGGCGCTTTATTGCGCTGGTGGATGAGTTTTACGAGCGCCATGTCAAATTAGTGGTGAGTGCAGAAGTGCCGCTGTATGAAATTTATCAGGGCGATCGGCTGAAGTTTGAGTTCCAGCGTTGCCTGTCACGTCTGCAAGAGATGCAAAGCGAAGAGTATCTGAAGCGCGAGCATTTGGCGGGTTAAAACCTGTCACAAATCACAAAAAGGGGTCGATCTTTGACCCCGACTTCTCTATAATCCTGCGACCCCACGTTACAAGAAAGTTTTTTTCCCAAAACTTTTTGTGTGCTGGCATAGGCTATTCGAAGGGGTAGGTTTGCCGGACTTTGTCGTGTGAACCTCAACAATTGAAGACGTTTGGGTGTTCACCAACGTGTAACTATTTATTGGGTAAGCTTTTAATGAAAACTTTTACAGCTAAACCAGAAACCGTAAAACGCGACTGGTATGTTGTTGACGCGACCGGTAAAACTCTGGGCCGTCTGGCTACTGAACTGGCTCGTCGCCTGCGCGGTAAGCACAAAGCGGAATACACTCCGCACGTAGATACCGGTGATTACATCATCGTTCTGAACGCTGATAAAGTTGCTGTAACCGGCAACAAGCGTACTGACAAAGTGTACTATCACCACACCGGCCACATCGGTGGTATCAAACAAGCGACCTTTGAAGAGATGATTGCTCGCCGTCCTGAGCGTGTGATTGAAATCGCGGTTAAAGGCATGTTGCCAAAAGGCCCGCTGGGTCGTGCTATGTTCCGTAAACTGAAAGTTTACGCGGGTAACGAGCACAACCACGCGGCACAGCAACCGCAAGTTCTTGACATCTAATCGGGATTATAGGCAATGGCTGAAAATCAATACTACGGCACTGGTCGCCGCAAAAGTTCCGCAGCTCGCGTTTTCATCAAACCGGGCAACGGTAAAATCGTAATCAACCAACGTTCTCTGGAACAGTACTTCGGTCGTGAAACTGCCCGCATGGTAGTTCGTCAGCCGCTGGAACTGGTCGACATGGTTGAGAAACTGGACCTGTACATCACCGTTAAAGGTGGTGGTATCTCTGGTCAGGCTGGTGCGATCCGTCACGGTATCACCCGCGCTCTGATGGAATACGACGAGTCCCTGCGTTCTGAACTGCGTAAAGCTGGCTTCGTTACTCGTGACGCTCGTCAGGTTGAACGTAAGAAAGTCGGTCTGCGTAAAGCACGTCGTCGTCCGCAGTTCTCCAAACGTTAATTGGCTTCTGCTCCGGCAGAAAACAATTTTCGAAAAAACCCGCTTCGGCGGGTTTTTTTATAGCTAAAATCTGAATCAGCGTAAAAACTGGAAAGTTGCTTTTTGCTGCCACCTGACAGACAGGTAAAACAAAAACCACATCGCCAATAAGGGACTAAGTCAACTATTTCAGACTAAAGCGCATCTCTTTTTCCCCATTTCCGGCATCGACTCACCACAATGGTCGCAAAATCTGGTAAACTATCATCCAATTTTCTGCCCAAATGTCGGGTATTGCTCATTTTTTGTTTGATTTTCGAACAAAGAGAGTCGTTCCTTATTGGGTAACACAACTTCTGACTGGCCACCTGGTGGCTGGTAGCAGTAAAAATTCTGACTATACCTGGAGGTTTTCATGGCTGTCGCTGCCAACAAACGTTCGGTAATGACGCTGTTTTCCGGTCCTACTGACATCTATAGCCATCAGGTCCGCATTGTGCTGGCTGAGAAAGGTGTAAGTTTCGAGATCGAACACGTGGAAAAGGACAATCCGCCTCAGGATCTGATTGACCTCAACCCGAATCAGAGCGTTCCGACCCTGGTGGATCGTGAGCTGACCCTGTGGGAATCTCGCATCATTATGGAATATCTGGATGAGCGTTTCCCGCATCCGCCACTGATGCCTGTTTACCCGGTAGCTCGCGGTGAAAGCCGTCTGTACATGCATCGCATCGAAAAAGACTGGTACACGCTGATGAACACCATCATCAACGGTTCAGCTTCTGAAGCAGATGCCGCACGTAAGCAACTGCGCGAAGAACTGCTGGCGATTGCGCCGGTCTTCGGTCAGAAGCCGTACTTCCTGAGCGATGAGTTCAGCCTGGTCGATTGCTATCTTGCTCCGCTGCTGTGGCGTCTGCCGCAACTGGGCATCGAGTTCAGCGGCCCGGGTGCGAAAGAGCTGAAAGGCTATATGACCCGCGTCTTTGAGCGTGACTCTTTCCTTGCTTCTTTAACTGAAGCAGAACGTGAAATGCGTCTGGGCCGGAGTTAATCTGTATGGATTTGTCACAGCTAACACCACGTCGTCCCTATCTGCTGCGTGCATTCTATGAGTGGTTGCTGGATAACCAGCTCACGCCGCACCTGGTGGTGGATGTGACGCTCCCTGGCGTGCAGGTTCCTATGGAATATGCGCGTGACGGGCAAATCGTACTCAACATTGCGCCGCGTGCTGTCGGCAATCTGGAACTGGCGAATGATGAGGTGCGCTTTAACGCGCGCTTTGGTGGCATTCCGCGTCAGGTTTCTGTGCCGCTGGCTGCCGTGCTGGCTATCTACGCCCGTGAAAATGGCGCAGGCACGATGTTTGAGCCTGAAGCTGCCTACGATGAAGATACCAGCATCATGAATGATGAAGAGGCATCGGCAGACAACGAAACCGTTATGTCGGTTATTGATGGCGACAAGCCAGATCACGATGATGACACTCATCCTGACGATGAACCTCCGCAGCCACCACGCGGTGGTCGACCGGCATTACGCGTTGTGAAGTAATACAAAACAGGCCCAGGCGGCCTGTTTTGTCTTTTTAATGACTTAATAAAATAGCGTGATTGTGGCAATCATATTCACCACGAAACCGACTGCCATGGGGATCGCTGTCCGCTTCACCACCGCAAAAGGCGAAACGCCTGCAATTCCTGACGTAACGACCACCACCGCAGTAATCGGCGAAACCGCGCGCGCTAGCGTCGTGGCAAAATGCATCGGCATAATCATTACAACCGCTGGTACATGTAGTCCGGCTGCGATATTCGGAATAAGACTGGCAAATGACATAAACGGCGCATTGCCAGAGCCCATCACAATGGCACAAATGGCAATGACCAGCGCCATAATAATCATCACGCCAATACCGCCCAGACCAGAATGCTCCGCCCCCCTGATAACCGCATCGACAGTGCCAATCGTCGTTAAGCCTTTCGCAAATATTTCACCCGCGACCACCAGCGTTACCACGTTGGCAAACTGCGTACCCATGCCGTCAAAAAACGCCTGCACATCGTCCATTGTTTCGCGCAAGTTATGCTTGCGGAAGAACTCAACAAACATCGTCACAGTCAAACTCAGTAACATCACCACCACCAGATGCAGTTCTGACTGCATCAGCCCGACGTGGGCGAGGAACAGCGAGCCGAGCATCAGGATTAACGGCATCACAGGTAAAATGGCGTAATAGAGCGGCGGGACATTATCGAGAGCTTTTTGCTCTGCCTGTTCGTGATTGATATTTTTATCTTTTTTGTCAAAAGCGCGTTGCACGAAAAAGTGGGAGATCGCCACCGAGATAATGACGCAAGAGGCGACCGGAAGCTGGTAGTGGAAGAAGTATGTGGCAATTTTCATTCCCGCTACCTGGGCAGCAAAAATGGAGTTCGTTTCCAGAATCCCCCACTCAATGGACATCGTGGTTGCGATAACTGCCACCGCAGAGAGACGACTTACTCCCAGACTCACCAGCGTCGGAAATAAGGTGACCATCAGCAACATACCCAGACCGGAGGCGCTGGTAATAAACTGCGCCATGATTTGGCCGATGACGTAAGTTGCCGACAGAATAATATACGGCGAGCGAATGAGTTTTAACGGGCGGCTTAACAAGCTCACCATCGCGCGACTGGCCCCTATGCGCTCCATGTAGCGGGCATAACCGCCCACCGCCATAATCGACAGCCCCAATCCGGCAATGCGGTTGGACAGCATGCGCAGGATTTCATTATAAATATCGACGATCAAGTAGCCGCTGCTTTTGGTGGGATCGAGTACACCACCGAACCCTAACCAGACACCGCACATCATCAGGAAGATACCTGCGGCAGCCAGCACCACCTGAGGTTTGTAGTTTTTCAGGATCAAATAGCCCATCGTAATTAATACGATGACAGATATAATTATGCCGAACATTGTTGAACTCCGTGTCAAAAGAAAACGGTCAATCCCATAAACGGCAGATTGAAAACAACGATGTTATATTTTTTGCAAGGCTATTTATGGTGCGGATGTCGTGTTTTTAATTGTAGGTGAGGTGATTTTTCATTAAAAAATATGCGCTTATGATTATTTTGTAAGAACACATTCATAATATTCATAATGCTCGTGAATAGTCTTATAAATAATTCAAACGGGATGTTTTTATCTGCGTTACATTAATTTTTCGCAATAGTTAATTATTCCGTTAATTATGGTAATGATGAGGCACAAAGAGAAAACCCTGCCATTTTCCCCTACTTTCAATCCTGTGATAGGATGTCACTGATGATGTTAATCACACTGACCTTACAGAATGGGCCTTATGAACGCATTTGATTCGCAAACCGAAGATTCTTCACCTGCAATTGGTCGCAACTTGCGTAGCCGCCCGCTGGCGCGTAAAAAACTCTCCGAAATGGTGGAAGAAGAGCTGGAACAGATGATCCGCCGTCGTGAATTTGGCGAAGGTGAACAATTACCGTCTGAACGCGAACTGATGGCGTTCTTTAACGTCGGGCGTCCTTCGGTGCGTGAAGCGCTGGCAGCGTTAAAACGCAAAGGTCTGGTGCAAATAAACAACGGCGAACGCGCTCGCGTCTCGCGTCCTTCTGCGGACACTATCATCGGTGAGCTTTCCGGCATGGCGAAAGATTTCCTTTCTCATCCCGGTGGGATTGCCCATTTCGAACAATTACGTCTGTTCTTTGAATCCAGTCTGGTGCGCTATGCGGCTGAACATGCCACCGATGAGCAAATCGATTTGCTGGCAAAAGCACTGGAAATCAACAGTCAGTCGCTGGATAACAACGCGGCATTCATTCGTTCAGACGTTGATTTCCACCGCGTGCTGGCGGAGATCCCCGGTAACCCAATCTTCATGGCGATCCACGTTGCCCTGCTCGACTGGCTTATTGCCGCACGCCCAACGGTTACCGATCAGGCACTGCACGAACATAACAACGTTAGTTATCAACAGCATATTGCGATCGTTGATGCGATCCGCCGTCATGATCCTGACGAAGCCGATCGTGCGTTGCAATCGCATCTCAACAGCGTCTCTGCTACCTGGCACGCTTTCGGTCAGACCACCAACAAAAAGAAATAATGCCACTTTAGTGAAGCAGATCGCATTATAAGCTTTCTGTATGGGGTGTTGCTTAATTGATCTGGTATAACAGGTATAAAGGTATATCGTTTATCAGACAAGCATCACTTCAGAGGTATTTATGGCAACGAATTTACGTGGCGTAATGGCTGCACTCCTGACTCCTTTTGACCAACAACAAGCACTGGATAAAGCGAGTCTGCGTCGCCTGGTTCAGTTCAATATTCAGCAGGGCATCGACGGTTTATACGTGGGTGGTTCGACCGGCGAGGCCTTTGTACAAAGCCTTTCCGAGCGTGAACAGGTACTGGAAATCGTCGCCGAAGAGGCGAAAGGTAAGATTAAACTCATCGCCCACGTCGGTTGCGTCAGCACCGCCGAAAGCCAACAACTTGCGGCATCGGCTAAACGTTATGGCTTCGATGCCGTCTCCGCCGTCACGCCGTTCTACTATCCTTTCAGCTTTGAAGAACACTGCGATCACTATCGGGCAATTATTGATTCGGCGGATGGTTTGCCGATGGTGGTGTACAACATTCCAGCCCTGAGTGGGGTAAAACTGACCCTGGTTCAGATCAACACACTTGTTACATTGCCTGGCGTAGGTGCGCTGAAACAGACCTCTGGCGATCTCTATCAGATGGAGCAGATCCGTCGTGAACATCCTGATCTTGTGCTCTATAACGGTTACGACGAAATCTTCGCCTCTGGTCTGCTGGCGGGCGCTGATGGTGGTATCGGCAGTACCTACAACATCATGGGCTGGCGCTATCAGGGGATCGTTAAGGCGCTGAAAGAAGGCGATATCCAGACCGCGCAGAAACTGCAAACTGAATGCAATAAAGTCATTGATTTACTGATCAAAACGGGCGTATTCCGCGGCCTGAAAACTGTCCTCCATTATATGGATGTCGTTTCTGTGCCGCTGTGCCGCAAACCGTTTGGACCGGTAGATGAAAAATATCTGCCAGAACTGAAGGCGCTGGCCCAGCAGTTGATGCAAGAGCGCGGGTGAGTTGTTTCCCCTCGCTCGCCCCTACCGGGTGAGGGGAAATAAACGCATCTGTACCCTACAATTTTCATACCAAAGCGTGTGGGCATCGCCCACCGCGGGAGACTCACAATGAGTACTACAACCCAGAATATCCCGTGGTATCGCCATCTCAACCGTGCACAATGGCGCGCATTTTCCGCTGCCTGGTTGGGATATCTGCTTGACGGTTTTGATTTCGTTTTAATCGCCCTGGTACTCACCGAAGTACAAGGTGAATTCGGGCTGACGACGGTGCAGGCGGCAAGTCTGATCTCTGCAGCCTTTATCTCTCGCTGGTTCGGCGGCCTGATGCTCGGCGCTATGGGTGACCGCTACGGGCGTCGTCTGGCAATGGTCACCAGCATCGTTCTCTTCTCGGCCGGGACGCTGGCCTGCGGCTTTGCGCCAGGCTACATCACCATGTTTATCGCTCGTCTGGTCATCGGCATGGGGATGGCGGGTGAATACGGTTCCAGCGCCACCTATGTCATTGAAAGCTGGCCAAAACATCTGCGTAACAAAGCCAGTGGTTTTTTGATTTCAGGCTTCTCTGTGGGGGCCGTCGTTGCCGCTCAGGTCTATAGCCTGGTGGTTCCGGTCTGGGGCTGGCGTGCGCTGTTCTTTATCGGCATTTTGCCAATCATCTTTGCTCTCTGGCTGCGTAAAAACATCCCGGAAGCGGAAGACTGGAAAGAGAAACACGCAGGTAAAGCACCAGTACGCACAATGGTGGATATTCTCTACCGTGGTGAACATCGCATTGCCAATATCGTAATGACACTGGCGGCGGCTACTGCGCTGTGGTTCTGCTTCGCCGGTAACCTGCAAAATGCCGCGATCGTCGCTGTTCTTGGGCTGTTATGCGCCGCAATCTTTATCAGCTTTATGGTGCAGAGTACAGGCAAACGCTGGCCAACGGGCGTAATGCTGATGGTGGTCGTGTTGTTTGCTTTCCTCTACTCATGGCCGATTCAGGCGCTGCTGCCAACGTATCTGAAAACCGATCTGGCTTATAACCCGCATACTGTAGCCAATGTGCTGTTCTTTAGTGGCTTTGGCGCGGCGGTGGGATGCTGCGTAGGTGGCTTCCTCGGTGACTGGCTGGGAACCCGCAAAGCGTACGTTTGTAGCCTGCTGGCCTCGCAGCTGCTGATTATTCCGGTATTTGCGATTGGCGGCGCAAACGTCTGGGTGCTCGGTCTGTTACTGTTCTTCCAGCAAATGCTTGGACAAGGGATCGCCGGGATCTTACCAAAACTGATTGGCGGTTATTTCGATACCGACCAGCGTGCAGCGGGCCTGGGCTTTACCTACAACGTTGGCGCATTGGGCGGTGCACTGGCCCCAATCATCGGCGCGTTGATCGCTCAACGTCTGGATCTGGGTACTGCGCTGGCATCGCTCTCGTTCAGTCTGACGTTCGTGGTGATCCTGCTGATTGGGCTGGATATGCCTTCTCGCGTTCAGCGTTGGTTGCGCCCGGAAGCGTTGCGTACTCATGACGCTATCGACGGTAAACCATTCAGCGGTGCCGTGCCGTTTGGCAGCGCCAAAAACGATTTAGTCAAAACCAAAAGTTAATCCTGTTACCCGGTCTATGTACCGGGCCTTTCGCTAAGGGAAGATGTATGTCGTTACTTGCACAACTGGATCAAAAAATCGCTGCTAACGGTGGCCTGATTGTCTCCTGCCAGCCGGTTCCGGACAGCCCGCTCGATAAACCCGAAATCGTCGCCGCCATGGCATTAGCGGCAGAACAGGCGGGCGCGGTTGCCATTCGCATTGAAGGTGTGGCAAATCTGCAAGCCACGCGTGCGGTGGTGAGCGTGCCGATTATTGGAATTGTGAAACGCGATTATGAAGACAGTAAAGTCTATATTCTCCGGTACGCATCACGGCCTATATTGAAGATGTTGATGCGCTGGCGCAGGCGGGCGCGGACATTATCGCCATTGACGGCACCGACCGCCCGCGTCCGGTGCCTGTTGAAACGCTGCTGGCACGTATTCACCATCACGGTTTACTGGCGATGACCGACTGCTCAACGCCGGAAGACGGCCTGGCATGCCAAAAGCTGGGAGCCGAAATTATTGGCACTACGCTTTCTGGCTATACCACGCCTGAAACGCCAGAAGAGCCGGATCTGGCGCTGGTGAAAACGTTGAGCGACGCCGGATGTCGGGTGATTGCCGAAGGGCGTTACAACACGCCTGCTCAGGCGGCGGATGCGATGCGCCACGGCGCGTGGGCGGTGACGGTCGGTTCTGCAATCACGCGTCTTGAGCACATTTGTCAGTGGTACAACACAGCGATGAAAAAGGCGGTGCTATGACCACACTGGCGATTGATATCGGCGGTACTAAACTTGCCGCCGCGCTGATTGGCGCTGACGGGCAGATCCGCGATCGTCGTGAACTTCCTACGCCAGCCAGCCAGACACCAGAAGCCTTGCGTGATGCCTTATCCGCATTAGTCTCTCCGTTGCAAGCTCATGCGCAGCGGGTTGCCATCGCTTCGACCGGGATAATCCGTGACGGCAGCTTGCTGGCGCTTAATCCGCATAATCTTGGTGGATTGCTACACTTTCCGTTAGTCAAAACGCTGGAACAACTTACCAATTTGCCGACCATTGCCATTAACGACGCGCAGGCCGCAGCATGGGCGGAGTTTCAGGCGCTGGATGGCGATATAACCGATATGGTCTTTATCACCGTTTCCACCGGCGTTGGCGGCGGTGTAGTGAGCGGCTGCAAACTGCTTACCGGCCCTGGCGGTCTGGCGGGGCATATCGGGCATACGCTTGCCGATCCACACGGCCCAGTCTGCGGCTGTGGACGCACAGGTTGCGTGGAAGCGATTGCTTCTGGTCGCGGCATTGCAGCGGCAGCGCAGGGGGAGTTGGCTGGCGCGGATGCGAAAACTATTTTCACGCGCGCCGGGCAGGGTGACGAGCAGGCGCAGCAGCTGATTCACCGCTCCGCACGTACGCTTGCAAGGCTGATCGCTGATATTAAAGCCACAACTGATTGCCAGTGCGTGGTGGTCGGTGGCAGCGTTGGTCTGGCAGAAGGGTATCTGGCGCTGGTGGAAACGTATCTGGCGCAGGAGCCAGCGGCATTTCATGTTGATTTACTGGCGGCGCATTACCGCCATGATGCAGGTTTACTTGGGGCTGCGCTGTTGGCCCAGGGAGAAAAATTATGATGATGGGTGAAGTACAGTCATTACCGTCTGCTGGGTTACATCCTGCGTTACAGGACGCGTTAACGCTGGCATTAGCTGCCAGACCGCAAGAAAAAGCGCCGGGTCGTTACGAATTACAGGGCGACAATATCTTTATGAATGTCATGACGTTTAACACTCAATCGCCCGTCGAGAAAAAAGCGGAATTGCACGAGCAATACATTGATATCCAGCTGTTATTAAACGGTGAGGAACGGATTCTGTTTGGCATGGCAGGCACTGCGCGTCAGTGTGAAGAGTTCCACCATGAGGATGATTATCAGCTTTGCAGCACCATTGATAACGAGCAAGCCATCATCTTAAAACCGGGAATGTTCGCCGTGTTTATGCCGGGAGAACCGCATAAACCAGGATGCGTTGTCGGCGAGCCTGGAGAGATTAAAAAGGTTGTGGTGAAGGTTAAGGCTGATTTAATGGCTTAAAACTTAGTTCGTTTTAAAGATTCTGCAGACACTGTCTGCAGAATTCGAAACCTCTGAAATTAACGGCGTCTATAGCCTTCCTCTAGCACCGCCTGTGTTCGAACGAGTTCATCTGCGAGTCGTTTCTCATCAGGTAGTTGCATCTTATATTCGCTTGCCAGAACGGTGTTAGGCAAACCTGCCAGAGCATAATGCGCTTCTCCGGCTCCTTTCTCTGCACAGAGAACCAGACCGATGGGCGGATTTTCATCCGGTAGCGTCCAGTGCTCTTTGGCGTAGTTGAGATACATATTCATCTGTCCGGCATCGCTATAGCTGAATTTGCCCACTTTTAGATCGACGATTAGCAGGCAGCGTAAACGGCGGTGGAAAAACAGCAGATCGACACGAAACCAGTTGTCATCAATGCGTAACCTTCGCTGCCGACCAACAAAGGCAAAATCATCCCCAAGTTCCAGCATGAAATCCATCAGGTGGTTGATCAGCGCCTCCTCAAAATCGGATTCTGAATATTCATCTTTCAATTCCAGAAATTCGAGCACAAAGGGATCGCGTATCGCCTGTTGCGGAAGAATATGCGTCTCGGCAGGAGCGTGTTGTTGCAGCATGGCTGATTTGTCATGTGACAGTAGTGTCCGCTCATAAAACTGGGTCGCAATTTGCCGCTCTAGCTGGCGAACAGACCAGCCACAGCGGAGCGTCTCTTTTTCATAAAAGCTGCGGGCGTCAGCGTTTTTAACGGAAAGTAAACGGACGTAGGTGGACCTGGGCAAGGGGAAAGATTTGGCAGACAGCGTCTGCCAAATCTTTGCCGATGGGAATTCTGCAGACGGTGTCTGCGGAATTCCCAATGGTGTTAATTCGCCAGACATTGTCTGGCGAATTTCAACATGTTGAAAAAAGAGGTAAAAAAGCCTCATTTGGCGTAAGTTTTTTGCAGAGAACCCACGCTTATACCTTAGACATAAATCCTTTGATAGTCGCTTGATTAGCTGCGCACCATACGCAGCCCTGGCCTCGCCACCTTGTTCAAATTCGACAATTCGTCGGCCAATTTCCTGGTACGTCGCGGTCATTAACGCGTTAACGCTACGTACCGTTTCCGTCCGGGCGCTATCGACCAGATGAATAATACCGTCGTGGATTTGCTGGTAGCCTGCTGTGGTTCCTTCTGAGAGCGATTCCATTATCTGTCCCTTTATATGGAGCTAAGTTGAATAATGGAATGAGCTATACTCTGGGGGGTGAGCACTGAACAATTAAGAACAGCGTATTACATTTACTTTCCCCAAGATATGCGAAGAGCTTTCCTGAAACATTAACCGATCGTATAAAACGAATGCCTGATAGTACTCCTGTCCGGCATTGTTATCACAAGTAGACTACGCTTATCACAGCTTTCCCATCAAGTTCGATTTTTTCTGAACCGCCTAAATCATTCGCGATAGATGCGCTCACCTGAAGCGGTATAATGGCGTTCGTTACAGGAGTTGGGGTTGTTTCACCTGGTTTTACAAAGGTGTAATAATAGCTTTGATCGACTGCAAGCGGATAAGCGGTGAGCGTTTGCCATGCTCTTTTTTGCCCTGTTATGACGGCATCTGCACCTGCTATTGATACAGCTAACGTCTGGCTACCATTGCTGGCACTAATGTTGTTGCTATCAATTAACACGGCATAACTACCGATATTTTTATTATCTTTTGTTTTCCCTAAGCCGAATAAGCGCGTTGTCTGGCTAATATAACCTCCGCCATTTAAGGTATATTTTACACCACTCTGACCCCCACTATCTTTTCCGGTGGTCATACTATCCATTCGTGTATCACGAGCGGTAATCGCAATGCCGGTAGCGGATTCGCAAGTTATAGTCATATTAATATTACGTGTTCCAATCTGTGTGTAGTGCTGCGTTGAAAGTCTATTGACTGAATGACTACCGAAGTTAACAACTCCGCCGTTGCTTAGTATTGGAGTACAAGCTGCAGCTTCCAGAGTCACCTTAACGTCAATTGATACTCTATCAGCGGCTTGCGCTGACATGGCAAAAAAGGCACTTCCGGCAATCAGTAATTTTACATTGTTCATTTTGCCTCCACCAGGACCGTCAGATTGCCTGTAATATCTGTCATGTCGGTTAGTTCCCCTTCATCCTTAAAAGCTGGAGCCATTGTCAGTGTGAGGCTAACGCTTTTACCGCTATCAATTACCACTTCTTGACCATTTTGCATAAACACCAGCCAATTATTGGGGGAAGTACTAATTGATGCTGTTCCTGTGCTGCCCGGATTGTCATTTTTGCCACTGGCTAACGCCAGGTCGAGATTGTTACTACCTGAAAATGCATCGCTGGCGATCAGATTTAATGAACCATTCGGGCCAAATCCAAATCCGTTGTTGGAAATATTAGCGGTATTCAACTGAACACGAATATGAGCGTCCTGATCGCATTGCATTACCAGCGTGATTGTTCTGTCTGCTAATTGTGTTGTTTTACCCCGGTCAACTTGGCGCATGGCAGCACTTCGTTTGCCATAGTCGATATTTTGTATGCTACTGGAGATATTACACTCTGCCTGAGCGGCCATGGCGAAGTTCAGCAGCAGGCATCCTGTTATTATCCGTTTCATTGGCACTCTCCTGTTGCTGTCTCATAGAACACATCTTTTGGTGCATCTTCTGGGAATGTAAGGTGAATACGGCATGATTGCTGCTCATCTTTTATATCTAGCACCATGTCCGGTTTGATGTTATTGAGGAATACAACACCGTCATCCACTGATGTTGTCAGATAGTTGCCTTCACTATCTTCAATCGCAACGCCTCTGGGCAGTTTTTTGCCGTCGGAAAGTGTGATATTGAGTAATGCACGGCGTTGTGTTATCGCACTGAATCCGACTTTCCCTACTGCACCACGGCCTTGTTTGATCATTTTTGTGCCGTTACCGATATCGACATTTTTTGGCAAGCTGGCGGTATCGATCTCAACTCCTGATGTTCGCCACGGCTGGATTGATGGAATGACGGCATTACCCCGAAAATCTGTCCATACTGGGCCTGCCTGAGATGTAATTCTGACACCTGCAATATTGTTATCCATTTTTGCGATGGCGAAAGTGTCATTGATAGTCCACGGTGAAAAGGTCACTCCCTGATCATGTACGGCAATACCACCTGACATCGTACCGTTGTAAGTACGGCTATCACTGCCGCTTGCTCCTGCGGCAAGGCTGACTTGGGTGTAATGGAGATTGGAACTGATACTGCCGTTCAAGCTCGTTTCACGTTCGTCGTGATCTCGTTCAGCATTCACATAGTAGGACATCTCATCTGAGACGACTCCCATGACACCAGTACCATAGTGGGTTTTATGATCGTCATGGCGAGTATACAGTGTGGCGGTGTTTGATCTGCCAAATGGAATACTGATGTTGACGTAGAACAGATCACCATCGTCTTCATTATTTTCTGAAGCACTAAGTTGATGCTGCCAGTTGACGGAAACCGTGGCGTGTTTGAACGCTTTGTTCCAGTTAATATTAAGGTTGCTTGAGTCATTGTCACCGTCGTAACTATATGTTTTATAGCCACTGATGTTGAAACCACCCAGAATGGAGTTAGACCAGTTTAAACCAAGCGCATAAGTGCTTGGATTTGCCCCTATATTTCCAGACACCTGTTATCACTTAACCCATTACTGGCT
>ERZ791886.790-NODE-790-length-18141-cov-2.347672_pt1 | contig 18141 bp, 14 predicted proteins | sample MGYA00510158_ERZ791886 | MGnify/ENA primary metagenome ERZ791886 (study PRJEB30046, sample SAMN00792063) | human gut metagenome | study: EMG produced TPA metagenomics assembly of the A metagenome-wide association study of gut microbiota in type 2... | reverse complement strand
ACGTGCCCGTCAAGTCCCTGTCCGGCAAGCACAGCGGTTGGGGTGAGCATTTCCTGCATTCCCGGCCCGCCCTTTGGCCCTTCATACCTGATTACAACTACGTCGCCTTTTTTAACATGTCCCGCGAGTATGCCGTGCGCGGCGTCCTCCTCGCTCTCGTATATTTTAGCCGGGCCTGTATGAATCAGCATGTTTTCAAGGACAGCCCCCTGCTTGACAACAGCGCCGTCGGGACATAAATTTCCCTTAAGCACAGCAAGACCGCCGTCACCTCGCCACGGGTTCTCAAATTTGCGGATTACGGTTCCGTCTGCGCCTGCGCTTTCCTCAAGAATATCCTTAAGGGGTCTGTTTGTTACGCCGACAGTACTGCCGTTTATCAGTGCGTGCTTGTAAAGCTCCTTTAATATAGCCGATATACCGCCGGCATCATATAAATCCTCCATGTATACAGGTGCTGCCGGATTAATTTTGCATAGCTGGGGCGTTTCTCTGCTTATTCCGTCAATATATTCAAGGCTGAGCTTAATTCCAAGCTCGTGAGCGATTGCCGGAAGATGCAGCATTGTGTTTGTCGAGCAGCCTATGGCCATTTCAGCATGAAGGGCGTTGTCAAAGGCCTCCTTGGTAAGTATGTCGCTGGGGCGCCGGTTCTCACGCAGTACCTCCATAACCTGCATGCCGGCGGTTTTGGCAAGCCGCCTTCTTTCAGATGTTACGGCAAGTATTGTGCCGTTTCCGGGAAGCGCCAGTCCAAGAACCTCGCTCAGGCAGTTCATGGAGTTGGCTGTATACATTCCAGCACAGGAGCCGCAGCCGGGGCAGGCATGGTTTTCAAATTCCTTTATGTCCCTGTCTGTATACTCGCCTATGCTGTATTTTCCTACGGCCTCCGTCAGGTCGGTTCCGGCAACCCTTCGGCCGCCTACCTTGCCAGCCTGCATGGGGCCTCCGCTGACAAATACGCAGGGTATGTTCAAACGGCAGGCAGCCATAAGCATACCGGGAACAATTTTATCGCAGTTGGGTATAAATACAGCCGAGTCAACGGGGTTTGCCATCAGCATCGCTTCTATACTGTCGGCTATAAGCTCCCTGCTTGGCAGGGAATATTTCATTCCGATGTGATCCATTGCAATTGCGTCGCATACGCCAATTGTATTAAACTCAAAGGGGACTCCGCCGCCCATTCTTATTCCTGCCTTTACAGCCTCGGCTATATCATTCAGATGAATGTGCCCCGGAACAAAATCGTTTTTTGAATTAACGACAGCCACAAAGGGCCTTTCCATTTCAGTGTCTGTTAATGAAACAGCCTTAAGCATGGCGCGCTGGGGAAGGGCGAGAGGCCCCTTTTTTATAGTATCACTTCTCATATGGGCAGCTCCTTTTCAGATTTTCACGCATTACCTCAATTATGACCGAGGGGTCCTTTTTAGCAAGCCCCTCATCCATGGCCTGGTCGTATATTTCCTTTGCCTTGGCAGCTATTGGAATATTGCACTCAGACTTCATTGCCATGTCGCTTATCAGGTTAAAGTCCTTTACCATGAGCTCAAGTCCCGACTGGGCGTCAAAATTACCGGGTATTATATATTTTTCAACGGACCGCTCAAGCATCCAGCTTCGTCCCCATGATGTAGACAGGGCCTTATATAAGGCCGTCAGGTCAATGCCGGCCCTCTCGGCAAGCAGCATTCCCTCGCATACAACAGCCTGATTGACCCACGTCATAAGCTGGTTTATCAGCTTTGCCTTCTGTCCCGAGCCTGACGGCCCCATATACTGTATGTTTTTTCCGCACATATTTAATAGCGGCATGGCTCTTTCAAAAGCCTGTTTTTCGCCTCCAGCCATTATTGTAAGGGTTCCGGCCTCGGCTCCGGCGCTTCCTCCGCTTACAGGGCAGTCCAGATAGAAGGCCCCGGCGTTATTAAACATTTCATTAACGCCTATGGCTGTATCAGGAGATACAGTACTGAAATCTAAGATAACCGTGTCCTTGTTAATATAAGGGACAACAGTTTGAGCAACTGCACGGACAGCCTTGTCCTCAGTTAGATTAAAGCATACGAAATCGGCGGAGGATACTGCACGGCCAATATTTTCAGCGAACTGCGCGCCCATTGCCATCAGCTCGTTTACATGGGGCTTGTCCTTAGTACGGTTCCATATAATAAGGGATTTGTTTTTCAAAAGTATGTTTTTTGCCATTCCAAAGCCCATTTCTCCTATGCCGATAAATAATGTATTCATGAAACACCTGTCTTTCTTTCATATTTGAGAATATCATAAATAGACTCCATTTTTTGATTAGGAGCCATGGAATGTCAGAATATCGGATCCTCGCCCACATTCAGATTTAAATTGGTTATGGCGTGGTGAAGATGTATGGACATGGCGTATTTCGCGCCGGCGGCGTCGCGCTTTTTTAAAAATTCCATCAGAAGGCCGTGGTCCCTCAGGGTGTCCTTGGCCAGTATGTCCTCCGCCGGAAGCTGGCAGCCGTCGTTAAGCATTATGGACTCCTTAACGGCTCTGTTTACAACGGGAAGAAGCCTCATCATAAAATCATTATGCGAGGCCTGTACAATCGCACGGTGAAATTCCTGGTCTATTTCTGTTCTGTCAATTCCCTTAAGTATTGTTTTTTCCACCTCATGGCCAATCTCAAATATATTTTCAAGCTCGCTGTCTGTTGCCCTTCGGCAGGCTATAGCCGCAATCTCAGGCTCAAAAAGAAGCCTGGCCTCATATAAATCCTTAAGATGGACTCTAATTCTCTCCATGCTTTCCAGCCCGAAATCACTGAAGGACTGCATGTCGGAATTAATAAAGGTTCCCTTACCGCGGTATACCTCCAAAACTCCCTGTGAAGCCAGTATTCTGATGGCCTCCCTAAGCGTAGCGCGGCTTACGCCAAGCTGTGAGGACAAAATATTTTCGTTCGGGAGCTGTTCTCCCGGCTTAAACTCCTTTTCTTCAACTATCAGTCTGTATATATCGTCGGCAACCTGCTGAACAAGGCTTTTTTTCTTTATCATTTCTCCAACTCCTTTACTCAATTATAGTTGCAAAATCAATTGTTGACAATATTACTTGTATACTTTTTAGACAAGTTTGCGGTTTCAATTTTGGTTAAAACAGAGATTGTTGCCTAATTGATGCCATATTTACGGTATTTTCATTGACAGCAAGGGATTTGTGTGATAATTTGTATTCAGACAAGTAAATAACTTGACTGACAAATTGTGAGGAGGAGATTATATGAAAGAGTACAGTCAAAACGTGACCAACGGTGTGGAGAGGGCTCCCAACAGGTCGCTCTTTTACGCGCTTGGCCTGACCAAGGCCGAAATGGAAAGGCCTTTAATCGGTGTTGTTTCGTCTAAAAACGAAATTGTTCCGGGGCACATGAATTTGGATAAAATTTCAGAGGCAGTTAAGGCGGGAATAAGAATGGCGGGAGGAACCCCTATTGAATTTCCTGCCATCGCGGTATGCGACGGTATTGCCATGGGGCATATCGGAATGAAATATTCCCTTGTTACAAGGGATTTAATTGCGGATTCTACCGAGGCAATGGCACTGGCGCACCAGTTTGACGGTCTGGTAATGATACCTAACTGTGATAAAAACGTACCGGGGCTTCTTATGGCGGCAGCCAGAATAAACGTGCCGACTATTTTCTGTTCCGGAGGGGCAATGCTTGCGGGGACGCTCAGCGACGGCAGAAGAACCTGTCTGTCCCATATGTTTGAGGCGGTAGGCGCGTATAAGGCAGGCAGGCTTGACGCTGACGGACTTCAGGAATATGAGGAGAACGCATGTCCCTCCTGTGGCTCCTGCTCAGGAATGTACACGGCCAATTCAATGAACTGTCTGACTGAGGCAATCGGAATGGGACTTAGGGGAAACGGAACCATACCGGCTGTATATTCGGCTAGAATACGTTTGGCTAAGGAAACAGGAATGAAGATTATGGAGCTGGTTGAAAAGGACATCAGGCCAAGGGATATAATGACGAAGGAAGCCTTCCATAATGCCGAGACAATCGACATGGCACTTGGCTGCTCCACAAATACAATGCTGCATCTGCCTGCAATCGCGCATGAGTGCGGCATAGAAATGGATTTGGATTTTACCAACGAGATTTCAAACAGAACGCCTAATCTATGTCATCTTGCTCCTGCCGGAGACGCGTATATAGAGGACCTTGACAAGGCAGGCGGAGTGTACGCGGTTATGAAGGAGCTGGCGGAGGCCGGGCTTATTAACACGGACCTGATAACCTGCACGGGAAAAACAATTGCCGAAAATATTGCCGATGCGGTAAATCTTAACGAGGAAATAATAAGGCCCATTGACAGGCCGTTTATGAAAACCGGCGGCATTGCGGTGCTTAGGGGAAATCTTGCTCCCGAGGGCTGTGTTGTAAAGCAGGCCGCCGTTGCGGAGGAAATGCTTGTACATAGCGGGCCCGCCAGGGTTTTTGACTGTGAGGAGGACGCAATAAAGGCGATTTATGACGGAAAAATTAAGCCGGGTGACGTTGTTGTTATCCGCTATGAAGGACCTAAGGGCGGACCCGGAATGAGAGAAATGCTGAATCCTACGTCGGCAATAGCCGGAATGGGTCTGGATAAGGAGGTTGCGCTTATTACTGACGGACGTTTCTCAGGAGCCACCAGAGGGGCGTCAATTGGACACGTATGTCCCGAGGCTGCGGTTGGCGGACCGATAGGCCTTGTTGAGGAAGGGGATATTATCTCCATAGACATACCGGGAAGAAAGATTGACGTGCAGGTCGGCAGCGATGAAATGGAAAAACGCAGGGCGCAGTGGAAGCCCAGACAGCCTAAGGTGACAACAGGCTATGCGGCAAGATATGCCAAGCTGGTTTCAAGCGCTTCAAAGGGAGCTGTGCTCGAATAATTAGTATTATTATGCGGGTATAAAATGCCCGCATGAATTTCGAAACGGGATGATGTAATCTATTAAAGTATTGGGGGATTTCATCGCCCATATATCAGAAGGGTGAGAATATGAAATTTGTAGAAAAGCTTGCCGCTCTGGCAGGCAAATATATGGCGGTTATTGTACTTATTGTTACTTGTATTTCTTTGTTTTTTTCACAGGCAATGACATGGATTAAGGTAAGCTGGGTAAATCCGCTGCTTATGATTGTTATGCTTGGCATGGGACTTACGCTCAAAATGTCGGATTTTGCGGAATGCTTTAAAAAGCCCAAGGGCGTTATAGGACAGACAATACTTCGTTTTGTTGTCACACCGTTTATAGCGCTGGGGCTTTCTAAAATATTTAAGCTTTCTCCGGAGCTTACGGTTGGTTTTCTGCTGGTGGCGGTATGCCCAGGCGGCACTGCGTCCAATGTTATGACGTATCTTGCAAAGGGGGATGTTGCCCTTTCTGTCGCAATGACGGGGGTATCAACCTGTCTGGCTCCGGTGCTGACACCAATGCTTACCTTGCTTTTTGTGGGGGAAAAGCTTGACGTAAGCTTTGCAAGTATGTTCTTTTCCATAGTTAAGGTTGTAGTGGTTCCTATTGTTTTGGGCGTTATTTTAAACAAAGCGCTTCCAAAGCTCAGTGAGAAGCTCCAGAAAATACTTCCGCTGGTTTCAGTAATAGCCATTACTCTGATTGTAGGAGCAGTTGTTTCAAACAATGCCGCCAAAATTATGGAGGCTGGAATTATAATCGTTGTTGTGGTAGCGCTGCTTAATATAAGCGGATACATAACAGGCGGACTGCTTGGAAAGGCTCTGGGCTACGGACAGCCTCAGATAAATGCCATTGCGATAGAGACCGCCATGCAGAATTCAGGACTTGCCACCTCATTGGCAATTGCTAACTTTGCGGCTATGCCTATGGCCGCCATTCCGGGAGCAGTTTTCAGCGTATGGCATAATGTATTCGGCGCGGTTATAGCAAATCTTATGGCAAAGAGCGTGGATAAAAGGGCGGCGGACAGCCATGCCGAATAAATATACTGTAATAGATGAGAGAAGCTGGAATCGGAGCGCACACTGTGCCGTATTCAGAAGCTGTGTTGAGCCGATGTTCTGCGTTACCTTTGAACTTGATATAACCAATTTTTTAAATATGGTCAGAACGAAAGGCTATTCCTTTACAATGGCGATGATATACGCAGTTGGCAGATGCGCCAACAGCATTGCTGAATTCAGATACCGTTTTATAAACGGAGAAATTGTACTTTATGATAGGATAGACACCTCGTTTACATATCTGGGCAGAGGCGAGGAGCTGTTTAAGATGGTAAACGTGAGAATGGCAGACACTCTTGAGAACTATGTTTATATGGCGGCAAGGGCGGCCAAGGAGCAGAAGGAATTCTTTACAGGCCCCCCTGGAAATGATGTTTTTGTTTTCTCGCCCCTGCCGTGGGTGTCCTACACTCATATTTCACATACCAACCAGGGCAGGCACGACAATGCCGTACCTATGTTTGACTGGGGTAAATATTTTGAGAGGGACGGAAAAATAATCCTTCCGTTTTCAGTTCAGGCCCACCATTCATTTGTAGACGGAGTACATATAGGAATGCTGGCGGAAAGCCTGCAGAGATATTTAAACAAATAAAAAAATGGACTGCCTGAAGGGCAACGCCCCATAAGAAAGTTTTTATGTAAGGTACGGTGTAACCTCAGAAATGGGGTTGCACCGTTTCCTTTTGCCATTATGCTACAAAGCGGAAGTCCTGTGGATTTTCCCGTATTTCTTCCATCATAGCAAGGATTTCCTGTTCAGTAGGAATCGTCTGTTTTCTGTTTCAATAAAGGCAATCGGTTCATTAAACTCGGTTTCAGCAATGATTAAGTGTTCTACACCACTTAATGCCTGCGGAACATATGCCTTGATTTTATTTACTTCTTCATCTGAAAGAAACAATTGCGTTGCCCGAACAGAATTTTCTCAAACAGTCAAAAGTACTTCTAGCAACTGCTGATTTCTGTCCTGTACCTCGTATATTCTCATATTATCGTATCCGCACAACTTTAGATTTATCTTTTCAGTTTTTATTTGGAATATCCAGAGAATTTATCCACGGCACGAGAAACACTTGGTTGAAAGAAAATATCTTTACCTCTATTGCTCTCATACATAAAATCTCTTAATGGCTTGCTTGTATATTGGGAGAAATCGCCGTATATAGCAAATTTCACTCCATAATTTATAAACTTTTGAATTATCTCTCCTGCCATACAGGTACTCAAAATAAAGAAATCATCTACAATCGCTTCTTTATTTACCGCAATATTTTTACATCCAGTTCCATATTTTACACTTATAATCAAATCCAACGCTGACTGAACATCCGTGATTAAGTGTTCATCGCTATGAATAACAGCAACAGACACATTATTCTTTTTTACAACTTCTGTTTTCATTTTTACCTCCATAAATTCTATATTGTTTTTATTACCGACTTCGTTTGCCAACGATTGCTTTTATATCGCAAAGCAACAATTACACTTGATAAACACCATCCGCAGCAAGAAGCTATCGCAATCGCAAGAAGCCCTAATTTCCCTATAAAAAGAATAGTAACGAGCATTTTTACCATAATGGAAGCAAGTGAGTAAATCCCCGCAATCAGCGTATCGCCTGCTCCTGACAGGACACCGCCTAAACCGTATATTATGGCATTAACTGGATAAAACCACAAACAAACCTTGAAGTAACTATAACCACTTAAAATCATTGCTTTGTTATTACCAATAATCAATCCCAATATTTGCTTCCCGCCCAGTAATAATGCGGCAGACAGCGTTATTGTGACCGCAATAGAAAGAACTACACCGAATCTCGTTCCTCGCTTCATTCGCTCCGTTTCATTCGCACCAATGTTTTGCCCCGCAAAAATACTCAAAGAATTTCCGAGAGCTTGAACAGGTAATAGAATAAAGGCTTCGATACGACTTGCGGCAGTCATTCCACCAATACTGGGATTACCTAATTGATTGATAAAACCTTGCACAATTAACATTCCAATAAAAACAGCTAACTGTTGGATGATAATAGGCATACATATTTTTAAGGATAAGGTGAATAATCCCTTATCAAATCCCCAATCTTCTTTTTTCGGTATCGTCATAGGGAATTTCCTTTGTAACTGAATGAGCAGATAAATACTCGAAATTGCCTGTGCAATAATTGTAGAAACTGCAATTCCCACAACACCGCCGCCGTTCTTGACAAATATAACATTCAGTATCAAGTTGATAACGGACGATACAACCAGAGCATATAACGGCAATTTTGTTTCTCCATAGCTTCTCATAATTGCACCGAGTAAATTATATAAAATGGAAAAAGGAATGCCTAAAAACACCATTCGCAGATAAATACAAGCAGTCTCTAATAGTTCATTTGGTGTCTTTGTGAGTTGCAATAGTGGCTTTGCAAGCACTGCTCCTCCAAATGCCATCACAAGTCCCAGAGCCAACAAAAAGATAGACATAGTAGCAATCAATCTTTTTATCTGTTCAAATTGCTTTGCTCCGAAAAATTGAGCAAGCAATATCGTAATGCCAATAGCAAATCCCAATATAATGGATACAAAAAGCAGATATATCGGAACAGAAACACCTATTGCGGATAATGCACTATCATTAACCAATCGACCTGCAACAACTGCGTCAATGACATTGTAAAGCTGTTGCAATAAAGTTCCTAAAAAAATAGGGATGGAAAACAGCACTAATTGTTTTTTTATATTGCCAGAGGTCAAATTCATCATCTGACCCGTTGGCTTCTTTGTATTATTCATTTTAACCTCCTGTTACTCATATAAATCGTCAATCAAATTGTCAGCCATAAAATCAAAGACTTCCAAATGATTTTGCGGTAAAATATCTTTATTTTTGATATTCATAATCAGCGAATAGATAACTGAAATAGCCATATTGGCATTGACTTTAAATTTCAAAGTGGGGTGACTAGAAAAAAGTTGTCTGCTTGATTCGCCTGCTTGTTCCATTTCTTTTGCCTGTTCCTCTGATACTTTGTTCATTAGAATTGTATAGTCGACGGTATCCGAGCCATACAAAAAAGAATTCTTATCGTAAGCTCGATAGATAAGTTTCAAGGCTTTTACCACACCTGATTTTCCTTTTTCTTCTTTCATTGCCGCCTCAGCCATTTCACAAATTTCACGCTGTACAGAACACAATACCTCACAAAAAAGAGCTTCTTTCGACTCAAAAAAAAGATAAAATGCTCCTTTGGATATGCCAACCTGTTTACACATTTCATCAACACTTGTTTTTTTATATCCATACTGTGTCCAGTTCTGCTTACAAATGCCAATCAAACTTTTTCTAATATTTTCTTTTTCCCTTTCAGAAAAGCTCCTTGCCATAATTCAATCTCCCTTCTATGACTCAAAATACTATTTAGGTCATAAATATAATAGCATTTAAATTTTCAAAAGTCAAGTAGGACAAAAAAATCTGCTTTTCATATAAAAACAGACAGAGGTTTTACACCCTGTCTGTTATCCATTTATGCATAGATTATCTCGCTATTCACAATCTTCATTGCACACGCGCTTATGTTATTCATTCGCCCCGTCCATTCTAAGGCGTTTTCTGCATTTAACTGCTCCGTAATACCTTGTGCCTGTTTCATCTGCTCTGTGAGCGTTTCTAAGCGTTCCTGTGCCTGCTTGTCAATGTCGGCAAGGTAAGCGTTCTGCCTGCCACTTGTGAGTAGATTGGTGTAGATAATCTTGTGATGTTCCTTTAAGTACCGCCCATTTTTTCAAAGATTGATTTTGCCATTGTGTTGACCTCCTTGAGCATATTGTAAGCAATTAAGAGAACGAATGTGAATGTGCGATTTGATTTCTTTATACAGAAAAAGACACCGAGAAAAGTATCTCTACCTTTCTCGGTGTCTTATGCCTTTGCAACGCCCGTAATGGTTAGTATTCTGATGTATTTTCAAATTACTTCCTTATCGGGCGTTAGCAAAAGGCAGTCCTATTTGTATTTTGAAGAATTTAAATTTGTAACTATACAATTTGCCGTTTTGTAATGCACCTACTCAATTTAGTAGTAAACGAACTTGTAGAGGTTAAGGTTTATTCTAAACGCCCTGCGGCCTTCAAATCTGACTTTATGTAACGCGCCTACTTAATTTAGTAGTAAACGAACTTGTAGAGGTTAAGGTTTACTTTTTTATTGTTATTGGCTTAGGGCCGTCATCAGTCTCATTTTTGGGCTCCGTTGCCAATGTCAGCATAATATCCCCGTAAAGGTCGGCAACATTATTTTTCCAGTTGCGGCATATTGTCCTGGCCTGGTCCTTAGTGGCTACGTTAATACTTATTTCCATAAGGGACGTTGTTCCGTCGCTGTCGTATACTCCGCACTTTACCGTATATTCATTGTTCATTTCCTGAAAATAGTTGGCCGTTACAGCATATTCGGCTCTTATCCTTTTGGAATTTTCCTTCGCGTATGTGTTTATTACAGTTTTGGCGTAGTTCGATATGTGCTTAATAAAATAATTCAGCGTATCCTCTCCGTCAGCCGTTATTGTGTAGCGGGTGCTGTTGTTTTCAGTGATCATCTCAAGAAGGCCGCTGTCAACAAGCTCCGAAAGGTACTGCTGAATACTGAAATAGTCCATCAGGTTTTTCTCAAGGGCAAACTGGCATATTTCACTGTTTGAGAGAGGAATCTCTATTTTTTCGATTAAATACAATATAATGAGCTTGTTTTCTGCCAAAGCCCTTGTATTGTCGTACATATTGACCACCGCCGATGAAATTTTAGACTAGATTTATATTATAAACTATTGTTATTAATTATACAATTATCTATTTCAACAATTTTCCCTGATAACTTTCATGCATTTTCATTTTTTTGTGTATCTCATTTAAAACACCGCGCTTGTCCATGCTCCATGTTGGCTGCACCAGCTCGCTGCGGTTTCCGTCGCCTGTCAGCCTGTGAATTACAATATTGGGCGGCATATGTTCTATCATATCAATAACTGTGTCTGTGTATTCGTCCCTCGTCATAACATGGAAGGGCTTATTTAGGTACATCTCATGCAGCCTTGTGCCTCTGATAATATGAAGCAGCTGAAGCTTTATACCGTCAGTTCCGGCGTTGGCGGCAAATTTAACTGAATTTCTCATATCGTCTCTTGTTTCGCCGGGAAGCCCCAGTATTATATGAGTAACGGTTTCTATATTCCTTTCCTTAAGCTTTTTCATTGCTGAAGTATATACGGAATTTTCGTAGCCCCTGTTTATCAATCTGGCGGTTTCCTCATTGGAGGTCTGAAGGCCGAACTCTACCCAAAGGTGGGTTTCCCTATTAAGCCTGTCCAGCAGTCCGACAACATCGTCACCCATACAGTCCGGCCTTGTCGCTATTGCAAGTCCGTCAATTCCGTCGCAGGAAAGCGCCTCACGATACTTTCTCTCCAGCTCCTCAGCTGGCGCATAGGTATTGGTAAACGCCTGAAAATACGCTATATATTTAGCCTCCGGCCATTTATCAGATAACCGCTGCCTGGACAGCTTAAGCTGTTGCGCAATTGGCAGCTCCGCCGACGGAGCAAAATCGCCTGAACCGCTGCCGCTGCAGAATATACAGCCGCCGTTACTGATATGTCCGTCCCTGTTTGGGCAGGTAAAGCCTGCGTTTACCGACAGCTTTACGGTTTTCGCGCCAAAGGTTTCCTTAAGATGGTCGCTTAATGAGTTATATGGTTTCATTTTAATACCTCCACTAATATAATAACCTGTCCCGGCCCATTTGTAAAATCGAAATTTGTATAGTATAATTAGCCAAAGGCAGGTGATACGGATGGAAGAGGCTCTCATGCTCGAAGGAGCCGTTGAAGATGTGATATTTTATAACGATGATAACGGCTATGCCGTTTTCGATTTTAAATCTGACGACGGGGATGAATTAATCTGCGTCGGTACCGTTCCTCAGATAAGAAAGGGCGATACCTTCAAGCTTTCCGGGGGAATGGTTATACACCCAACCTACGGCATGCAGTTTAAGGTCGAGTATTATGAAAGAATGGTGCCAACTACGGCCGCTGCCATTGAGAAATATCTCTCCTCCGGCGCCGTTAAAGGAATAGGGCCTAAGACGGCTAAAAAAATAGTAGACAAATTTGGCGCAGCCACATTTTATGTTATAGAGGAAAAGTTTGACAGGCTGGTTGAGATAAAGGGTATAACCTACGACAAGGCGCTGGCCGTTCATAATTCATTTTGCTCACAAAGGGACGTAAGGAAGGTAATGCTGTATTTGCAGGAATACGGCGTCTCGCCTGCCTACGCCATGAAAATATATAAAAAATACGGTTACAGGACCATAGACGTTATAAAGGAAAACCCCTACAGAATGGCCGAGGACGTAGTAGGCATAGGCTTTAAAATTGCCGACAGGATAGCCTATTCAATGGGGATACCGCAGGATTCTCCCTACAGGATAAAATCAGGTATTAAATATATACTTAACACGTCGCTTACCGACGGCAATGTCTTTATGCCGAGGGAAACGCTCATCAAGCAGGCCGGTGAGATACTTGATGTTGACGGGGATACGGCCAATAACTGCCTGCGGGAGCTTCAGATTGAGCATAAGGTGTTTAATGAGAAAATAGACGATATAGACGCCGTATATCTTATGCCCATGTATTATACTGAAAAAGCCGCCGCGAAAAAACTGCTTGAGCTGTCATTTTTCCATGATGACGCCGATATGGACAAAATAAATGAGAAAATCGACAGCGTGGAGGACAAAACAGGAATATACCTTGCCAGCCAGCAGAGAGAGGCGGTAATTGAGGCTATGAAGGAGGGAGTTCTTGTAATAACAGGAGGTCCCGGAACAGGTAAAACAACTATAATTCATACGATAATACAAATATTTAAAAGCGGCGGAATGGAGGTCGTTCTGGCGGCGCCAACGGGCAGGGCCGCCAAAAGAATGACGGACACAACTGGAATTGAGGCTAAGACAATACACCGCATGCTGGGAATGGCCTATACCGATGAGGACAGCGGCAGGCAGAAGTTTGAGAAAAATGAGACGGAGCCGATAGATGCGGATGTGGTTATAATAGACGAGGTATCAATGGTTGACATGCAGCTTTTTAATAACCTGCTTAAGGCCGTTGAGCCGGGAACAAGGCTTATCCTTGTGGGAGATGCCAATCAGCTTCCGTCTGTAGCCGCAGGAAACGTCCTTAAGGACATAATAAAAAGCGGAAAAATCAAGGTGGTCCGTCTGACGGAAATTTTCAGGCAGGCAAGGGAAAGCGCTATTATTATGAACGCCCATAGAATAAACGGCGGGGCCGAGCCTGTAATGAACGGCAGCGGCACGGATTTCTTTTTTGTAAACGCCTCCTACGCTCCGGATATACCGTCAAAAATTGTGGAGCTTATAACAAAAAGGCTTCCGTCCTTTACAGGAGTGGATTCGTTTTCGGATATGCAGGTGCTCACTCCCATGCGCAAGGGGGATATAGGGGCGGCAGGGCTTAATAAAACCCTTCAGAGGGCGCTGAACCCTCCGTCACAAAAAAAGAACGAATATGAAACGCCGTCGGGTATTCTGCGCGAGGGCGATAAGGTAATGCAGATTAAAAACAATTATAATATAGCCTGGAAAATAGAAAATGAGGCCGGACGACCTATAGACGACGGTACAGGTATTTATAACGGCGATATGGGCATTGTTAAATCAATCAATAAGCAGGCTGAAACGGTGACTGTGGTCTTTGACGATATGAGACAGGCTGTTTATGAGTTTTCTGCTCTGGACGAGCTGGAGCTTGCCTATGCGGTAACAATACACAAGTCCCAGGGAAGCGAGTATCCGGTTGTCATTATTCCGATTCACAGCGGCCCTCCTATGCTTATGTCAAGAAACCTGCTTTATACGGCTGTGACAAGAGCCAAAAAATATGTAATAATTGTAGGGCTTAAAAGCTCTGTTAACCGTATGGTTGCCAACGACAGGGAGGTAAGCAGGTATTCCGGCTTTGCCTATAGGCTGGAGAGCCTTTATGATTTTATGCTTGAAACAGGTGAGAATAATGAGGGAGTATCTTTGTAAGCTTATATTTCCCGAAAACTGTGTTTTCTGCCAAAGGCCGACAAAGCTGCACAGTGCAGAGCCAAGGCTTTGTGAGCAATGCGCAGAAAATATGCCCTTTTTGAACAATTTGTCAAGCCTTGACCATGAGGAGCCGGGAATTATCAGAGGCGTCAGCGTGTTCAGGTACGAGGCGGTTAAGGCTTCTGTATTCAGATTTAAATATGACGGCTATAGGTCCGATGGAGAGGCGCTGGCAGAATATATGGCCAGATATGTTATTGATAATGCTCTTATGGATATACTGTCGGCGGATATTCTTGTTCCCGTACCTCTGTGGAAAAAGAAAGAGAAAAAAAGAGGCTTTAACCAGTCGGCTGTTATTGCGGAGACAGTATCGGAGCTTATTGATGTGCCGCATATTTACGACCTGCTTGTAAGAACAAGGGAAACAGCCGCTCAAAAGGGGCTAGACAGAAACAGAAGGCGAGAAAATCTGAGAGGCGCCTTCCGGCTTAACGAAAATTATAACATTAACGGAATGAGAATTGTTTTAATAGACGATATTTACACAACGGGAAGCACAATTTATGAGTGCGCCAAAACGCTTTACGCGGCTGGCGCCGGGGAGGTAATGTACCTTGCGCTGTCATCTCCCGGCGCCCAAATGGATGAAATTGAATATGATGACAAAAGCCTTATAGGGCCGTTTGGAAAAGGGGATAAAATGTGAGTTTTCACATTTTATCCCTTTTTATTACTGCTGAAATAGTCCGACAAAACCTTAAGGCTTTCCTCCCTGAGTACTCCTGCTGTAACCTCAGGCCTAAAGGGGGAATTTTCAAATACCGTTTTGCAGCACTCGTTTCCGTCCTCACCGAGAATTTCGCATAAATCTATGTCGCTTGCGCCGTAAACAAGCCTGCCAAGCTTAGTCCAAACCATAGCTCCGCAGCACATGAAGCACGGTTCACAGCTGGAATACATAGTGTAAGTGCTTAAATCGGTAATATGCGTTTCGGCACAGAACCTGCGTATCAGCCCTGCCTCGGCGTGAAAAGTCGGGTCTGTCGCGGTATAAATCTGATTTTCGTTTGTATAAACTATTTCCCCATCCTTTACAAGTACGGCGCCAAAGGGCTCGTTTCCGTGCTCTACTGCCGCCTTTGACAGTTCAATTGCCTTTTGCATAAAATACTCGTCTGTTTTCATAATTCATTGTCTCCTTTAATTAAAATCCTACGAAAAATTTTATCATGCTTTGCCCCGTATGTATATGCTGCGGCGGCTTTTATTTTTATGTAATTATAAGCACTCTCGGTGAATAGATTATTTAAAGGGATTGTCCCAAAGTACGAAAGGAGAGTTGATGGATGAACTGGCACAGTAAAACGCCCGACGAAACCGAGCTTCTGCTTCAAACAAACGTGAACAGGGGATTAGATGAGCTTGAGGCGGAAAAGAGACTGGAGGAAAACGGCGAAAATACAATTGGCGGTGAAATCAGGCATAAAAGCTTTATAAAGAAGTTCTTTGAACAGCTCAACGACGTTATGATAATTATACTTCTGGCGGCCTCCGCGGCGTCATTTGGGGTGTCGTATCTTAAGGGAGAGGCGGACTTCACCGACTCGCTGATTATTATTATGATAGTCGTGCTTAACGCCCTGCTGGGAGTTATACAGGAAAACAAGGCGGAAAGGGCCATTGAGGAGCTGAAAAAGATGTCCGTACCCCATGCTAAAGTGCTTAGGGAAGGGCATATAAAGGAAATATCCTCACAGAACGTTGTTCCGGGGGACATTCTAGTGCTTGAGGCGGGAGACATGGTACCGGCCGACGCAAGGCTGGTAAGCGCCAGCTCACTGAAAACAGACGAGTCCGCGCTGACTGGAGAATCGCTGCCGGTGCTTAAGGAACCTGACATTAAGCTTGGCGATGACACACAGGCCGGGGACAAAAAGAATATGGTATTTTCCTCAACCTATATAACCTATGGAAAGGGAAGGGCAATAGTCACATCTACCGGCATGGAAACGGAGGTTGGAAAAATTGCCGCTATGATTGCCGGCGGTGAGAAAAATGAAACTCCGCTGCAAAAGCGTCTGGACAGCACTGGAAAAATACTCGGCATATCGGCTGTAGGTATATGCGCGCTTATATTCATTATAGGAATAGTAAGAAAATACGCCCCCTTTGATATGTTTATGACCTCAATAAGCCTTGCTGTAGCGGCCATTCCCGAGGGGCTTCCCGCTATTGTCACAATTGTGCTCGCCATAGGGATGCAGGCAATGTCAAAGAAAAATACGATTGTCAGGACTCTGCCGGCTGTTGAAACTCTTGGGTCAGCCCAGGTTATTTGTACGGATAAAACAGGAACGCTCACTAAAAACAAAATGAAGCTTGTAAAAATAACTGACTGCAAAGAGAATACAAGCCTCAACGATAAAAAGTTTATTATCAGGCTGGCTTCGCTGTGCACAGATTGTTATTACGAGGACAGGCATTTTATCGGAGAGCCTACGGAGGTTGCGATTGCCGAGGGTGCGGAGGAAATGGGCGAAAAAAAGGACAGGCTTGAAACCATAATGCCAAGGCTTGAGGAAATACCGTTTTCATCAGAAAGGAAAATGATGACGACAGTCCACGACTTTGGAAACGGACGGAACCTGTGCATTACAAAGGGAGCGCCTGAAAGAGTTTTAAAGCTGTGTACGTCCTATGCCGACGGAAGCAGGATTGACGAGGCTGAACTAAGACGGCTTGAGGCTGTGAACGAATCCATGACATCGCAGGCTCTGAGGGTTTTGGCTGTGGCATATAAGGAAACGGATAAAAGGGATAAAGCCTATGAGAAAAACCTTATATTCGCCGGGCTTATAGGAATGATTGACCCTCCAAGGGAGGAGGCTGAGCAGGCTGTAAGGGAATGCAGGAAGGCCGGAATTAAGGTTGTAATGATTACAGGAGACCATGCTCTTACGGCAAGGGCCATAGCTGAAAAGACCGGAATTTATGAGGAGGGCGACCGTGTAGTAACCGGAACGGAGCTTGAGGCCATGACCCAGGCCCAGCTGGACGGCACGCTAGAGAAAATCACGGTTTTTGCGAGGGTATCCCCGGAGCATAAGCTGAAAATTGTAAATGCCTACAAGAGAAAGGGAAAGGTAGTTGCCATGACAGGCGATGGAGTAAATGACGCGCCTGCACTAAAAGCCGCGGATATAGGCTGCGCTATGGGCAAAAACGGAACCGACGTGGCAAAGGGGGCGTCGGACATGATAATTACCGATGATAATTTTGCAACAATCGTAAGTGCCGTTGAGGAAGGAAGAATAATATACAATAATATCAGAAAGGCCGTGCATTTTTTGCTTTCAAGCAATATCGGGGAAATACTCACTATTTTTACGGCCATGGTGTTCGGGTGGAGCACGCCCCTGCTGCCGATACATCTGCTGTGGGTAAACCTGATTACCGATTCGCTGCCGGCGATTGCGCTGGGGCTTGACAGACCGGAGGAGGACGTGATGGAGGCAATGCCCATAGCCACTGACAAAAGCCTGTTTTCAGGCGGACTTGGTTTCAGAATTGGCTGCGAGGGCTTTATGATAGGCTTTTTGGCGCTGATCGCCTTTGGTATCGGTCATAAATATTATGACGCCGGGGAAATACATAATATCAGCCGTACAATGGCCTTTGCCGTTTTAAGTATTTCACAGCTTGTACACGCCTTTAATATGCGTACCGACAAATCAATATTCAAAATCCATATATTAAGCAATAAATATCTTTGTCTGGCCTTTGTTGTCGGTATTGCCATGCAGATGAGTGTAATAATGGTTCCGGTTCTCTCGGGCATATTTGCCGTGTCGGCATTAAGCCTTAAGCAGTGGGCTATAGTAATGGGGCTTTCCTTCATACCGGTAATTTTTGTGGAGTTTGAAAAAGCAGTGCTGGGCAAAAAATAAAAAAAGACATGCTTTCAATTAAGCTGTCTTTTTTATTAGCTAAA
>ERZ791886.787-NODE-787-length-18218-cov-2.406210_pt1 | contig 18218 bp, 16 predicted proteins | sample MGYA00510158_ERZ791886 | MGnify/ENA primary metagenome ERZ791886 (study PRJEB30046, sample SAMN00792063) | human gut metagenome | study: EMG produced TPA metagenomics assembly of the A metagenome-wide association study of gut microbiota in type 2... | reverse complement strand
ATGGGCGGAAAAGCTCCATGGCATCTGCCAGGGCAGGAGCAGAAGTTTTAGGCGTTGTCTTATTTGCGTCAGACCAGGTATAAATCTGATCCGGAGTAATGTTTTTTCCATCCTCATATTCTTTATCACCCAGAAGAATATGAAGTGGAAGAATGTCAATCTCATATTTTCTTAATAACTCCTGCGAAAGGTCACAGGTACTGTCTGAAATAATTTTTACCATATTCGTTTCTCCTCTACCAACTCATTTTCAAAGCGCTGTTTTAACCACTCTTTTTTTACGATACTCTGTTTTCCTGACATAGCACAGCAGATATGTTCCTTATCAATGTTTTCTTTTGTAATTCTAATACAATGCATAGTCTCGCTTCTATCCTTTTTAGGTAATACAATTACAATTTTCTCCAAAGTCTGTTTAGATTTACTATACCACTTTATTAAGATTGGGTACACTGAAATTTACAGAACAAAAAACTGCGGAAATAAAAAGCATTTCCCGATTTCATTTCTGATTTCGAAAAACGCTTTATCCATTTCTTCCTCCGTGTTTCACATACCATATCAAGTACAACATGTTTTCTCAAAAGTCTATTAGATTTACTACTCACATCTGTTTTCTTTTGACATAACCCAATAAAACATAGCACAAAATACCAGAGCAAACACAACACCAAATACATTCTGAATCACCCTGAGACTGACTGCACCCTTTAATCCATAACTCTCTGCAGCGATAGCCAAAGCGCCAAATGTATTAAATACAGCCTGCCAGCCATATTTTGCGGAAAATCCAACACCGATTCCGCCAAGGATTCCTATATATGCATAGATGGATGACGGAAGCAGGAAATACAATGCTGTAAAACAAAGAACTCCTGCAATATTTCCCACAATTCTTTTCTTCACTCTGTACTGCATGTCTTCCATAAACGGTAAGATCGCTGACATAGCTGCAATACCTGCCCACATTGCACGTGGCATTTTAAAAAGCTCTGCAATACAAAGTACAGCCGGTACACACAGGATCTGGCATAACTGCCATTTTGTCCTGGAAGAAGAGAGATCAAATTCCTGCAGTACATCCTGTATCTTTCTTTTATAAACCCGGTTTCTGTGATTCCGATAAAATACCAGACAGGTAAGTACAGCTCCTGCTGCCATTCCCACCAGTCTCATCTCATAGCTTTTCCCTGTTACGTCGTATCCATACAGCAACAGATATCCAAGAACGAGTGTGGACTGATTAAACATAAATGGATTATGACAGCCGAACAGAATCAGCACTGCCAATGCAGCAATATTTAACAGCATTCCCGGTACCGGGGAAAGCTGATTTGCCAGATGTGGACACACAGTCATAACTGCGAAAAACAAAGCCAGAAGTATGGTAGACTGTCCGGTATGGATTCCGAGATCGGCATTTCGAAATACCATAAGACATAATAAGACAACGACACCTACAATACTGTTCTCATTTCCAAGCAGAATGCTGAAAATAGTAACAAATAAAAAACAAAACGCCATTGTGACCGCTACCTTCGCCATATATACAAACAGATGATAGATTTTTTCTTTTGCGGTCTCACTTTTTTTCAGCAGGTCTTTTGAACCTGCCTGATTCAACTGAAGTTCCTGATAAAATGTCATATAGCACCTCCCGTTTTTATGCAAATAGGCATTTTATCACAAACAGGAAGGTAATTCAAGAATGATTTTTAAAGAAATAATTACCTGGCCAGACTATTGCTTTCAATTCTGATCATACGATATCCGATTCCAATATGCGTCTGGATGTATTGCACACCATTTTTTTCTGGTTCCAGTTTTTTTCGAAGTGTTGCCATAAAAACGCGGAGGGAAGCAATATCATTTTCAGAACACTGTCCCCAGATCTGCTGGGTAATAAATGTATGTGTCAATACTTTTCCCACATTACGGGATAAAAGGCAGAGCAGCTTATACTCAATAGGAGTCAGATGTAATTCTTCACCCTTCAGATATGCACAGCCAGCCGAATAATCGATCTCTAATTCACCATTTTTAAAAACAGAGGTTTCCTGCTGTTCTCCGGTCTGCGTTATTGCAAGTCTCCTTTGCGTAACACGAATACGCGCAAGCAATTCCTCCACGGAAAACGGTTTTGTAATATAATCATCTGCACCAGCGTCCAGTGCTTCAATTTTATCTGTATCCTCACTTCTGGCACTGATCACAATAATCGGCATGTTCGACCAGGTACGGATTTTCTTTATTACCTCTACCCCTTCCATATCTGGAAGTCCGAGATCAAGAAGAACAATATCCGGATGATGAGAGGAAGCTTCCAGAATGGCCGAAGAACCATTCTCTGCTGCCAGATATTTATAGTCATGTGTTTTTAGCGTCGTAATGATCAGATTTCTTATAGGTCTGTCATCCTCAACCACCAGAATTAATGTTTTATTCATTCAATGTCACCTCACTTAAAGGTAAAGTAAAAGTAAAATTACATCCATGGGGATCATGGTCCGTCAGAATCAGGGTTCCGTCATGGGCTTCTATAATAGAGTGACAAAGCGCCAGCCCCAGTCCCAGACTTCGGTGACTATCCGCAACTGTTGTTTTGCCGGTATAAAACATCTGGAAAATATGCGGCTTCATTTCTTCCGGAATCCCAGGTCCATTATCCTCCACGCTTATCTGCGCTTTTCCATCTGTTTTAGTTCCCCGGATGCTGATTACAGTACCTGGCGGCGTATATTTTATGGCATTGTCAATTAAATTTACCAGAACCTGTATAATAAGGCGGACATCCATACGTGCAAGAACAAGTTCTTCACAGTCAGTTACGATTTTATAATCGTCATGCTTCCGGCTGATATGCCGCAGAGCCTCTGCGATCACCTCATCAAGCAGCTGATCTGTAAATTTGAATTTCAGTCTTCCATCATTTAGCCTGGTAATGGAAAGCAGATTCTCCACAACTCCGATCAGCCATTCAGAATCATCATAAATGTCCGTATAGATCTGATGCTTTGTAGCTTCATCCAGCCGTTCACTGTTGCTAAGAAGCATGTCTGCATTGCCTGAAATGGAGCAAAGGGGAGTTCGAAGATCATGGGAAATTGCCCGAAGAAGATCTGCCCGCAACTGTTCGTTTTTTGCTATCACTGCATTTTTCTCTTTTTCCATGGCATTTTGTGCGTTTTCCATTGCAAGTGCACATTCATTTATCACGGACAGCAGGATACTGTATTCAAAAGAGTCCAGTGTTTCTTTCTGCAGCGGTATTCCTATTACTCCATAAACATTGTTCCCGCTCCGGATTGCCAGATATAAGCATTTGGCCTGTGGAAAATGATGTGTGGATGCACCGGCACGCTGTCTGTTTTCATAGGCCCATCTGGCTATCTTCAGTTCTTCAGGTGTTAAAAAATCCTCCGCGTCCTCTTTTTCCTCTCCAGAGAAAAGCTTCCCTTCTGATAATGCTCCATTTTCTACTACATATGCTGTAATATTACGATTCAGCAGGCGAAGGAGCTGTGTACAGGTAACATCAAGAATCTCTATCTCTCCTTTTGCTTTCTGCAGCAAACGGTCTGTATCAAACAAAATCTGTGTACGAAAAGCAAGCTGTGCAGAAAGCTTTGCATGTGTTTTCAGCTTTGCCGCAAGTGCCCCTGTAAGTACGGATGAAATTAGCATTATGAGAAAGGTCACCGGATAACCCACTGCATAGGTCTGAAAAGACATCCTTGGTTCTGTCAGAAAAAAGCAAAATAAAAAGACACTTAAGAAAGAACCGGCTACACTGCATAGATAACCATCTGTCACAATGGAAGTAAGCAAAACCCCCAGAATGTATATGGTTACAATATTCGTGTCCGTGAAATCCAGCTTCTGAAACAGCAGACCAATCAAAGTACATACTGCAAATATAAAAACTGTCAGAAAATAATCCTTTGCAGACGGTTTTTCCATATACCATGTAAATGACCGTTTCTGGTAGTTTCCTGTTTTGACCGTATCCGGAATAATATGGATATCAATATCTGGTACAATTTCAATCAGTTTTTCTGTCAGAGTCACTTTACTGAAAAAATGATTTCGTCGGGCATTACTTTGTCCAATCACAATTTTAGTAACATTTGATAGTCTGGCATACTCTGCGATCTGTACCGGTATGTTTTCCCCATGAGTCATTACGATTTCTGCTCCCAGATTTTCTGCATACCGAATATGTTCTTCCAGTTTTTCTTTATCTAAGTCTTCTGATTTTGTGCCAGTGCGAACGTACAAGGCTGTAAAACGTGCCTGCAACGCATTCGCCATTTTTGCCGCTGTATCTATTATTTTCTTATTGGAGGGTGCTGCTGACAGACAAACAAGGATATGTTCATCTGTTTTTTTATTATCCTCTTCAATTCCCAGACTCATCCTGCCAGTCCCCTTTTTCTGCCTTTTTTGCAATTATATCATGCGACTGTATTATGGTCAAAATTCTTTTTTTCATACCCGGACTGTCCATCAAAAATTATAATTTCAGCTTCCTTATATTCAATTTTACACTCATGAATCTCTCTTAACAATTCTTCATCTGAAAGAGTATTCAAAAACAATGTCTTCGATGACTGCTGTTTTTCTTCCATATTTTCCTGAATTTCGCCCCAAAACTGATCTGCTTTATTTGCAATATAAAATCCAAGTCCAAACATACAAAATACAGTAACTGCCAATATTCCTTCTGCCATTGTCTTCACCTCTATAGCAGCCTCTCCATAACAAATGACTATATTCTGAAACATTTCTGAAGGGCTCTGTATTCTCCTAACACCAGTAATTTATGATTCTCTTCAAAATACGTATCCGGTGAAATTGCAATACCAAATTCTCCTTCATTTTTTACTGCCAGAATATTAATATTGTAGCGTTTTCTGATATCCAGTTCTCCTACTGTTTTTCCAACCCATTCTTCCGGCACTTCCACTTCAAAAATCGCATGGGATGCATCCACCTCCATATAGTCGAGGATGTGATCATCTGTATAACGGATCGAGGCCCACTTTGCAACCTGCTTTTCCGGGTAAACCACTTTATCCGCACCATTGCGCAAAAGGAATTTTTCCTGAACATCACGCTCAGCCCTGGATATCACCAGTTTCGCTCCCAGTTCTTTCAGAAGGGAAGTTGTTTCAAGAGAATTCTGAAAGCTTCCTCCAATGGTTACAAAACAGATATCGTAATTTCCTATTCCAAGGGAACGCAAAAATTCAGCATTGGTACTGTCACCAATCTGCGCATTGGTCACAAATGGTAATGCTTTATCTACTCTCTCCTCATTCCAGTCAACTGCCATAATTTCATGTCCCAGCTGATTCAGCTGCTTAGCAATATGTCTTCCAAATCTTCCAAGTCCAATAAGCAATACATTTTTCATAATTATATTTTCTCCTTCTTATCCAACTGTTATTTTCTCCAGAGGCAGTTTTGCATTTCCCCTGTTTCTTCCTGAAAGCACCGCATAAATCAGAGTCAGACCACCTACACGCCCCAAATACATCAGTATAATCAGCACAATTTGCGAAAACATATGAAGCTTCGGTGTAATTCCCAACGTGAGTCCTACTGTTCCCACAGCTGAAGCAGCTTCATACAGGCAGTCTAAAAGAGGAAGTTCTTCATATATACTGATTGCAAGTCCGCCGCAAAAAAATAACGTAAAATAAAGCATGGCGATTGTCGCCGCATTTTTTATCACATGGTATTCCAGCCTCCTGCCAAAAGCCCCTGCATTTTCCTGGCTTCGGAATGTGGCAATTGCATTTAACAAAAGAACTGTAAACGTTGTGGTTTTCATTCCACCAGCTGTAGAACCAGGTGAACCGCCAATCAGCATTAACAATATCATAACAGCTTTTGAGGCTTCACTCATCTTTGAAATATCAATCGTGTTAAATCCGGCAGTTCTTGTAGTTACCGATTGGAACGCCGCAGCTAATAAGCGATTCCCTGCGGATAGATTTTTTAAATCACAGGTGAAGAAAAAAATAATCGGAATTAAAATCAGGCATGCAGTAGTCACAAGGATAATCTTGCTTTGCATGCGATAACGTTTAAACTTCATTTTGTTGGTATAAATATCGTCCCAGGTGAGAAAACCGATTCCCCCTATGATGATCAGAAGCATAATCACTACATTTATAAGAACATTTGCAGAATACCCGGTCAGGGAAGGAAAAGGATTTGCAGATGTTCCCAGAATATCAAAGCCTGCATTACAAAAAGCGGAAATAGAATGAAAGACTGACAGCCAAATTCCCTTTCCTTTGTAATCCCATAAAAAAACCGGCAGCAGTAACACTGCCCCTGCAGCTTCAATCAAAAATGTCCCCTTTAAAATAAACCTTGTCAATCTGACGATTCCGCCAACCTTAGGCGCGGAAATCGCATCCTGCATGGTACTTCTCTGCATAAGGGATATTTTTTTACCGGAAAGAAGGGAAACAGATGCCGCCACCGTTACCACTCCCAGACCGCCTATTTGTATGAGTATAAGAATAATCGTCTGTCCTGCCAGAGACCAGTAGCTTCCGGTATCCTTTACTACAAGCCCGGTTACACATACCGCCGAAGTGGCTGTAAAAAGAGCCTCATGAAACGGAGTTGGTATTCTATCTACAGATGAAAATGGAAGCATTAAAAGAATGCTTCCCAAAAGGATCACTCCTGCAAATCCCAGAATTATTAGCTGAAAAGATGTCAGATGTTTTTTCTTATATGATTTTTCCGTCATAAACGATCAGAACTCCTTAAGAATGATTACTTTTTTGTTGCACTCATTATATATAATTGCCTTTAAAGATGGCATAAGAGTATCTGATTCCGTATTAAGATTGTATAAAGATGTGTAAAAAATTAGATCTGATATTACTCTCCTTTTGACTTTGCCCTGGCAGGAATATCTCCCACTCCATTCAAAACCATAGTTGGACGATATGCATACATTTTAAGTGTATCCCTCGTCGAGCACCCAGAAAGGACCAGCACTGTAGACATACCGCTTTCCATTCCTGAAATCACATCTGTATCCATTCTGTCACCAATCATGACAGCCTCTGCTGAGTGACAACCAAGCATATTTTTTCGCATTAAAATCAATGTTGGATTTCTCCATATTCATATATTTCCTGCCTTTCTGGATTATTTAAAACATTAAAACATTTTTTCATAAAATCAAATACAGAATAATGTGAAATTAAAGTAAATTTGTGGTACTAATCTCACACCTTACAAAAAAGCGACTCGCAAACCATGTATGTGTAGGTCTGCGAGCCACCTTTTATTTTCATCTTACCATTTTATCAATAAAGGTATTATCTTTTTTTTATCTTTGAAACGATAGTGGAGAAATTCTTATCATCATCCGTACCAAAGTTTTCACGCTCTTTTTCCCTCATAGTACGGTTCTTACTTCTGTAAGAGTGAAATCCATTTTTAATTTCAGCCCAGAATGTTCGTGGCGAAACACCATTTGCTTTGTCATGTTTAGATGGATGTAACACATACAGCAACAGCGTTAGGAGTACGCCAAAGCCTGTGTCCAGAATACGTGCAATTGTGTATAGAAAAACCCGTTCTTTCCCAACCGTAAACATGACAACAAAGTAGATCACAATTCCAGGCTGAATTGCAGAATCTGCCCCCAGTGCGAAATTACACCAGAGTACAAGACAAAGACCTGCAACAAGCCATATCCAGTCAGGTATTCCAAATGGCTGACTGGTATATAGCCCATGAAAAGGAATCACCAGAAGACCGCCCACAAGCGTTCCGATCACACGATTGAACCCATTGTGGAAACCCTCTTCAAACTGACTTCCTACCCCGTATACCGCACCAATCAGTGCAAAACAGGGATTTCGCCCGTCCAAAGGATATTTATAAATAATAGATGTAACCAATACTACCAGAGCTGTACGCCACATACGTTCTGTCAGACGAGGCGATTTGAAGTTTTTCAACGGCGTAAGCTGCCATTTGTTTTTCACTTCTGCTCTGTCCAGCATTTCCTGTGGTCCCATAATATTATTTATAAAGTCTTATGACAGGTACGCGCAATTACATCAAGCTGCTGTTTCTTTGTTAAGGAAATAAACTTCACAGCGTAACCGGAAACACGGATGGTAAAGTTCTGATACTCCTCTTTTTCCGGATGTTCCATTGCATCGATCAGCTTCTCGGTACCGAATACGTTTACATTCAGGTGATGTGCATCCTGCGTAAAATATCCATCCAGAATCTGAACCAGATTGTTCTTGCGCTCCTCATTCTCATGTCCAAGTGCATCCGGATTGATGGTCTGAGTGTTGGAAATTCCATCCAGCGCCCAGTGATACGGAATCTTGGCAACAGAGTTCAGGGAAGCCAGAAGTCCATTCTGCTCTGCACCGTAGGATGGGGAAGCGCCTGGGGCAAAGGAGGTGTATGCCTTACGGCCGTCCGGTGTCGCACCGGTAGCTTCGCCATAAACTACGTTAGAAGTAATTGTCAGAATAGAAGTACTTGGCTTGGAATCGCGATAGGTATGACGGCGGCGGATCTTGTCAAAGAAGGTGCGCAGCAGCCAGGTTGCGATCTCATCTGCACGAGGATCATCATTACCATAACGCGGGAAGTCGCCCTCAATCTCAAAATCCTTTGTAATGCCTTCTTCGTCACGGATGATCTTTACTTTCGCATACTTAATTGCGCTAAGTGAATCAACAACATGTGAAAATCCGGCAATTCCAGTTGCAAAGGAGCGATCGCAATCGTTGTTGATCAAAGCCATCTCCGCAGCCTCATAATAATATTTATCATGCATGTAATGGATCAGATTCAGCACGTTTACATAAATGTCTGCCAGCCAGTCCATCCACCAGTCGAATTTCTCGATTACCTCGTCATAGTCTGCATATTCAGAAGTAATACGCTGCATAGCAGGTCCGCACTGGATTCTGTGTTTCTCATCAAAACCACCGTTGAACGCATAGAGCAAAGTCTTTGCAAGGTTTGCACGTGCACCAAACAGCTGAATCTCTTTTCCTGTTTTTGTTGCGGAAACACAGCAGCAGATGGAGTAATCATCTCCCCACTCCGGTTTCATAACCTCATCGTTCTCATACTGGATGGAGCTAGTGTCAATGGAAATCTTAGCTGCATATTTCTTGAATGCAGTTGGAAGATTCGGGCTGTAAAGAACAGTCAGATTCGGCTCCGGACTTGGTCCCATGTTTTCCAGAGTATGAAGGAAACGGTAGTCTGTCTTTGTAACCATATGTCTTCCATCCAGGCTTGTGCCGCCCACTTCCAGAGTAACCCAGGTAGGATCTCCGGAAAACAGCTGATTGTATTCCGGAATACGGGCAAATTTTACCAGACGGAATTTCATGGTCATATGGTCGATCAGCTCCTGTGCCTCAGACTCGGTAAGGGTACCATTCTGAATGTCACGCTGAATATAAATGTCAAGGAAAGTAGAGATACGTCCAACACTCATTGCGGCACCGTTCTGCGTCTTAACAGCTGCCAGATAACCGAAGTACAACCACTGGACTGCCTCTTTGGCGTTTCTTGCAGGTTTTGAGATATCATATCCGTAAACCTTTGCCATCTCTTTCATTTCATTAAGAGCTTTCAGCTGCTGGCTGATTTCTTCACGCATGCGGATCACATCATCGTACATGTTTCCGCAGCCAGCGCGGTAATGAGCCACTTTTTTCGCCTCAATGAGACGGTCAATTCCGTAAAGAGCTACACGGCGGTAGTCACCAACAATACGTCCACGGCCATAAGTATCCGGCAGACCGGTAACAACGTGTGTTTTTCTTGCAAGACGCATCTCAGGAGTATACGCGCCAAAAACAGCGTCATTGTGGGTAGTTACATAGGTTGTAAAAATTTTCTTCAATTCCGGATTGATCTCATATCCGTAAGTTTCAGCTGCCTGAACTGCCATACGGATACCACCGTAAGGCATAAATGCACGTTTCAGCGGTTTGTCTGTCTGCAGTCCTACGATCTGCTCCAGCTCCTTCATATCCTCGCTGATGTAGCCAGGTCCATATGCGGTAAGGCCAGAAACAACTTCTGTCTCACATTCCAAAACGCCGCCTTTTTCACGTTCTTCTTTCTGAAGCTTCTGGACATGATTCCATAACTTCTGAGTACGCTCTGTAGGATCAGCCAGAAATGATTCGTTTCCATCATATGGGGTATAGTTTTTCTGGATAAAATCGCGTACATTGATCTCTTCCTGCCAGATTTCACCACAAAATCCGTCCCATGCGCCATTGCTGTCAAATTTTCCAGGGGCTGTCATTGGCATTGTTTGGATCCTCCTTATTTGATAAACTTAACTTCTGGATAAATTGCCTGTTTAGCGGCTTCTTTTCGCTCATTGAAGATAACCTTGTTCTCCTCAAACAGGTTGCGTCCCTGTGCATCAATGGATACGATCAGCGGGCCAAACTCTTTTACTTTATTGCACCATAAGGTCTCTGGCATTCCAAGCTCGTCCCAGTGATGCTCCGCGATCTTCTCAACCTCCGTAGCCGCTACTACTGCACAGCCAGCTGGGAAGACACAGTGGATTGCTCCAAACTCTTTGCATGCACGCTCTGTGTTCGGACCCATTCCGCCTTTTCCAACGATTACTCTTACGCCGGTAAGCTTGGTAAATTCATACTCAAATTTTTCCATACGCATGGAGGTTGTCGGTCCAACGGAAACCATTTCGTAGTCATCCTCTGTTCCCTCGATCTTACGAACGATAGGGCCAGCGTGGAAAATAGCCTTGTCCTTGATGTCATATGGAAGCTCTCTTCCATACTCAACCAGACGGCGGTGTGCCACGTCACGGCAGGTCATCAGATCTCCGTCCAGCCATACAATATCGCCGATTTTGATGTCAGCCAGGTCTTCTGCACTGACTGGTGTAATAAGAACTTTTTTATCTCCTCTGATTTCGATCATGATTTTTCCCTCCGATTATGCGTTGAATTTCCATGTGGAATGTGTATCACAGGTTACTGTAAGGTCAGAATTTACGATCAGGTGACCGCGGCGGTGTGACCAGCAGCCTACGTTTACTGCAACACCGATTGTAGATGGATGACGGGCTGTATTCTCAATATTAACTCCCATTACAGAATATTTTCCGCCCATTCCCTGCGGTCCAAGGCCGATTGCATTGATTCCGTCTTCCAGAAGCTTCTCCATTTTGGCTGCGTTTGCGTTGTCGTTGTGAGAACCGATTGGGCGCATAAGTGCTTTTTTTGAGTTGAGGGCTGCTGTCTCTACAGATGTTCCTACACCTACACCTACAAGAAGCGGAGGACATGCATTCAGTCCGTAGGTTGTCATCTGATCAAGAACAAAATCGGTAACACCTTCATATCCTGCGCCTGGCATAAGTACCATAGCTTTTCCTGGAAGGGTGCATCCGCCGCCTGCCATGTATGCGTAGATCTCACATTTGTCGCTGTTTGGAACGATATCCCACCATACTGTCGGAGTTCCTTTTCCAACGTTTTTCTTGGTGTTGTACTCGTCGAAGGTTTCTACAGAGTTATGTCTTAATGGTGCTGCAAAAGTAGCCTGTACAACTGCTTCTTTCAGAAGAACTTCCAGTTCATTGATATATGGGAAATTAGTTCCGCATTTCAGCCAGAACTGAAGAACTCCTGTATCCTGACAGCTTGGACGGTTCAGTTCTACAGCCAGTCCCTGATTCTTGGTCATTGTCTCATAAAGTACTTTTGGAAGCGCTGCGCTTTCCTGTGAGCCAAGCTCTTCCAGTTTTGCTACTACGTCGTCTGGTAATTTTTTTCCAATGTGAGCAACAAAGTCTGCCACCATATCTGTTAATACTTTAACTCCATTTTCCTTAGTCATGATTTACCTCCTGATTATTAAATGGTTTGGCATTTTATTTTTGGTTATTTATATAAAGCAGTAATTTACCGCTTTATATCGTATTGTTTTTCTTCTCACTCCTTAGGGATAGAATGGGAAAAGAATGGGCAGCAGAATCATACAAATTGCAAAGGATACCAGAATCAACGGTAAACCAGATTTTACGTAATCCTTGAATTTATATCCTCCAAGACCTACTACCATAGTATTTGCAGGCATTCCAATGGGTGTTGCATATGCACAGGAACCTGCGATTACGGTTGCTATAACAACGGCTCTTGGATCTGCTCCAAGATTGTTTGCCAGGGAAACGGCAATTGGAATCATCAGTGCTGTTGTGGCTGTGTTTGACATAAAGTTTGTCAGTGCACAGGTTACAATGAAGATTACCAGAAGAAGGATTACCGGATTCGGATCTGCCCCCAGAAGTCCAACAAGCTTGTCCGCAATCAGCTCACCAGCACCGGTTGTATCCAGAGCTTTTGCCAGTGCAAGAGAACCACCGAACAGTAATACCACTTTCAAATCGATGGAAGCCAAAGCTTCTTTTTCTGAAAGTACACCTGTCAGCACCAGAACAATTGCTCCGATACAGGCGGAAAGCTGAATGCTGATTCCGATCATTTCCTCGAAAATCATTGCAAGGATTACAAGTATCAGAACCACCAGTGATACGGTCTGTTTCCACTTCGGAACATCGCTGAAATCTTTCTGATCTTCAATTGCTGCCCCTGCTGCTCCTTTTCCATCTGGAAGAAATCTGTATCCGATAAATATGAAGTAGAGGATTCCCAAAATTAACATCGGAACTCCAACTGGTGCATACATGAAGAAGCTTGTGGAAAGCCCCATTTCCTGAAGTGCATTTACACCCATCAGGTTTCCAGGTGCGCCGATGATGGAAAGATTTCCGCCAAGTGCTGCTGCAAATACCAGTGGCATCAGAAGGCGGCTTCTTGAATAGCCGGATTCATCGGCAATTCCACAGACCACAGGGATCAGAACTGCTGCTGTACCTGTATTGGATAAGAATCCAGACATGATTCCCACAATTACCATAATTGCAATGATCAGCGTTCTTTCTGTTCTGGCAAATCTGGTAACCAGACCTCCAATTTTATTTGCCATTCCTGTTTCAAATAATGCCTGGCCGACTACAAACATGCCGACACAAAGGATTACGTTGCTGTTTACATACTGTGAAAATGTGGTAGATACATCCAAAACTCCGGTGAGTGTCAATCCAATCGCACAGATTGAAGCGGTAAGTCCAAGTGGAATTTTTTCAAGGATGAAACTAATGATCGTAAACACAAGAAACAGCAGTGTGATTGTTTGTTGAGACATTTGTAAATCTCCTTTCACTTCTTTTTCTTTGTATTAATCTCTCTTGAAAGGTACCGGCCGTGCACGTTTCCTTTGATGAGTTTATTATAACCTTTGCACATGTAAAAAAACAAATTAATGGACTGTATGTCCCCATAAATATTTTTTATAATCTCATTTTTCGAAAATGTTTTTTGTGCAATATTGCCATATGATATTGAATTATATAAAGGTATGTGGTATTTTTTAAGAAAAAATGAATTAGAATTAGGGGTACTTATATTATGACGCTCAACCAATTACGCTACTTCTGTACGGCAAGCCGCTGCCACAGCATCACCAAGGCAGCTGAAGAATTATATGTCACCCAACCCACCGTGTCCGTGGCAATCCGTGATCTGGAAATTGAATTTGGTATCAGCCTTTTCTATCGAAAAGGGAACCAGCTGATTCTGACCCAGGAAGGCGAGGAACTTTACGAAAAAGCAACTTACATTCTTCAATATTGCAACGAACTTCAGGCAGACTATTCCAGCATGGCAAGAGTAAAACCACCTCTCCGTATTGGAATCCCGCCTATGCTTAGCACCGTATTTTTCCCAGAGCTTCTTATAGCCTTTCATCAGGAATATCCGAATATAGCCGTTGTACTGGAGGAATATGGGTCTGTCCGTGCCTGTAATCTGGTCCAGAACGATACGCTTGATCTGGCACTGGTAAATATGGAACAGTATAATATTGACAAATTCCATAACGCTGTTCTGGCTAACGATCAGATTGTTTTCTGTGTGAGCAATGATCATCCACTGGCAGACAAAGAAGTGGTTACGATCAAAGAAATGTCAAAAGAATCCTTGATTTTTTTCAATGCTGATTCTGTGCAGAACCAGCTTATTAAAACACGCTTTGAAATGGAAGGCTACACCCCTAACATAGTCATGCGTAGCAGCCAGATTCATACCACACTTCAGTTTGTAAAAACCTGTAAATACAGCTGCTTCCTCTACTCGAGCATGATTGATAAATTTATCTCCTTCGGTATCACTGGGATTCCACTTAGCTCCCCCATACACATAAAGATTGGAATGATTTGGAAAAAGGGAAAATACATCAGCGGTGATATGCAGAAGTTTTTGAACTTCACCAGAATGTACTACCGGGAACATCCCCTGACTCAGAAGCTTTCAACACCACGAAGTTGATTCCCTTTTCCAAAATCCACTACTATAAAACCCGGATTTACAAAAAAGATACAGACCCACAGTAATTACTGCAGATCTGTATCTTTTTTATTCGAAAGTTCCGGTAAATTTCCAGACCATGTCTGGTTCCTCAGGAAGGTAAGTTACATTAGGGCGCCAGGTTGCAATAACCATATCTTCTGAATTTACCCATAAGCAATATTCTTCTTTATAAGAAGTATTTATAAGTCCTACAGACAGATACAATGCTTCTTTATCCATGGCATAAGCCACACTGTGATATCTTTTTGTAAAATCCTCTGAATAAAGATCATTGCGTTTCCATGCTTTGTAGCCAGCATAAAGTACTTTCTGTTCACCATTTATGATTGCTTCAATTTTTACTTGATAGCCCTCTTTCGTAATCACCGCACTCTCGATCTTTCGCGGATTTTCTGTAAAAAGAATCTTTCTGTCAAACAATCTGACAGCTTCTTTTCGTGCAGTTCGATATGCACCCTCCGGCTGAACGAGTGACAGGCTGCTTATCTTAGCCCGAAGTGCTTTCTCTGCCGTCTCCAATTGTTCCTCTTTGCATGGCTCCAAAACTGCTTCCTTTATATACTTTAAGCAAATATCTGCTGCAAGATATTCCCTTGCACCAGCTGTAATTCCGATTGCCACCGGAAGATCACGGAAACAGATCAGATACTGGCCAAATGCACCTTCAGCTGCAAAAATTTCTTTTCCTGATTTTATATGATAAGCATAGTGTGTCAGTGCTTTCTTTTCATCTCCCGGAATTTCTACTCTCATTTTTCCCATTTCTTCAATCCACCAGGCCGGCACAAGCTGTTCGCCGTTCCAGTTTCCCTTCTGAAGCAGAAGCTGTGCCAATTTGGAAATCTGTGGTGCAGTCAGATACATTCCCCATCCACCGGTGTTATGTCCTTCCGGACTTGTCAGCCAGTTGATTTGGCCAAAGCCAATTTTATCAAAAACTCTCTTCTGCATGATGGACAGACAGTTTTCTCCCATTACCTTAGATACGATTCTGGAAAGTGTATAACTGCATCCGGAATCATAATGAAAAGCCTTTCCGATGTCTTCGCGAATTTTTGGCTGTTTCAGCCAGTTTGTCTCCCAGTCTTTCTTGATTCTGGAAAACCACACATTGTTGCAACATTCCTTTGAGCCTGCCTGCATAGTAAGCAAATCATAGATTGTAATATCTTCCAGTGCTTCATCATAGGACGTTGGCAGTTCTTCTCTCACATAATCCAGAAGATGATCTTCCAGATGAAGTTTTCCTTCGTCTACAGCAAAACCAACACAGATGCTGGTTCCGATTTTAGACAGAGAATGCATCATCTGCGGTTCATTCAGTGAAAAAGGTGCCCAGGCTCCTTCCAGAACTGTCTCGCCTTTGTAACGTACAGATATGCTGTGCAATTCCACTGTATTCTCAAGTTCCTCCAGCATTTCTGTCAGTTTTATTGGATTAAGCTCTGTTCTTGTAAATATATTATTCATTGTTCTCCTCCTCGGACGGCTGCCAGATAGATGTTTCAATACGGATACCACCTTTATTTGTAAGATAAATTCCAATCAGGATCAATACAACCATCACGATAACTGCGGAAACTGCATATGCTGGCTTGATACTGAAGATTCCTTTCATAAAGATTACTGTATATATAATAATACTGATCGTGCAAAAAGCATAGAGACCGCCTTTTTTAAGATGGAATTTATTTTTACTCCATGCTTCTGGATATTTCTTTGGAAGACGTGAGATTGCATATACAACCGTTACATTCATGAAGAATGTGATCACCTGGAAAATATTTGTGATCGTTACGATACTCATGTCAAAAATAATCGGAAGCAATACTACGATCAATGTATATGTATAGATTAAAAATGGCGCACCAAAACGATTTTCCTTCAGAATTCCTTTCGGGAGCCATCCATCTTTTGCAGCCTGCGCGATTGGATATCTGACATCATTAAATACTCCATTCAGTGTTGTAATGATTGCCATAATTGGTCCACCAATCATAAAAATCTTGTAGACAGCTGACGGCAGGATTGCCTGTGCTGCCGGAAGAATCGTTTCTACACCTGCTACCTCATCATGCGGAAGAACACCTCCGGTTACCATAGCCAGTCCTACATAAATAACCAAAAGGCATGGTACACAGGACATTGCGGCAAACGGAACATCTTTTGTTGCTTTCTTTGCATCTTTTCCATACCAAAGAATATTGTAATAACCGTTAGCAGAGTTGATCAGAAGCAGCGCAGCAAGCATAAATCCTTTGAATCCACCAGTAAACATTTTTTCACCAGAAAAATCAAAGATGGGCTGTCTGATCTGTGTAAGTCCAAAAATAACATATAACACCATTGTGATTAAAAGGATTGTAGACAGTACTTTACTGACTTTTGCAAAAATATCCATTCCAAGAAGATTCAGCACAAACAGGACAAGCACACCTACGATTGCAATTGTCTTGACTGTAATGTTCGGAAGAAGATTATTGATATACAGTCCCAACGCCAGAGCAAAAGAACTATTCAGAATCGGTGTTACCAATTTCGTGTAGGCAACCAGTCCACCGGCACTAACACCAGAAAGATTTGTTACAATAGAATATGGACCTCCTGCCACTCGCATGGTCCCACCCAGAATAATATATGGGAACACCATAAAAAATCCCATAACAATTGCTGTTAAATAGGCAAGCCATACAGAATATCCTGTATATGCCATTGCTGGGCCAATCAGAGTTACCATTCCTGATCCAATTACCATTCCTACTGCGATTGCGAACATATCTCCTCTGCCAAGAATTCCTGGCTTCGGTTCAGAAGTATTCACAATGATGTTTTTAGTGCTCATTTTACCTCTCCTTTTGTTTTCTGTTATTTATTTTTTATATTTGATATTGTATACAATTCAAGAATAAACAAAAACGCCTTCTTTGTCAATAAGATTTAACATTTTCGACGTTTTGCAAAAAATTACTATTTGATTTTTGTATATATTTACTACTTACTGGTACTGAAGAAGAAAATTCCTACAGCTCTCCTCAATATGAGCATGCATTTTGACATAGCATTCCACTTCATTTCCCCTTCGGATACACTCGACAATCTCTTCATGATCATTAAGTGATTTACGTACATGCTCCTCTTCATTTATTTTCATTCCTCTTGAAAGCCCGTTCCACAACTCTGATAACATATTTTCAAGTTTGTTATTTCCTGCTGCAAGCCACAGCTCCATATGAAATGTCTGGTTCAAGCTGGCATAACTTTCGTAATCTTTATCCTCAATTACTTCCCGCGAGACCTTGAGAATCTGATCGATTCTTTTAAGGTCAATTTTGTTCTTGCAGCAAAGTACACAGGCTTCACTTTCCAATGCTGCCCGAATTTGGAAATGCTCCTGAATTGTTTTTTCTGTTACTCCTACAACAACTGCCCTCTTATTCTGCTTCAGTTCCAAAAGACCGTCCCTTGCAAGAATCTGGAAAGCTTCCCGCACTGGTGTAATGGATACACCAAGTTCCTGCGCTGTACTTTCCAATGTCAGAACCTCTCCTGCTGTAATCTTTCGGGACAGAATTGCTTCTCGAAGTGTTGCTGCGATTTTCTCTCGAATAGGTAATGTTTTAATGGGTTTGAGTCCAAGCATTTTCTTTCTCCTGTTCTGAAGCCTGTTTGAAAAATCATTCCCGCAATCTGCACGCCCCACTTTGCGGTATATTT
>ERZ791886.782-NODE-782-length-18299-cov-4.466290_pt1 | contig 18299 bp, 17 predicted proteins | sample MGYA00510158_ERZ791886 | MGnify/ENA primary metagenome ERZ791886 (study PRJEB30046, sample SAMN00792063) | human gut metagenome | study: EMG produced TPA metagenomics assembly of the A metagenome-wide association study of gut microbiota in type 2... | reverse complement strand
GGCGGGGGAGGAGGCGGACACCGCCTCCTCTATGAGGCTTTCGTCCACCAGACCCAGGATTTGAAACAACCGCTCCGCTTTCACAAAAACACCTCCTCCTGTTCCAGATAGGTCCGCAGGGCCTTCCGGGTGCGGAAGAGAGAGGACTTGACCTTCCCCTCTCCGCAGTTCATTCCGGCGGCAATATCCGCCACACTCTGCCCGTACCAGTACCGCCGCAGGAAGATGATGCGGCTCTCCGGACTCTGCCGCCGCAGAAACGCGCTGATGAGCGACGCGATTTCCTGGTCCTCCATCGTCTTCTCGGTTCCGTGGGGCTCCGGCACACAGTCATCCAGCTCCCCCAACAGCACCTCCATGCCGTCCCCGCCCCGTTTGGCGGTGCGGCTCTGCTTCCAGCGGTCCAGAGAGAGGTTGCGGACGATGCGCCCCAGCCAGGCCCGGAAGGCGGAGGGGCGGGCCGGAGGAATGGCGTTCCAGGTGCGCAGATACGTGTCGTTGACGCACTCCTCCGCGTCGCTGTGACTGCGGAGGATGTTCCAGGCAATCCCCGCCAGGAAGCCGCCGTATTTGCCGTGGGTCTCGTCAATAGCCCGCTGATCCCGCTGCCAGTACAGGTCGATGATCTCCGCGTCCTCCATGTTATCCTCCTCTCTCCCGCAGCAGCTCGTTGGCAAAGCGGTTCAGCGCCTCGCAGGGCGCATAGGCGGTGCGCCAGCCGGTGCCGTCGATAATCAGAAACGGGTTGTAGGCCGTGACGTTCGCAGCTGTGCCGTCAGCCATGGTCACCGTGAACAGGACGGTCTGTCCGGCATACTCCGAATAGGACTGGTCCGGCCGCGTGATGCGGACATCTGCCAGCAGATCCGCCAGGGTCTCGATCTCCCCGGCATCCAGCTCCAGTGTCACATCCGGGGGGCCCACCAGGACGGTGGCTGCGGCGATGTCCGCCGCCTCCAGACCCCGGAAGGGCCTCCGGCCCCAGAACAGCAGTCCTGCCGCCAGCGTCAGCAGGATGGCCAGCACGGCTCCGCCCATCAATAAGTACCGCTTTTGCAGATTCATGGGATCCTCCTCCTGTCTCCAGCCCACGGCCGGAGGTTCTCTCACCAACATAGACGAGAAAACGTGATGCCGGTTGCAAAGAAGTGGAAATTTTCCAAAGGAAACCGCTCTGGAGCGCGGACGCTCCAGAGCGGTTTTGAAAGAGAGCGGGGATCAGGCCTCCAGCAGCCCCAGGCTCACCAGGAACTCCCGGGCCACCTCATCCACAGTGCGGCCCTCCACGTCCACCTGGTAGGTCAGTTCCGCCATCTGCTCGGTGGGGATCTTGCCCGCCAGCTGGTTCAGAATGTCCGCCACCTCCGGGTACTTCTCCAGCAGATCGTCCCGCACCAGAAAGACGCCGTTGTAGTCGGGGAAGAAGCTCTGGTCGTCCTCCAGGACCTTCAGCCCGACCTTTTTGTTCAGGCCGTCGGTGGAGTAGACCACCGCCACATCGAAGCTGCCGTTTTCAATGGCGGAGTACTTCAGGCCCATATCCACAGAGACCGCGTCCTGGAAATTCAGACCGTAGAACTTCACAAAGGGGTCATACTTCATGCTGCCCTCCAGGGTGAAGAACTCCTGCTCCGCGCCGAAGGTCAGCTGGTCCGCAATGGGGATGAGGTCGCTGATGGTCTCCAGGCCGTACTCGTCCGCCAGGGCCTGGGGCACGCCGATGGCGTAGGTGTTTTCAAAGCCCAGCTGCTCCAACTGGGTGAGGCCGTAGCTGTCCAGCTCGCCCTGGACGTAGTCGTAGATCGTCATGCCCTCCGGAACGTCCACCGTGTCCTGGCCCAGGAAGGTGGTGAGGATCGTGCCGTCGTAGGAGATCATCAGGTCGCAGGTGTGGCTGTCATCCTTCAGGGAGTTCCAGTTGTTCACCTGGGACATCTGATCCTGAATGGTGATGGTCAGGTCCGTCTGGTCCTCCACCAGCATCTTTACCATGTGGTGCATCAGCTGGGTTTCGGAGTAGTCGCCGTCATAGAGAAGAATGTCGCCGGTGCCGCCGCGGCCATAGGGCAGCAGCAGGATGAACGCCAGTACGATGGCCGCCACCGGGATCCACATTTTCTTGGAGCCGCCCCGGCTCTTGCGCATCTGCCCCTCGAACCAGCTCATGATGAGGTCCAGCACCACGGCGATGACCATAAGGACGCCGGTGGCCGCCAGAATCAGGGACATATCGGAGATCCGGATGGCCTGGGTGATGACGCCGCCCAGACCGCCGCCGCCCACGAAAGCTGCGAATACCGCAGTGCCGATGGCGTTTACCACCGCGATGCGGATGCCGGTGAACACCGTGGGGAAGGCCAGGGGGAACTCCACCATCAGCACCCGGTAGGGCTTGCTCATGCCCATGCCCCGGGCGGCTTCCTTCACACCCGGGTCCACCTCCTGGAGTCCCAAGCAGGTGTTCCGCACAATGGGCAGCAGGGAGTACAGCGTGATGCCGGTGATGACCGTCAGCTTGCCGGGGTCCAGCACCACCATGATGATGCCCAGAAGGGCCAGGGAGGGAATGGTCTGCAGCAGGTCCACAATCCGCAGGATGACGGGCCGGGCGGTCTTGGAGACGTATGCCCAGATGCCCAAGGGCAGTCCCACGGCGATGGACAGCAGGCTGGCTGCCAGAACGATGAAGAGATGTTGAAAAATCAGGTCCCAGCTCATTTGCCCGCCTCCTTTCGCAGGCCGCGGGGCGTGACCCTTTTCTGCAGCAGGTCAATGACCAGTCCGAAGAGAACGGCCAGTATGGCCGCCGGGATGGCCCCCAGGAGAATCAGCGTGTTGTTGTTGGAGCTGGTGCCCCGGTACACAAAGTCGCCCAGGCCGCCCAGGCCGATCATGGAGGCCAGCACCGCCCAGGAGACGGTGTAGATGGCGGCCATCCGCAGCCCCGAGATGATGACCGGCATGGCCAGGGGCAGCTCCACCCGCACCAGCGTCTGGAAGGAGGACATGCCGCAGCCCTTGGCGGCCTCGATATATTTCGGCTCTACCTCCAGAATGCCGGTGTAGGTGTTTTTCAGCACTGGGAACATGGCGTACACACTGAGGGCCACGATCACCGTGGGATAGATATTCCCCCACCAGATGAACAGCACGCCGATGAACACCAGGCCGGGAATGGTCTGGAAGATGGAGAGAATGGGGATGATGATGCCCGACAGCCACCGCGGGATTCGGGAGAGGAGGATGCCGAACACCAGTCCCGCCGCAAAGCCGATGACCACGGAGATCAGCACATATATCGTGTGCAGTCCGATGGCCCGCAGCAGGTCGGCGCCGTAGTCCTGGATCAGCGTCATCATTTGGAATCACCCCACAGATTCTCCGCCACGCTGCGGGCCACGCTGGTCTTGGTGACGATACCGGCGATGGTGTCGTCCGCATTCAGCACCACCACGTAGTTGGCACCGGAGTCCAGCAGGTAGTCGAAGCTCTCCTTGGCCTCGTCCCCCACCCGGACGGTCCGGGCAGTCTGGCGGATCAGAGGCTCGATGCTGGTGAGTTCCCGGCCCCAGTGGCGGATGTCGCCGATGGAGATGGTGCCTAAGTACCGGTTCTGCTCGTCTGTGACCAGCAGGGTGTCCACGCTGCCTCGGGCCATGCGCTCGGCGCACTCCAGCACGCCGCGGTCCTTCCGGACGCTGAACACATTGGTGCGCATGAAGCTCTCTACTTTGGAGGGGGCGGTGTCCGGCGTGTGCTTGCCCATAAAGGTGCGGACCAGATCGTTGGCGGGGTGCTCCAGCATCTCCTCGGGGGAGGCCATCTGGACGATTTCTCCGGCGGCCATGAAGATGATGATGTCCGCCAGCTTCAGCGCCTCGCTCATGTCGTGGCTGACGAAGACGATGGTCTTGTTCAGCTTCTGCTGCAGGTTCTTCACCTCGTCCTGCAGGGACTCGCGAGTCAAGGGATCGAGAGCGGAGAAGGGCTCATCCATCAGCACGATGGGGGGAGAAGCCGCCAGGGCCCGCAGCACGCCGATGCGCTGCTGCTGGCCGCCGGAGAGCTCGGAAGGATACTTGTTGGCAGACTGCTCCATGTGGACCAGCTGCAGCATCTCCTGGACGATCTCATCGCACCGGGCCTTGTCGTACTTCAGCAGCTTGGGGACCACGCAGATGTTCTGGGCCACGGTCATGTTGGGGAACAGGCCGATCTGCTGGATCACATAGCCGATATGCCGCCGCAGTTCCACCTTGTCCTGGGAGTGGATATCCTGCCCGTCGATGCGGATGGTGCCGGAATCGGGCTCCAGCAGGCGGTTGATCATCTTCATGGTGGTGGTCTTGCCGCAGCCGGAAGGGCCGATCAGGACCACGAACTGTCCGTCTGGAATGGTGAAATTCAGGTCCTTGAGGACCGGGGTCTTGCCATAGCTCTTGGAGACGTGTTCAAACTGGATCATATCGCTGCCTTCACTCCTTTGTCGTTACTAGCCGGTGGGCGGCCTCTGCGGCGCTGGGGCTTCCCACCAGGATGATGACGTCGCCGCTGTACAGTTCGGCATAGGGACCGGGGGAGAGGATCACCGTCTGGCCCCGCCGGATGGCCACGATGGTGCCGCCGGTGGACTGCCAGAATTTCAGCTCCCCGATGCTCTTGCCGATGAGAGGAGAGTCCTTGGGGACAGGGACCTCATAGTTGGGGAGGGGCTGACCGGCCGCAGCAAATGTGTCCTGCCCTTTTACCAGGGCCGACACGGTGTCCGCCATGCGCCGGTTCACCTCGGCGGACTCCGCCAGCAGCGCCTTCAACTGGAGGCGCAGGGAATGGATGTCCGCATCCTCGGAGAAGTTTTCGATGTACCGGCGGGCGCTGTCGGCGGAGAGGACTACGGCCCCGCTCTGGGGCTTCACATCCACCACCTTCATGTCCGCCAGCAGCCGTAGGGCCTTGCGGATCGTCTCCGGGGATACCCCGTACTCCGACGCCAGCACCGACCGACCGTAAATCCGGCTGCCCTCCGTCAACTCACCTTGGGCGATGCGGGTAGCCAGATCCAAAGCGATCTGCAGATACTGGGACGGGACAACTGCCTGCCTCAAGCCATCACCTTCTGTTCTGCGATTGTATGGCCCCTATTATACACTGCCAACTTTGAAAAGTAAATAGAGATGGCAGTTAAAAAATTATAAAAATATAGGAACAATTTACGGAAAAAGAAAAAATCGGAAAGACGGCACAGAAAAACGCCCCTCCCGTTTTCACGGGAGGGGCGTTTGACCGGGAATACTGATCAGCCGAAGTTCTCTACAATGTCCACCAATTCCGCGCCGATGCGTTTCTGAGCTTCTTTGGTGCCTGCGCCGATGTGGGGCGTGCAGGAGACAGCCGGGTGGGAGGCCAGGGCCCAGTTGGGATCCTTCTCGCTCAGCCACACGTCCAGACCGGCGGCCTTGACCTTGCCGGAGTTCAGAGCGTCCAGCAGGGCGGCCTCGTTCACGTTGGCACCCCGGGAGACGTTGATGATCACCACGCCATCCTTCATCTTCGCAAGGGACTCCGCATCCACCAGGGGCTTGTCGCCACTGGGGGCACAGAGGACGACGATGTCGGACTGGGAGAGCAGCTCGTCCATAGTGACAAAGTGCATGGTCTCGCACTCGCAGCCCTCCGGCTTGTTGCGGTGGACCACGGACAGCACATTCATGCCCAGGGCTTGACCCTTGGCGCCCACCAGCTGGCCGATCCGGCCATAGCCGATGACGCCCATAGTCTTGCCGGAGAGCTCAAAGCCCTTGGAGTAGGCTTTCTTCTCCCACTTGTTCTCCCGCATGGTGTGGCCCGCGATGGAGATGTTCCGGGCACAGGAGAACAGCAGGGCCAGAGCCAGCTCCGCCACCGCGTTGGAGGAGGCGCGGGGCGTGTTCTTCACCTGGATGCCGTGTTCCTCTGCGTATTTGACTGCGATGTTGTCTACACCGACGCCGGCCCGGATGATGAGCTTCAGGCGGCTGCCTGCGGCGGCGTCGATCTGCGGCTCCTTGATCTTGGTGGCGCTGCGGATGATAACCACGTCGAAGTCCCGCAGGGCTGCGCCCAGCTGATCGGGCTCATAGAACTGCTCGATGACTTCATATCCATCCTTGCGCAGCTGTTCCATTGCGCCAGCATCCATCCCATCGGTAACCAAAACTCTTAATGCCATATATAATACCCCTTTTCATACATTTCCGGCACACCCCAGGGGTGCCAATGTCGGAAAACCCAAACGCCCATTGGGGGACAGGCGCCTCCGTGAGAGTGGAGTTCAGAGATAGGAGCTGCGCGTGCGGCAGTCTGCCTGACGCTCCGGACTCCATCGCAGGAAGGGGGAAGGCGAAGCCTCTCTGGCTTCACCGGAGTGAAGATGTGGAGCGTGAAGAGTGGAGATACGCCTGGCGTGTTCCACTCGCTCTCCCACCCGCACAAAAGGAAGGGGGCTGGTAGAAATCGTGGGGGCTACACCGTTGCGGCATTGCGATTCCCGGCCCTTTTGGGCCGCCAATCGCGCCGCGGTCTCGAAATCGGCTCGCTTTCGAGACCGCTGGCGGCGCTTCGTCGGTTTCCCCAGTTCTTTTGCCGGAGGCAAAAGAAGAATTTTTAATCCTTTTCCGCAGGGCGTGTACCTGCTGAAAATTCCCCGACTCAGCCGCCTTGGGCGGCGTTCACCAGTCTGCAGACTGACGGGGGGCCTCCATGGGGGAGCAGGTCCCCCCATGGAAAGCCGTTACGCGTGCTCTGCCTCGTACTTCTTCAGGAACTCCACCAGGGCCTCCACGCCCTCCTTGGGCATGGCATTATAGATGGACGCCCGCAGGCCGCCCACGCTCTTGTGGCCCTTCAGGTTGTCGAAGCCGGCGGCCTTGGAGGCGGCCACCACATCGGCATCCTGCTCCTTGCTGGGGGTGACGAAGGGCACGTTCATCAGGGAACGGTCCTCCTTGCGGACAGCACCGGTGAAGAACTTGCTCTGGTCCAGGAAATCGTACAGCACCGCGGCCTTTTCCTCGTTGCGCTTGTTCATGGCCTCCAGTCCGCCGTTTGCCAACAGGTACTTGAAGACCTTGCCGCAGCAGTAGATGGCCCAGCAGTTGGGAGTGTTGTACAGGGAGTCATTGTCCGCATGGGTCTTGTAACTCATGTAAGTGGGCACGAACTGGGGCAGGTCCTCCCGCAACAGGTCCTCCCGGATGATGACCACCGCCATGCCGGCGGGACCCACATTCTTCTGTACGCCCGCCCAGATCAGGCCGTACTTGGTGACATCGCAGGGACGGGAGAGGAACATGGAGGACTGATCCGACACCAGGATCTTGCCCTTGGTGTTGGGCAGATGGAAATAGGTGGTACCGTTGATGGTCTCGTTCTCGCAGATATAGACGTAATCTGCGTTGTCGGGGATGTCCAGATCGGAGCAGTCAGGGATGTAGGAGAAGTTCTTGTCCGCGGAGGAGGCGACGATCTTCACCTCACCGTACTTCTGGGCCTCCTTGATGGCCTTCTTTGACCAGTTGCCGGTCTCCACATAGCAGGCCACGCCGTTCTTCATCAGATTCATGGGCACCATGGCGAACTGCACGGTGCCGCCGCCCTGAACGAACAGAACCTTGTAGTTGTCGGGAATGCCCATCAGCTGACGCAGGTCCGCCTCGGCCTCGTCCCGGATCTGCTGAAAGACCTTGGAGCGGTGGCTCATCTCCATGACGCACATGCCGCTGCCCCGGTAATTCATCATCTCGGCGGCGATCTCCTCCAAGACCTCCTCCGGCATCATGGCGGGTCCGGCGGAGAAATTATAGGTACGTCCGTATTTCATACTCATTTCCTCCAAACTTTTTTGTTCTGGGGTTTCGCATCGGCGCGCAGACATCTGTCTGTTTCCTCTTCCAGTATAGCACAGAATTGGAAAGAATCAACCGGAAAAGCGGGATGAGTCCGCCTGTGAGAGAGGACGGCGGACAGCCCGTAAAAAGTTTTAGGGGCACAAAAAAACTTGCAGAAAACTTGCTTTTTTGGCAGACTTCGGGTATTCTGAAAAAAATTGCCATTGGTATGACCTCTTGGCGGGATCAAGAATTTTGGGAAGGGAGCGCCGCCGCACTGCGGCGGCAGGGAGATAGATGAATCGGACTTGGATTGAATTGGACAGGGAGGCCCTGGCCCACAACATCCGGCGCTACCAGAGCCTTCTGCCAGCGGGCTGCCGGATCATGGGCGTGGTGAAGGCGGACGCTTACGGACACGGGGCGCGGGCGGTGGCCGCCCAGCTGTGGGAGCTGGGCATCCGCCACTTTGCCACTGCCACGCTGGACGAGGCGGTCCAGCTGCGGGAGGCCGGCATCCAGGGGGAGATCCTGATCCTGGGATACAGCGCCCCTGCGTATTTCCACCTGCTGGCAGAGCACGGGCTGACCCAGACCGCCACCTGCCCGGACCACGCCGCCCAGATGGAGACCTACTGCCGGGAGAACGGCGTGCGCCTCAAGGTACATATCGCAGTGGACACGGGTATGCACCGCATCGGATTCCTGCCGGAGGACCTGGACGCCATCCGGCGGGTGTATGAGAACGGCGTCCTGCAGGTCACCGGCATCTACTCCCACCTCTGCGTGGCGGACACGGACGAGGAGGAACATGTGGACTTTTCCCGCCGGCAGGCGGAGATCTTCAAAAGCGTGGTGGAGTCCCTCCAGGCCCGGGGCGTGGAGCTGGGGACGGTTCACCTTCTGAGCAGCTATGCGGCGGTGAACTACCCGGAGTACGCCTATGACTACGCCCGCCTGGGCATTTTGATGTTTGGCGTCAAGAGCAGCCCGGCGGACTACCTGCGGGAGGACCTGCAGCCCATGCCGGTCATGACCCTGAAGGCCCGGATCACCTCTGTGCGGGAGATCGGACCCGGGGAGACGGTGAGCTACGGCCGGATCTTCCGGGCGGAGCGGCCCACCAAGGTGGCCTCCGTCTCCATCGGCTACGCCGACGGCATCCCCCGCTGCCTCAGCGGCGGAAAGCTGCGGGCCATCGTCCGGGGACAGTACGCCCAGGGCATCGGCCGGATCTGTATGGACCAGCTGATGCTGGACGTCACCGGCATTGAAGATGTCCGGGTGGGGGACGAGGCGGTGTTCATCGGCCGCCAGGGGGACTGTGTCATCTACGCAGAGGAGCTGGCGGAGAACGCCGGCACCATTACCAACGAGCTGTTCAGCCGCCTGGGCGCCCGGGTGGAGGGGCGCTGCTTCCGGCAGGAGGCCTGAGTGAGATGTGAGGCCGCGGAGCGGCTTTGCATAGATCAGAAACCAAGCGGGGGCCGGGCCGGCCAGCGGAACGGTGCCTGCGGAGAAAGGAGGAAGAGAGATGGAACGGTATGTGGAGTGCGAGAGCCGCGGCCTGACCCTACGGGGGATGCTGCATGTGCCGGACCAGCGGCCGGGGAAAGTACCCTTTGTGATCCTGTTCCACGGCTTCTGCGACGACCGGAACGAGATCAACTTCGTCCACACGGAGCTCTCCCGCAGGCTGTGTGAGCGGGGGATCGCCAGTGTCCGGTTCGACTTTGCCGGCAGCGGCGACAGCGACGGGCGGTTCGAGGACATGACCGTCTCCGGCGAGGTGGAAGACGGCCTTGCCATTCTGGACTACGTCAAGAGTCTGGACTTTGTGGACCAGAGCCGGATCGCGATCCACGGCCTGAGCATGGGGGGATGTGTAGCCTCCATGGTGGCGGGCCTGCGGGATGCGGACGTGTGCGCTCTGAGCCTGTGGTGCCCGGCGCCGGACGTGGTCTACAACATGAAGCACAAGATGCTCTGCGGCGTGGATGTGTCTGACATCGAGGAGAAGGGCTACGCAGACTACGAAGGCCTGCGGGTGGGCCTGGGCTTCTATCAGGATGCCTTGGATCTGGATCCTTACGCCGTGGCGGCCAAATTCACCAAGCGTGTGAATCTGGTACACGGGGATGAGGACGTGACGGCCTCCATCCACTGTTCGGAGCGGTACAAGGAGATCTATGGAGACCGGGCGGAATTCCTGGTGGTCCATGGCGCGGAGCACCGATTCAAATCCTGTGCGTTTCGGGCCGCCCGGATGGACTCGGCTCTGGCATTCCTGACCCGGGAGCTGCTGGGCTGAACGGAGGACTCCTGCGGCGCCGCGGGCGCGGTCCCGCGCCGCCGTACAATCTAGAAGGGAGAAACGAGAATGGATAAGACAAAGACAGTCAAGACGCGGAAGACCCCAACTCCGGCTTTCGCCGTGATCTCCTTCCTGGTGATCGTGGCCGTGCTGGTGGCGCTCATCAACCTGGGCGTGGACACCACTATGTCCGTGTTCATCGCGGCCCTGATCGCCGTGGTAATCGCGCTCCTGCTGGATATCCCTTGGGCGGATGTGGAAAGGACGCTGTTGCGAGTGGTGTCCGACTGCATCCCGACATTTTTGATCGTCATCATGGTGGGTATGCTGGTGGGCATCTGGATGGCCGGCGGCACGGTCCCGGCCCTGATGTACTACGGCATGAAGCTGATCTCCCCGAAAATCCTGGTGCCCCTGGCCTTCGTCCTCAGCGGGCTGACGGCGGAGTTCACCGGAACCTCCTTCGGCAGCGTGGCGACCATGGGCATTGCCCTGGTGGGCGTGGCCTCCACTACTTCCATCCCGGTACCGCTGGTCATTGCTGCGGTGGTCTGCGGTGCCTGGTTCGGCGACAAGATGTCCCCTCTGTCCGACACCACGAACCTGGCCTCCGGTGTCAGCAGGGTTCCCCTGTATGACCACATCGGGTCCATGATGTACACCACTATTCCCGCTGCACTGGTGGCGCTGGTGCTGTTTACCGCCGCCGGCCTGATGCATAGCGGCGGCGAGATGGATACGACTCGCGCCAACCTGATCTGCGACACCCTGGCGGAGCACTTCAACCTCAATCCCATCCTGATCCTGCCCGCCATCCTGGTGCTGCTGGTGTCGGTGTTCAAGCTGCCGGCCCTGCTGGGTATGGGCCTCACTGTGGTGGTCAGCATCGTGTTCGCCATGGTATTTCAGGGAGTGAACTTTGTGGAGCTGATGAACTATGCGGCCAACGGCTTCACACTGTCTACCGGCGTGGACATTGTGGACCCGATGCTCAACCGCGGCGGCATTACCAGCATGACCGGTCTGCTGATCACCTTCATGGTAGCCAGCGTCATGGGCGGCATCATCACCGCCACCGGCATCCTGGACGTGCTGGCCAAGGACGTGCTGCTGAAGTTCATCAAGAGCCGCGGCGTCCTGGTGACCGTCACTCTGATCTACTGCTACATCGTCAACTTCCTCACGGCCGGCGGCCAGACCGTGGCCATCATCGTCACCGAGCAGACCTTCGAGGACGCCTTCGACCGCATGGGCATCCACCGCAGGGTCCTCTCCCGGACGCTGGAGGATGCGGGGACCCTGAGTGCACCCATCGTCCCCTGGGGCGTTGCCACGCTGTATGTGATGGAGGTACTGGGCTGCGGCACGGAGTATATCCCGTATTGCTGGTTCATCTTCATTGTACCCATCTTCTCCATCCTCTGTGCCTTCTCCGGCTTTGGTATATGGGACAAGGACGGCAACAAGATGTGGGGCAGGAAAAAGGCTGCTGCAAAGTGATTGAGTCTGCCTGACAATACGGGCCGGCCCGATTTTCGGGCCGGCCCTTTTCGCGCGGCGCACCATGCCTGTTGCAAAGAACGGCCGCCTGCCGTATAATATTTCCATTGCAAGCACGGCCCGCCCTTCGGCGGCGGGGAAGGGAAGTGAACGGATTGGAAAAGGAGCATGGCCACACCCACGTGGGCCTTTACGTCCAGGCCATGGCCAAGTGGCTGGCGGTGGCGCTGGTCACCGGCGTCTGCTGCGGCGTGGTGGGCTCCCTGTTCCACATCGGTGTGGAGCGGGCCACAGAGCTGCGGGAGCAACATCCCTGGCTGTTGTGGTGTCTGCCGGCGGCGGGACTGGTGATCGTGGCCTTCTACAAGCTGACAAAGACGGAGGGCCAGGGCACCAACGACATCATCGACGCGGTACACCACGGAAAGCCCCTGTCCATCTGGCTGCTGCCCGCCATCTTCCTGGGGACAATTCTCACCCACCTGTGCGGCGGCAGCGCCGGACGGGAGGGCGCGGCTCTCCAGATGGGCGGCACCATCGGCCGCCATGCGGGGAACCTTTTCAATCTGGATGACCGGGACCTGCGCACCGCCACCATGGCGGGCATGGCGGCGTTTTTCTCCGCCTTGTTCGGCACACCCCTTACCGCCACGGTGTTCGCCATCGTGGTCATCAGCATCGGCGTGGTGTACCACGTGGCGTTCATTCCATGTCTGACCGCCTCCCTGGTGGCCTACTGGATTTCTGTGGAGTTGGGGGTGGCGCCCACCCGCTTTTCTGTGGCGGCGCCGGAGCTGGAGAAGCTGATGCTGCTGCGGGTGGCGGTGCTGGGCGTAGGCTGCGCCCTGGTGTCCGTTCTGCTGTGCCGGACCCTGCACTTCGCGGAGCATCAGATGAAGAGGCGCCTGCCCAATGCCTGGCTCCGCGTCCTTGTCGGTGGCGGTGCGGTCATTGCCCTGACATACCTCTGCGGGACCCGGGATTACAACGGCGCGGGCATGGATCTCATTACCGCCGCCGTGGAGCAGGGCACTGCCCGGCCGGAGGCGTTTCTGCTGAAGATTCTGTTCACCGCGGTGACGCTCTCAGCAGGGTTCAAGGGCGGTGAGGTGGTGCCCTCCTTCTTCGTGGGGGCCACCTTCGGCTGTGTGGCGGGGCCGCTGCTGGGGATTCCGGCTGGCTTCGCCGCGGCGCTGGGGCTGGCCGCTGTGTTCTGCGGGGCCACCAACTGCCCGCTGGCCTCCATCTTCCTGTCCGTGGAGCTGTTCGGGGATGGTGGGCTGCTGTATTTTGCCCTGGTCTGCGGCATCAGCTACATGCTCTCCGGCTACAATGGGCTGTACTCTAGCCAGACCATCGTCTACTCCAAGCTGAAGGCCCAGTATATCAATGTCCGCACCAACGCCTATCACGCCGGTGAGCCGGTGGCCCCCTTCCAGCAGGGAGGCGGGGAAGAGACGGAGAGGGATTGAGCACGTGCATTTTGGAAAAAGGGACGGCCGCTCACAGGGCGGCCGTCCCTTTCTAAAATGTGTTCACACCGGCGGAGCAGGATGAATGGCTCCGCTCAGGCATAGAATGAGAGCGGTGATGCGATGATGGAACTTTCCTGTGATCCGCTGGCCCTGACCACCGCTGTCAACACCCTGGCGGTCTCTCTGGCTGCCCGGCTGAACGACGAGGACCTGGAGCTGACAGCGGCGCTGCTGGTTCAGCTGGGAGAGACGCTGGAGACGATCTCCGTCCAGCGCCGCCGGACCCGCGGCGGGAGGTAGCGGCTTACTGTACCGGGCCTGTCAGCTCAGTGGGACAGGACTCGCCTGCGGCCATCTGACAGATGCCGCCGATGCCGCAGTCCACCATGCTGGACACGGCGGCATCGGTGTAAAAGGCCATGTGCTGGGTCATGATGACATTGCGGAACTGGTGGAGATAGAACCAGTTCCGATTGGGCAGAATGTCGACCCGGTGGTCGGCGTGGATGATGCCCTCGTCCCCCTCCACGGTGTCCATACCCAGGGCGCCGATTTTTCCCGTCTCGATCCCCTCAATCAGGGCCTCGATATCCGCCAGCTCGCCGCGGGAGCAGTTGACGATTACCACGCCGTCCCGCATTTTGGCGACGGACTCCCGGTTGATGATGTGGCGGTTGGAGTCCAGCAGAGGCATGTGGAGGGTGATGACATCCGACTGGGCCAGCAGGGTGTCGAAGTCCACATAGGTGACCTGGGGTTCCACTGCCGGATTGCGCCGCAGGTCATAGGCCAGAATTCGGCAGCCGAAGCCGGAGAGATTTCGGACAACCTGGGCGCCGATCCGGCCGGTACCGATGATGCCGATGGTCAGATCCTTCATCTCGCGGCCCTGGAGGCCGGTGAGAGAAGTCGTTGACCTGCCCCCGCCACAGAGCCTGCTTGTAATGCCGCAGGCACATGAGGATCATCATGACGGTGAAGTCGGCCACGCCGTTGGGGGCATAGCTGGCGCTGCACACCCGCAGGCCGATGGATCGGGCGTGGTCCAGGTCAATGTGGTCATATCCGATGGTGCGGGTGGAGAGATACCGGATGCCGAGGGCGTGATAGGCATCCAGCAGGGCCGCGTCGATGCACCCCTGGCCCAGGATGGACACGCCGATGCAGCCGGCGGCCAGAGAGGCGTTCTCCAGTGTGGGCACCGCGTCTGTGACAGACAGCTCCACTCCGTGGAGCGCCGCCTGCTTCTCCAGGTCCGCCCGTTCGTCCGGGCGGGCCTCATAGACCATAATTTTCATAGATTCCTCCAACAGGTGGCCCCGTCAACCCTTCAGCAGGCGGCGGGCCACCTCCACATTCTTCTGCTCCATGGCCTGCAGGTTCCGCACGGCGGCCGCCTGGGCCTCCGGATGGGCCGCCTGGGCCACGCACTGGTCGATCATGGCGCAGAGATTCTGCCCGGTCAGCTCTGCCAGATCCACGAACTGCTCCTGTCCGATATACCGCAGGAAGGCGGAGACCTTGGGGTCGTAGACAACGCCCGCCAGGGGGATCCCCTGCCCGGCGGCGAAGATCAGCGCGTGGAGCCGCATGGACACCACTGCCTGCATCCGGCTGAGGGCGCCGATGATGGTCCCGGCGCCGCCGGCATCGTCCAGGAAATAGTGGGGGATCGTCAGCCCGCGGGCGGCCAGCTGGCCCGCACCGGGGTCCAGATGCTTTTCCACCGCCACGAACACCGGCGTCAGACCATAGGTGCGGTAGGCGTATTCCGCCGCCGCGCCGAAGAGGGGGGCCTTCTTTTCAAACCCCTTCCACCGCCGCAGGGCAAAGCAGAGGTAATTGCCGTGGGGCGGGATACCGGCGCGCAGCAGCACGCTGTCGGTCTCGTCATCCGGGGCCTTCTGCAGGATCAGCGCCGGGTCCGCAGTCAACAGGACCTCCGGCTCCGTCACCCCCATGGCCCGCAGTTCTTCCAAAGAGTCCGGCTCCCGCAGGGTGATGACATCCACATATTTGTTGATGATCTTCGCGGCCAGACTCCGGTGGCTCTCCCGGGTGACGGGGCCGATGCCGCAGCCGTACATCTGTACCCGGTTGCCGGCCCGCTTTGCCGCCCGGATATTGGCCAGATAGAACCACAGGGAGCGGCGGGAGGTCACGTCCTGGATCAGGCTGCCGCCGCCGTTGATGTACAGGCGGCTGTTCCACATGGCGGTGTGCCAGGCCAGGAAGTTGGAACGGTGCACCGCCCGCACCCGGTAGGTGAGCCGGGTGCTCCTGGGGTCCTTGCTGAGCACGGTAATGGGCATGTCCGGGTCGATGGAGCGCATCTCCTGGAGGATGGCCTCCAGAATGGCGTCATCACCTGCGTTGCCCCGGCCGTAGGCGCCGCAGATCACCACGCCGTCCCGGGCGGAGGAGCGCCGCCGGTGGCGGCGGAGGATGGAGGCGTATATCTGCAGCTGGGTGGACACGGTCTTCTGAATAGAGAACTGGGTGGACGCCTTTTCATAGAGCTTTTCCCCCAAGCGGCGGCGCAATTCATCGTCATTGCCCAGGGCGGCCAGATCGTTGCCCAGGGCCTGCCAGTCGCCGGGCTGGAAGAGATAGCCGTTCACGTCCTGGTCGATGAGATAGGGGATGCCTCCCACGGCGGTGGAGACGGTAGCCAGATGGAACCGGGCCCCCTCCGTCAGGGCATAGGGGAAGGTCTCGGACAGGCTGGTGAGGGCGTTGATGTCCAGGGCGCTGTAAAACCGGTCCATGCCGCCGGAGATCCATCCGGCGAAGCACACCTGCCGCTCTACGCCCAGCTCTGCCGCCAAGGCGGTGAGCTTGTCCTTCTCCGGCCCGTCGCCGGCGATCAGCAGCCGCAGCCGGGGGCACTTGGCGTAGCCCGCGGCAAAGCCCCGCACCAGGGTGGCCATGTCCTTCACCGGATTCATCCGGGCGGCGATGCCTACCACCACAGAGTTCTCGTCCACATCTGCGCCCAGGCTCCTCAGGTACTCCAGCCGGTCCCCCTGGGTGGGCGGGGGCGTGAAGTCGATGCCGTTATAGATGGTGTAGAACCGGTCCGCCGGGAAGCCACGGGAGATCAGCAGGTCCACCATGGCGTCGGACACGCCGATCCGGTAATCCAGCCGCCGCAGGGCCAGGGCGTTGATGGTGCCGAAGGTCAGATGGCTGAGGGGGCGGCCCATGTAGTCCAGGCGGTAGTCGCTGTGGACGGTGGTCACCACCGGCAGTCCCGTGACCTTGCGGAGCATGGCGCCGATCATGTTGGCCCGGGAGCCATGGCAGTGGATGATCTCGTAGCCGCCCTCCCGGATATAGGCCGCCAGCTTCCGCCGGGTGCGGAAGACGTTGTTGCCCCCGCAGATCATGGTGGGAATGCCCATCTGGCGGGCCTCCTCGGCAAAGGGGCCGTCCCGGAAGCACACCAGCTGGGCGGTGATGGTTTGATTCAGATGTTGCAGCAGGCTCAGCACATGGGTTTTTGCGCCGCCGGAGTCTCCGCCGCTGATGAGATGAATGACCTTCATGGAATGCCTTTCTTTCCGCTTTCCGCAAATAGGGGTTGTGAAATCGCGAGAAATATTATACAATACGAACCAGATATTGTCCAGACGACAAACGCCAAATACAGGCGCGTCCGCGCCTTTTACGGAGGAGACCATGGAACAGAAAGCAAAACGCGTTGGAAAGTTCAACATCATCGACATCATCGCCGTGATTTTGATCGTGGCGGTGGTGGCTTTTGGAGCCTGGAAGCTGCTGGGCAGCAGCGGCGGCACCGCCGCCGAGGACGGCGGCATGGTGAAGGTGACCTATGTGGTTAAGTGCGAGGGTGTGCCCACGGAGCTGTACGAGACCTGCCAGGCCCATCTGCCCTCTCCGCTGATGGCCTCCGGCGCTCTGGTGGGCGGCCAGATTGAGCGCGTGGAGATGGAGCCCTACTACGTGCTGGGCCCCGATGGGCAGTGGATCGAGGATCCGGAGCATGTGACGCTGCTCTTCACCGCCACCACGGAGACGCCTGCCGGCGAGGTCATGACTACCAAGGTGGGAGACCAGGAGGTCCGGATCGGCAAGACGGATTATATTTTGAAGAGTGAGTACATTGAGTTCTCCGACGGCACCATCGTGGATGTCCAGTGGGAGGGACTGGCAGAAGAGTAACAGAAACGCATGAAAAGCAGAACAGGCGTCCGCCTCATTCCAAATGAGGCAGACGCCTGTTTTTCAGTTGAACGCACAGCTCTTTTACGTCTATGGGCTGTCTACCTGCAGAAGGGGCTTATCTCCACGCCTTCCAGGTGTCCCGGTTCAGCATGTTGGCGGGCATTTCTCCGCTCCGTGCCTGCCGGATGCTACTGGGAAAAAGGAATCCTGTTTTTCGTGCAGTTTCACGCCGCCAGGATCCCCTGCTGTGTACGGCGCGAGGATTACGTTGAGGAGCGCCCTCAGCCAGCTTGCTTGGGAAAATGGCTCTGCCTCAAAGACATCCGGGCAAGCGCCGGCGATCTGATGGTCGCTTAAAGCCTCGATCAGGACCTCTTCGTGAACGATCCCTCTTGGCCATGTTGACCAGAAAAGCAGACGGCTCTATCTTCGCCATACCCGGCCCCGGTTTGAATCATCCGCAGCTTCAGAGCCTTGTCCCCAAAAGAGGGAATCGGGATGTGTTCCGGGATGAGCGCATCCGCACTCTGCAAAAGGGTCCGGACAGATCCGATTCGGTGATAAAAACCTCCCGGTCAGCGGGAAGGAATGCCCTGATCTGCGTGTCTGTGGCCGCAGGGAAGCGCCCGATGATGACGAGATTCATGGACGAATGCTCACAGGGAGTTCTTGCCCCGGGCCATATACTTGCCCGCCGGCGCCTCCACCAGGACCTTTCCGTTTTCCACGGAGAGCTGCCCCCGCAGCCACACCTGCCGGATGCCGCCGGCGGTGACGAAGCCTTCATAGGGGTTGTAGTCCACATTGGCCACGCAGTCTTCCGCTCGGATCACATGGCTGGCGCCGGGGTCGTAGACCACGATGTCCGCGTCGCTGCCGGGCCGCAGCACGCCCTTCCGGGGATAGAGACCATACAGCCGGGCGGGATTCTCGCTGAGCACCCGGCACATCTGGGCG
>ERZ791886.773-NODE-773-length-18516-cov-6.006771_pt1 | contig 18516 bp, 14 predicted proteins | sample MGYA00510158_ERZ791886 | MGnify/ENA primary metagenome ERZ791886 (study PRJEB30046, sample SAMN00792063) | human gut metagenome | study: EMG produced TPA metagenomics assembly of the A metagenome-wide association study of gut microbiota in type 2... | reverse complement strand
CTCGCGCAGCACACCGTCCAGGCCCTCGCCAAACTCGGGCGTCTGGATCTCGGCCGCATAGGTGGGGCTCACCGTGGTGATGGCGTCGGCATAGCGCAGCGCGCCCAGCATGTAGTTGACGCTGCAGGCGTCGCAACGCAGCTGCGAGGCGGCGGCGGGAATATGCGCCACACCCAGGATGTCCTCCATCACGGTGTCGCTAAACTGGCCCTGGAACGCCACGTTGTGGATCGAGAACACGGTCTTGACGCGGTCGTACAGCGGCAAGCCCTGGTAGAACTCGCGCAAAAACACGGGCGCCAGTGCCGTCTGCCAGTCGTTGCAGTGCAGGATGTCGCACTCAAAGCCGGCCGGCAGGTGCTGCAGACTCTCGGTGATGGCCTTGGAGAAGAACGCAAAACGCTCGCCGTCGTCAAAGAAGCCGTACGGATAGTCGCGCGCAAAGTAGCGTTCGTTGTCGATGAACATATAGGTGACGCCGTCGTGCTCGAGCTTCTCGAGACCGCAGTACTCGTTGCGCCAGCCCAGGCTCACGTAAAAGTCGGAGAAGTGCTCCATCTGCGCCTTGTATTCGTCCTTGATGGTGGCGTACTTGGGCACCATCACGATAACTTCGGCGCGCACAAGCGCCGCGGGCAGCGAGCCCGCCACGTCACCCAGGCCACCGGTCTTAACAAACGGTGCGCACTCGGCCGAGGCAAACACGATCTGCATCTTTTTGCTGGTTTGTGCCATTTTGTCTCCTATGTTGCAATTCGAGAATAGCCGCCTGGCGCTAACCGGGCGGCTATTCTACATGTTACGAGCGATGTTGCGGTACCAACGTTAACGTACGATGGTGGTGTCGGAAGTTAACGGAGCCTTGCCCAGCACCAGGATGTTCTCGGGCGTGCCGCGAAGCTCGGTGTTGGTGGGAACCACGTTGTTCTTGTCCAGAATGGCATTCTCGACGCGGGCGCCGCTCTTGATGATGCAGCTCTGGTTGATGATCGAGTTGGTGACCGACGCACCTTCCTCGACCACGACGCCGCGCGACAGGATCGAATTGCGCACGGTGCCCTTGATGATGCAGCCGGCCGAGATGATCGAGTTGCACGCGTGACTGCCGGTCGCATAACGCGAAGGCGGCACGTCGTGAGCCTTGGTCAGGATCGGGCGCTCGGGATCGAAGAGCTGATCGGCCACGGTCTGGTCGAGCAGGTCCATGCTGCGGCGATACAGCGACTTCTCGCTAAACACGCCCACGACCTCGCCCTTGTACTCGTAGCTGCACACGTCGATGTTGCCAAAGTCGCCCTGGAGTGCCTCGAGCAGGTCCAGATAGTCGGCGGCCTGGTAGTGGTCGATAATCTCGAGCAGCGTCTCGCGGTTGACGATGCAGCAGTCCATAGACGCGTTGTCGCCGTACACGACGCCGGCGCTCACGCCCGTCAGGCGGCCGTTTTCGTTAATCTCGAGCTTGGTCTCGTCATCAACGTTGCGCGTGGCCTTGCAGTACACAACGGTCATCTGGGCACCGGAGTTCTCGTGCGCCTCGATGATGGTGTTGAGGTCCATGTTAAAGATGATGTTGGTGCCCATCATCACAACATAGGGCTTGTCCGAGCGCTGGAACAGCGTCTTGTTGGAGATGATGTCGCGCAGCAGGAAGCGCATGCCGCCCTTGGTGGTGCCATACGCGTTGCCGGGCACCATGAACAGGCCGCCCTTCTTGCGATCCAGGCCCCAGTCCTTGCCCGAACCCACGTGGTCGATCAGCGAGCGGTAGTTGCCCGGCATGACGACGCCGACGGTCTTAATGCCGGCATTCATCATGTTGGACAGCGGAAAGTCGATCAGGCGGTAGCGGCCCAAAAACGGAACGGACGCGATGGGGCGGTCCTTGAGCAGCACGCTGCCGTAGGTCGAAGAGTAGTTAGCGGTGATATAGCCGATGGCCTTGCGATTGATCATCGGATCATTCCCCCTTCCCGATAACGACGTCATTTCCAACGACGGCCGTATCCTTGGTGGTATCGACAGAGCCGAGCTTCACGCCCTCTTCGACCGTGGAGTTCTCGCCCAAAATAGCGCGGCAGATGTGCGCGCCGCTCTTAACGTGCGCACCCGGCAGCAACACGGAGTCCTCGACCACAGCGCGCTCCTCGATGATGACATCGGTCGAAAGGATCGAGTGGCGAGCGGTGCCGTAGATCTTGCAGCCGTTGGAGACCAGGCAGTCGTCCAGGCGGCCGTCCGGGCCAATGTAGTGCGGCGGACGCGTGGTGATGTTGGACATGATGGGGAAGTTCTTGTCAAACAGATCGAACTCGGGGTTGTTACCCAGCAGGTCCATCGAGGTCTCGTGGAAGCTGGCGATGGTGCCGACGTCCTTCCAAAAACCGTGGAACTCGTAGCTGTACAGGCGCTTGTTCTCGCCGAGCAGCTTGGGGATGATGTCCTTGCCAAAGTCGTGGCTCGAGCGCTGATCCAGAGCGTCCTCCTCGAGCGCCTCGATCAGCACGTCGGCCGAGAAGATGTAGATGCCCATGGAGGCGAGGTTCGAATCGGGCTTCTCGGGCTTCTCGGTAAACTTGGTGATGCGGCCGTCCTCGGGGTCGGTGGTCAGGATGCCAAAGCGGCTGGCCTCCTCCCACGGCACGGGCATAACGCTCACCGTGAGGTCGGCGTTGTTCTCAATGTGCGTCTTGAGCATCTTGCGGTAATCCATGCGATACAGGTGATCGCCCGAAAGAATCAGGACGTACTTGGGGTCGTTGGTCTTGATGTAGTCGAGGTTCTGCGTAATGGCGTCGGCCGTGCCCGCATACCAGGCGCCGCCGGTCTGCGTCTCGTACGGCGGCAGGATCGACACGCCACCGTCGCGGCTGTCCAGATCCCACGCCTCGCCAGAGCCCACATAGGCATGCAGCAGGTAGGGGCGATACTGCGTCAGAACGCCCACCGTGTCGATGCCCGAGTTGGAGCAGTTGGACAGAGAGAAGTCGATAATGCGAAACTTACCACCAAAGCTAACCGCCGGCTTGGCGATCTTTTGGGTAAGTGCCCCCAATCGGCTGCCCTGTCCTCCCGCGAGGAGCATCGCGATGCATTCTTTCTTACTCATCGATCTCTCCTTCTGTCATCGATGTTCCTAAACCCATTAGCGACGGGCGCGGCGCTCGGTCGCGCTCGTCGAGTAATGCCGTGCGGCAAAGGGGACTCGCGCGCCTTTACGCGTGCCAGATCTCGTCGCGGTACTCACGAATGGTACGGTCGCTCGAGAACCAGCCGCTCGAGGCGGTGTTGAGCAGGGCCTTGCGGTTCCAGGTCTCCTGGTCACCGTAGCTGCCGGTGAGCTTTTCCCACGCATCCACGTAGCTGCGGAAGTCGGCCATGACCAGGTCGGGATCGTTGTTGTTCATGAGCTCGTTGTAGATGCTCTCGAAGTTGCCCGAAAGACCCGCAAAGGTGTTGTCCTTGAGCTCGTCCATCACGCGGCCCAGACGCTCGCGATCGTTGTTGAGCGTATCCCAAGCAAAGTAGCTGTTCGATGCCCACAGCTGCTCGACCTCGGGGGCGGTCAGGCCAAAGATGGCCTCGTTCTCGCGGCCGGCAAGGTCGGCGATCTCGATGTTGGCGCCGTCGAGGGTGCCCAGCGTAATGGCGCCGTTCATCATGAGCTTCATGTTGGACGTGCCCGAGGCCTCCTTGCCGGCCGTGGAGATCTGTTCCGAGATCTCGGCGGCGGGGTAGATGAGCTGGGCGTTGCTCACACGGAAGTTGGGGATAAAGCAGACCTTCATGACCTCGTTGACGCGTGCATCATTGTTGATGACGTCGGCCACGGAGTTAATGAGGCGGATGGTCTCCTTGGCAAAGGTGTAGCTCGAGGCTGCCTTGCCGCTAAAGATGAAGGTCGTCGGCGTCACGTGGAAGTTGGGATCGGCGATGCGACGGTTGTAGATGTCCATCACCTTCATGATGTTCATGAGCTGGCGCTTGTAGGCATGGAAGCGCTTTACCTGAACGTCGAAGACGGTGTTGGGGTCAATGACCAGACCGGTCTCGGCCTTAACGTAGGCGGCCAGACGCTCCTTGTTGGTGCGCTTGGAGGCACCCACGGCCTTCAGGAACTCGGTGTCGTTCTGGAACTCTTTTAGTTTCTCCAGCTCAAAGGCGTCCTTGAGCCAGCCATCGCCAATGGCATCGGTCACGAGCTTGGCATAGGTGGGGTTGGCCTCGGCAAAGAAGCGACGGTGCGAGATGCCGTTGGTCTTGTTGTTGAACTTCTCGGGCGTCAGGGCATAGAAGTCCTTGAGCACGATGTTCTTGATGATGTCGGAGTGGATCTTGGCCACGCCGTTGACGCTGTGGCTGCAGATCACGGACAGGTTGGCCATGCGAATCTCGCCGTCCCACAGGATGGCGGTCTGGCGCAGACGCTCCTGCCAGCCCTCCTTCGTGGTGTCGAACGACTCGTGCCAACGACGGCTGATCTCGTCGATGATCTGGTACACGCGGGGGAGGAGCTTGGAGAACGTGCCAATGGGCCACTTCTCCAGAGCCTCGGGCAGGATGGTGTGGTTGGTGTAGCTCACGACCTGAGTCACGATGTTCCATGCGTCGTCCCACTCGAGCTTCTTCTCGTCGATGAGGATACGCATAAGCTCGGGGCCGCACATGGCCGGGTGCGTGTCGTTGGTGTGGATGGCTACAAACTGCGGCAACAGCTCCCAGTTCGCGCCGTGCTCCTTCTCAAAGGTGTCGAGCAGGCTGTAGATGCCGGCCGAGACAAACAGGTACTCCTGCTTCAGGCGCAGCAGACGGCCGTGCTCGCCGGCGTCGTTGGGGTAGAGGATGGCGCTGATGGCCTCGGCCTCGGCGCGCTCGGCATCGGCCAGGGCATAGTCGCCACGGTTGAAGGCCTCCAGGTCAAAGTGCTCTTCGACCGGCTCGGCGGCCCAGACGCGCAGCTTGTTGACGGTCTCGCCGGCATAGCCCACCACGGGGATATCGTAAGGAACGGCCAGGATGTCCTGCGTATCCACCGTGCGGTAGAACGTGCGGCCGTCCTCCTCAAAGCCCTCAACGCGGCCACCAAACTTGATGGTCACGGCCTTGTCCTGACGACGGACCTCCCAGGGATAGCCGTGGGTGAGCCACTCGTCGGTGGCCTCGACCTGGCTGCCGTTGACGATCTCCTGCTTAAACAGGCCGTAGCGGTAGCGCATGCCGTTGCCGTAGCCGGCAATGCCCTCGGCTGCCATGGAATCCAGGAAGCATGCGGCCAGACGGCCCAGGCCACCGTTGCCTAGTGCCGGATCGGGCTCCTGGTTCTCAATGACGGACAGGTCAAAGCCCATGTCGCCGAGTGCCTCGGCGACCATGTCGCGCACGCCAAAGTTGAGCAGGTAGTTGTCGAGCAGGCGGCCGATCAAAAACTCGATCGAGAAGTAGTACACACGCTTCTTGCCCTCGGCAGTGACTCGGGCGTCGCTCTTGGTGGCGACGGTGCGCGCCTTCTCGGCCACGAGCTTGGCCAGGGCGTTAAAGCGGTCCAGGTCGCTGGCGGCCTCGACGCTCTTGCCGCTGATGCTCATGACGGCATCGCGATAGAGCTCGGTAAACTCCTGCTTGTTGTCGAAGATCTTATTCATACGTTCCTTTCCCCCGGGGATGTTTCTCCCGGAACGGTTATGACTTACATCCTACGCCCTGGCGGGGCGGGTAATTGCAGAGGTAACGACTTTGTTACGCATCCTTGCCAGACGCCTTAACAGCACCTGCCTTGGCCTTGGGAGCAGCCTTTTTGGCGGTTGCCTTCTTGGCCGTAGCGGGCTTGGCTGAAGGCTTGGTCGCCTTGCCCTTAGCCGGAGCCTTCTTCGCAGCCGCGGGCTTAGGCTTTACCGAGGACGTGCGCTTCTTGGGCGCAGTCTTGGGCTCCTCAACCACCGGCGGCTTGTAGCTGCTGGGACCGCGGCGCTTAAGCACCACGCCTGCCAAGCCGGGCACCTTTATCTCGATGGAGTCCATCTGCCCATTCCAGGGATAGGGCTCACTCGAGCAGGTGTAGGGCTCCTCGCCGGCATAGCCGCTGCCGCCAAACTCGGGACGGTCGGAATCGAAGATGACCTCCCAGTCACCCTCGCGCGGCACGCCCACGCGGAAACTCTCGTAGCTCGCCGGGTCAAAGTTGATCAGGATCACTAGGTCGTCGTCGACGTCCTCGCCCTGGCGCACAAAGCTCACGATGGACTGCTTGGAGTTGTCCGCGTCGATCCAGGTAAAGCCGTCGTCGGTGTAGCCGCGCTCGTACAGAGCGGGCTCGGCGGTGTACAGGTGGTTGAGCGCCTTGATAAACGCCTGATGATGACGGTGGGTCTCATACTCCTCGGTCAGGAACCACTGGATGGACTCGTAGTAGCGCCACTCGATAAACTGGCCGATCTCGTTGCCCATAAAGTTGAGCTTGGCACCGGGGTGCGTCATCTGGTAGAAGGCAAGCGTGCGCAGGCCGGCAAACTGGCGCCACCAGTCGCCCGGCATGCGGCCGATGAGCGAGCACTTGCCGTGCACGACCTCGTCGTGGCTCAGCGGGCAAATGAAGTTCTCGGTAAAGGCATACATGATGGAGAACGTGAGCAGGCCGTGGTTGCCGGGGCGCCACGGAAAATCGGTCTGCATGTAGTGCAGGGTGTCGTTCATCCAGCCCATGTCCCACTTGTAATGGAAGCCCAGGCCGCCGTCCTGCGGCGGATAGGTTACGAGCGGCCACGCGGTGGACTCCTCGGCCATCATCATCACGTCGGGGTAGTGTGCCTCCACGGCGCAGTTGACCTGGCGGATAAACGCGCTGGCGTCCAGGTCCTCCTCGGTACCGTATTTGTTGAACTTCTTTTGGCCCGGATCGTCGATGCCAAAGTTGAGGTACAGCATGCTGGACACGCCGTCCATGCGAATGCCGTCCACGTGGAAGTTCTCGAGCCAGTACAGCACGTTAGAGACCAGGAAGGAGCGGACCTCGCCACGGGCGAAGTCGAACTTATGCGTGCCCCAGTTGGGGTGAATCTCGTGCTCAAACAGCATGTGGCCGTTAAAGGTGGCAAGGCCGTGGGAGTCGGCGCAAAAACCGCCGGGCACCCAGTCCATGATCACGCCAATGCCCGCCTCGTGGCACGCATCTATAAAGTGCATGAGCTGCTGCGGGTTGCCGTAGCGCGACGTGGCGGCGTAGTAACCGGTTGTCTGGTAGCCCCAGGAGCCATCGAAGGGATGCTCCATAAGCGGCATGACCTCGATATGCGTGTAGCCCATGTCGCGCACGTAGTCCACGAGCTCCACCGACAGGTCGTCGTAGGTGTAGAACTCGCCGCGCTGCGCGGGGAAGGGATCCATGGGACCGGGGTAGTTGCCGTACTCATCGGGCTCGCCCTGCGGCGCGTCACCGTGGCGCTTCCACGAGCCAATATGCACCTCGTAGATGTTCAGCGGCTGCGACATGTGGTTGTGGCCGGCGCGGCGCTTGAGCCATGCTGCGTCGTTCCACTTATAGCCGTCGAGGGCCCACAGCACGCTTGCCGTTCCCGGAGGGCACTCGGCCTTAAAAGCGTACGGATCGGCCTTGTAGAGCTTCTCGCCCTCGTTGGTCTCGATAAGGTATTTATAGAGCTGGCCCTGCTCGGCGCCAGGAATAAAGCCTTCCCAAATGGTGCTCGTATGCACGGGCACCAGCGGGTTAGCTTCCTCATCCCAGTCGTTAAATTCGCCAATGACATGGACACTCTTTACGTCGGGCGCCCAAACGCAAAAGCGCCAGCCGCGCGTACGGTTCTGCGTGTCGGGGTGCGCGCCCATCTTTTCCCAGCTGCGCTCCCACGTACCGATGCCAAACAGATAGACATCGTCCTTAGAGAGCTCCGGTGCGTGCGGGGCGGCTTTACGGGTAGCGGGCTTTTTGGCCGTTGGCTTTAGCTTTGTATCGCTCACGTTTGATCCCATCATGACGCGGCAGCATGTTGCCTTGGTGACTAGATGCGAAAGGTCCAAGGCTGCACGAATCGAAGGGACGGCGATAGTTCTATGATTCATTCCACCTCGCGTGCTCGGTGGAACTTTCGGCACGAAATACGATAACACCTGTTCGTTACTTTTATGGAGAAAAGTGGATTTGCGGCGGTGTTTAATCGGCGAGCGCCATGTTTAGACCACTGACAGAATTGCAGTGGTAAAACTCTTGACAGTTTTACCAATTAGGGTTTCAAAATTGTTAGCTTGACGTTTGGTAAAACGTTTTTAGCAGGTTGTTTACCATTTGACATTGAAAGGTATGTTTATGTCCCAGACCGCCGCTCACAATGTCGCTTTTATTTTCGATTGCGACGGCACACTGGTTAATAGCACCCCCGTTTGGGCCTATGCCCAGCCCGAGTTATTGCATCGCCACGGAGTTGACGTGACGGTCGACGATTTTGCCCAGTTTGAGCATTTGTCGCTCGAGGACGAGTGCCAGGCCTACCACGACACGTGGGGCATTGGTGCGAATGGCGAGGAACTGTATCGCGAGCTGAGCAATATTCTGATTGATGGGTACTCCAAGGTGCCGCCGCGCGACGGCCTGCTTGCATTTTTGGAGCAGGCGAAGGAGGCCGGTATTGCCATGTGTGTTGCCACGTCCACGCCGGCCGAGCTGGTGCAGTCTGCGCTCGCTGGTGCTGGGCTTGATGCCTACATGGAGTTTGTGACCACCACGGGTGAGGCGGGACGGTCCAAGCAGTTCCCTGACGTATACGAGCTGGCGCTGCGCCGCCTCGAGGAGCGCCATGGGCGCAAGTTTGAGCGCGCATGGGTGTTTGAGGACGCCGTCTTTGGCCTAAAGAGTTCTGGCGCCGCCGGCTTTAAGCGTGTGGGCATCTATGACCCGCATGGCCGTATGGAGCGCGACGAGGTTCGCGACAACTGCGATATCTTTATTGATAGCTATGAGGACCTGGACCTGGCCCGCGTGCTTGCGTTTAAGGGATAGGCGAGGGCTGTGGCTTGCAAGGTATTAGTTGTCTGCGGCTCGCCCGTGGTGGCGAGCGCTGAGTTGTTGCGTAGGCTAGCAGGGGAGTGCGACCACGTTGTCGCCGTGGACCGTGGCCTGGATGCCCTTCTGAGTGTGGGACTGAGCTGCGACGTCTATGTTGGTGACGCTGACACGGTAAGCGATGGGGGACGCGCTCTGGTCGATGCAGCCGAGGTCTTTGAAGTAGAACGCCACAACCCCTACAAGGACTACACCGATCTGGCGCTGGCGCTCGATTCCGTCCGCCGTCGCTGGCCGGGTGCCGAAGTGGTTGCGACCTGCGCCACGGGCGGCCGCCCGGATATGGCCCTAAGCGTCCTAGGCCTATTAGCCAACTACAAAGATGCTCCCGTCTGGATTGCCGAGGACGAGACCACGGCCCGCATCCTGCACGGAGGCGAATCCTGGACCATAGAAAACGCCGAAGATAAAACTTTCTCTATCATCGCAATCGCCCCAGAAACGATAGTAACCGAACACGGCCTAAAATGGGAACTAGACCACAGCTCTCTGGACCTGCTAGCCGACACGGGCATCAGCAACGTCGTCAGATCAACAGCCACGATCCAAGTTCACCAAGGCGTCGCAATCGGTTATTTGCTTGCGTGAGGGTTTTATCGGGACGGGGGTAAATTAGCTATTTTCGCCAAAGCTAAAATAGCTAATTTACCCCCGTCCCAGGAAAACCCGTAAGTAAGACAATCAACCCAAAAAAAGTCCTTGCATCAAAGAAAGTCTTCCCCTATAGTACTACCTCGTCACGGGGGCGTAGCTCAGCTGGGAGAGCGCTTGACTGGCAGTCAAGAGGTCAGGGGTTCGATCCCCCTCGTCTCCACCATCGTGAATGTAAGGCCACTCAATAGAGTGGCTTTTTTATTTCTAAACTCTCAGACTCCCATCTGGGGATTGGCTTCCGCTGTGCGTGTTCGAAACCACCACATCGATGTTTGCCTCCAAGTGGAAGATTATGGTTCGACGTCCTGTCTACTCCAAAAAGTTCATAACCAGAGAGACCATAGATTCCTTCTCTTCAGGTCTTGACTCAGCAATCATGAGTGCGACAGCAACAAGCGTGCTGTCTGCGATTCGTTTGTCTAAGCCGCGAAAAAGCAGTCCGTTGCAATCTAGATAGTAGAGAAAGAGGCTGCATCCGATTCGCTTGTTTCCATCGAGAAATGAATGGTTTTTGATGATGAGGTACAACAGATTTGCTGCTTTTTCCTGTACGGATAGATAGAGGTCTTGGCCACCAAACGACTGGTTGATTACCGAGATGCTGCTGCGGAAGGACTCATCTTTTTCTACGCCAAACAGGTCGCTCGTAAATCGGCTGCGCATTTGGGCTATTAATCTCATACAGAGCTCGTATTCGAGTGTGTATATCCCAGTTTGTCCCTTGGGCCGATCAATGGATTCACGATCGTACTCATCGAGCAGCTTAAAGACATCCATATAGCTTTCAACTATATCGAGTATCTCGCGAGAACCGAGGTCCTCGGGTAGACGTTCAATAATCTGCGCGACTGTCCCTAGTTGCTCGAGTCTACGTTCGTTTTCAACGTGTCCTTGAATAATAAACTTATGGAGCACATTGGTTGCCCAGCGACGGAATTCAACACCGCGTTGAGATTTAACGCGGTATCCAATGGACAATATCATGTCTAAGCTGTAATGATCAGTTTGATATCTTTTGCCGTCAGCGGCAGTTGTCGCAAATTTTGCGACAACTGAATCATCGTCGCTTAGTTCTTCCTTTAAAGCGTTGTTGATATGCTTGCCGATTGTTTTGACATCCCTATCAAACAGCGCTGCCATCTCATTTCGGGTCAGCCATACAGTTTCGCTTCCTTTGTCAATTACAACAGGAATCGTGACCTCTCGGTCGTTGGATTCAAAGAGAACAATCTGATTGCCATTCATTTTCGCGCTCCACATCAATCCATTGGGCACATGCATGTCCAATTCGATACTCGATTGTCTGCCGAACTTTATGGGTGCCGGCCAGCAGGAGCGCGTACCTGCCTAAGGGCTCTGAGTGACGGTCGCCGTAAATGCTGCATCCATCCCGCCGATACGTACCATTGGGGGCCTCCGTACCGGCTCACGTTGCCCGTATACCTTTGTCTCTATTCTATCAGATATAGAACTCATGTTCTATATTTATTCTCCGCCATTTTCTGAGAGCCTCGCGCTGGGAGACGTGATCGTCAACCTCGCACGATAACCTTACGTCCACAACTAGCTGCATCCCAATAGTTGTCCAAGAATCTGCCACGAAATGCGTTGACTCTGTAACCAGGCGTGTCTATTGTGCGATGAGCATCCTCGCAATGCGACGCCCGCTCGCGCCCCACAAAAAGTTGTGCAATTACCTTCCCGGTTTTGTACAAAGTTTGTTTGCCAAGCATAATAGTTTGAGCAATTCACGCCGCCAGCAATACAACTCAGGCAGTGCTCACCAACCCACAAACTCCCATAAACCTGCGCCAACGTGAACAACATTCCAAAACAACCCCCTTAAGCACGCCAAATGAACGATATGTTGTCCAACGCAACCCAAATCAGTTTCGCTATCAGCTTGTGCTAGGATACCTAACGTTACATGAGTTCAACTGTGCTCACGGCTTCAGCAAGTCACAAAGCGCAGGGTCGATCAGCATCCGGCCGTAACGGCGGTGCCAGAAACACCAGGAGCTCCAATATCGATTGCCATGTGCGATTTTGCATTTGCTTTTGTGGCTATTTATAAGCTCCCGTTGGGCAGTGCAATACATCGTCATGACAGACCACAGCAGTCCTTCAGCTGATTGCGTGCGGTCCAGTTTTGAATTCTCTTGACTGGATCGCACGCAGCCAGCTGAGTTTGTTGGTGTATTTGCGATACACACCAACAAACTCAGCGCTGCGTCATACATACCGTTCACGGTGGGGCAGAGCCACGTGCTTGTCTGACTGGGCTCAGGGTTTGAATATGGAGCGCCCTTGCGCACAAGCGCCCTGGCGAAGCCATACCCAAACCCCGTGAGCCACATGTAAGACAGCAAGGGGGTGGTGCTCGTGTGGTATGTGATCCAGGTCATTAACGGTCGCGAAGACATAATGCGCGAGCGCATCGAGCGCGTGGTGCCGCAGAGCGCCATGCAGGAGCTCTTTTATCCCCAATATCAAACCGAGATCAAAGTACACGGCGAATGGGTCAACACGACCAAGCCGCTCTTTCCCGGTTATTTAATCTGCGATACGGCAGATCCCCGCGCCGTGCAACAGTATCTGCTGCGCATGGACGACTTTGCCCGGGTGCTTGCCCAGGACGGTCTGTTTGTGCCGCTGGCAAAAGAAGAGACCCAGCTCATTGGCGGCTTTACCCATAAGGGAGACAGGGTAGTGCCCATGAGCGAGGCCTTAAAGGACGGCGACCAGGTCGTAGTGATGTCTGGTCCGCTGTTGGGCCACGAAGGCCTTATCAAAACCATTAACAGACGCAAGAGCACTGCCTTTTTGGAGCTCAACCTGTGCGGCCGATGCGTAACCACCCGCGTTGGCCTCGCGGTGCTTTCAAACGAGCAGCGCGTCACGCGCAATCTAAGAACAGCGATTGCCTAGCTGTAAGCGTGCGTTAAGCAAGAAATAGAGGGCCTTCGGGTCGGGGATGTAGTTTTGGAAGAGAACGTGCAAAACAATCAAATTGTTGAGAATTCGATGCCGGCTGTTCACCATGTAGCAACCGGCACCTACAAGGCACCTGCGCCGGATGTCTCTGCTGCTGCCCCTAAAAAGGGCGGAGCGGTATACCTCGCATCGAAGCGTGCTTTCGACATTGTGTTCTCCGCTGGCGTGTGCATTATTCTTGCCATCCCTGTTGCCGTTGCCTGTGTAGCAATTATCGCCGACACCCCCGGTAAGCCTTTTTTCCGCCAGGAGCGCATCGGCCAAGGAGGAAAGAAGATTTACATCTTCAAGCTACGCACGATGGTTTCCGATGCCCACGAACACCCCGAGAAGTACATGACGGCAGAACAGCTCGCTCGGTGGGAGCGCGAGCAAAAGGTCGACGATGATCCTCGCGTCACGCGCGTGGGACGTTTCTTGCGGCATACGTCACTGGACGAACTCCCTCAATTCCTGAATGTTTTGACGGGCGAGCTCTCCGTTATCGGCCCGCGCCCCGTGACACTCGAGGAAACGTACGAGTACGGAGACGCCCGCGACGAGGTCCTTGCCTGCAAGCCGGGAATCACGGGCTGGTGGGCTGCGACCGACCGTAACGACTCCACGTGGGAGAGCGGTCAACGCCAGGCGCGCGAGCTCTTTTATGTAAGACATCAGTCGTTTGGCTTGGATGTTCGAGTGTTCGCAAAAACTTTCAAGGCAATGCGGAAGGGGAGATAGGTGAGTCAGCCCTCATTCGAGGATTCCAGAACATCGTTCGTCACCATTGCATGGAACTCTGCGGCGTGTATCGAGAAGCGTCTCAAGTTGGTTCTCGATTTCGAGTGCCGAGACCTTGACGTGTGGGTCGTCGACTGGTGTATGAGGTGCCACAAGACGGGCCTGCGCGTGGAACGCTGCCACGACGTGCGCATTGTGCACGAGCGTCAGCGCCTATCGTACAAGAGGCTTTTCAGCAAGACAAGCGTCGAGCATTTGAAGGGGCTTGGCTATTACTTCATGAAACACGGATACCTTTTGGAGGCCCCTGTGATTAGGGGGTGTGACTTGTGGTCGACTTCGCGCCGCACTCAACGGAGCATTGGGTCTGGTTCGCGGCAGCAACTCACTGCCCTGGATCATGGATTCTCGACTTTCGCCCCGTATTGCGTCTTTGAACGATTCCTTGCGGGGTGCTGGTTATGAGGGTCTCTCGCGACGATGCGCTCATATCAATCATCATGCCGCTCTTCAATAGCGATAGGTTCGTCGAAGAGACGCTTGAATCTGTGCTTGCACAGACATACGGAAAGTGGGAACTCGTGGTCGTTGACGACTGTTCGACCGATTCCTCGTATGAAAAAGTGGAGGCTTTCTCCCGAAGAGTAGGGCGGGGCAGGGTTCACCTGTACTCTCTCGCTGTTAACCAAGGTGCGGCGAAGGCCCGACAGGTGGCCCTTTCCCATGTAAAAGGGGATTATGTCGCCTACCTTGATTCCGACGATGTGTGGCTCCCCCGTAAGCTCGAGCGTCAGCTCGAGTTCATGAAAGGCGACGGTGCTGCTATGTGCTTTACCGGCTATGAGACCATCGAGGAGGATGGGGCGTACCGCAACGTCGTCCACGTGCCAGAACGCATGCACTACCGGGACTTTTTAAAGCAGACCATCACTTGCTCGCATACGATTATGTTCGACCTTAAACGGGTGCCCTTAGATCTTCTGAGCGAGGTCAGGGATGTGACATACGACTATCCCGAGGACTTGGACACGTGGCTGCGCGTCTTGAAGACGGGCATCGAAGCGAAGGGGATTGACGAGCCTTTGGCCAAGTATCGTCGCCATGACGGGTCACGCTCGTCGTCCAAGGCAAAGGCCGTTGCCCGCACTTGGAACCAGTACACGCGGAACGAGGAGCTCAACCCCCTCTATTCGGCATACTGCCTTTTCTGGCAACTTACGCATGCTGTTCTTAAGAGGGTGTAAGGAATGAGCAAGGTTTTAGTTTATGCAGAGTGCTGGGGTCGTGGGGGAATTGAAGCATATCTCATGAACGTGTTCAGGTTGTTAAGCCCTCGCGGATTTAAATTCACTTTGTTTACAACATGGGACTGCAACACAGCTTTTGATTCTGAGCTGTCGGATTTGAGCATTGAGCGCAGGGTCGTTTTTCATGGTGTGTGCCCAAGCCAGATTAAAAGGATAACTGCAGGAACGGCTGCTTTTGAAAATCTTCTGAGGCTGCAGCACTATGACTGTGTGTACGTTAACACTATGAATGGGCTTGGGTTTCTTTACTCGCAGATTGCAAAAAACAACAATGTACCCGTCCGCGTCGTACATTCCCACAATTCCCAGCTCGGGCCTGGTGGCGGACTTTTGAAACGAATTGTTCACATAATTGGACGTGGTCTTTTCGGATCGAGTGCTACGTGCAGGTTTGCCTGCTCAACCGAAGCCGGCAACCATCTTTATGGCAGTCATGAGTTTGAAGTCGTAAATAACGGAATCGATATCGAGAGGTTTGCCTTCTCGATTCAAGCGAGACGTTCGTTAAGGGAAAAGCTTGGCTTTGGTTTAGATTCGATAGTGATTGGATCAATCGGGCGAATCGCTCCGGCAAAAGACCCCATCAGACAGCTTCGCATATTTGAGGAGGTGCTTAGGGTGGAGCCGAGCTCATATTATCTCATGGTTGGAGAAGGCGAGCTGCTCCGTAAAGCGAAAGACTTTGCTGATGAAATCGGAATTGGCGATAGGGTTCGTTTCACTGGCTACATCTGCGATACTGCGCCTTACTATTCTGTGTTGGACGTGTTTCTTATGCCGTCGCTTTTCGAGGGCCTTCCGATGGCCTGCGTTGAAGCGCAGTGTTCTGGATGCTCTGTGATTGCTTCTGATACTTTGCCACTTGAAGCGAATATTACGAAGCTTCTTACCACTGTGAGCTGCTCCGCCAGCGATAGGGCTTGGGCACTTGCTGCGTTGAGTTCTGTTGGCGACCTTGGCAAGCGCAGTGAATATTCTGCACAGTTATCAGTTGCTGGATTCTCGTTGAGCGAGCTCGACAACCGTCTTTGCCATGCCCTCTCAAGTTGACGATTTAGGTGGAGGATTAGAATTGATTCCAAAGACCATCCATTATATTTGGTTCGGAGGCAACCCGCTCGGCGAGAAAGAGCTTGCCTATATTGAATCATGGAAGAAGTATTGCCCAGATTACGAGATAGTACGCTGGGATGAGACGAATTTCGATGTGAGCCAGAACCGTTATTGTCGAGAAGCTTATGAAGCAAAGAAATGGGCTTTTGTCAGCGACTATGCAAGACTGTGGATTCTGGTTCATCATGGCGGAATCTACATGGATACGGATGTCGAGGTTGTAAAGCCACTAGATGCTTTTCTTGCCCATGAGGCGTTCTCTGGTTTCGAAAAGATTGATTCGATTCCAACGGGCATCATGGCCTCAAGGGCAGGCTTTCCTTTGTTTGAAAACCTTTTGCATGACTATGACGAACGATCCTTTGTCATGGAAGACGGAAGCCTTGATGAGACCACGAACGTTGTTGCGATAACTCAAGCATGCCTTGACCTTGGTTTCAAGGCTGACAACACATTTCAAATTGTCGATGGTTTCGCACTTTATCCGAAGGAATGGTTCTGTCCGAAGAACATCGATACCGGCGTGATTGAATCAACCTCAAATACGCACACTATCCATCATTTTAGGGGATCATGGGTAGATTCCGCAGAACGAGAAGTTGCTTCGATTAAACATGGGATTATCGCAAGACATCCCGGGATAAACGAAATGTTGGCGGCGATTATCGCTAGAGCGCGCTACGGACTTGTTCATGGGGACCCAAAGCCGTTTTTGCGCTCTATCAAAAAGAATCTAACAATCAAGAGGAAAGATAATAATTAGGCAGCAAGCTATGAAAAAAAAAGGTAATGCTCGTCTTCGGCACCCGCCCGGAGGCAATCAAGATGTGCCCGCTCGTCAACGTGTTGAAGGCGCGCTCCGATGAGTTCGACACTGTGGTGACCGTGACCGGCCAGCACCGCGAGATGCTGGACCAGGTGCTGCGCGTGTTCGGCGTGGCGCCAGACCATGATTTGGCCATCATGAGGCCGGGACAGACGCTGTTCGACGTAACATGCGATGTGCTGCTGAAGATAAGGGCCGTGCTAGAAACCGAAAAGCCCGACGTGGTTCTCGTCCACGGCGACACTACCACGAGCTTCGCGGCAGCGCTTGCCTGCTTCTACCTGCAGATTCCCGTAGGGCATGTGGAAGCGGGCCTGCGCACTCGCGACATATACAGCCCCTGGCCCGAGGAGTTCAACCGCCAGGCGGTGGACATAATCACGGAGTACTACTTCGCGCCCACCGAGGCCAGCAAGAAGAACCTTCTGGATGAGGGCAAGTCCGAGTCCAAGATATGGGTTACCGGCAACACCGGCATCGACGCGCTGCGCACTACGGTTCACGAGGGCTACTCCCACCCCGAGCTCAACTGGGCTGCCGGGAGCCGACTCATCCTCATCACGGCGCACCGCCGCGAGAACCTGGGCGAGCCGATGCACCGCATGTTCCGAGCAATCCGCAGGGTCATGGAGGAACACCCCGACACCAAGGCAATCTACCCGATTCACATGAACCCCGCGGTGAGGAAGGCGGCCCACGAGGAGCTGGATGGCTTCGACAGGCTGCACATCATAGACCCGCTTGAGGTGCTTGACTTCCACAACTTCCTGGCGGCGAGCCACCTGATCCTCACGGACTCGGGCGGTATCCAGGAGGAGGCCCCGAGCTTGGGCAAGCCGGTCCTCGTTATGCGCGACACCACCGAGCGTCCCGAGGGCGTGGCGGCCGGCACGTTGAAGCTGGTGGGGACGGAAGAGGAGACCATCTACCGCGAGTTCAGCAGGCTGCTCTCCGATGACGAAGAGTACGCGACCATGAGTCATGCCTCCAACCCCTATGGTGACGGGCATGCGAGCGCGCGGATCGCGGATGTTCTTAATCTGACGAAGCGATAAAAATGTGTGTCCAGGGTATTAAACCACAAGGCGCTAAGTCGCCGTTATTAACAATTGTCATCCCCTTCTATAATACTCGCCTTGATCTCGTTGAGCGTTGTCTTCGGCAAATCGATATTCTGCCAGAGAATGAAATCGAGGTCGTCATCATCGATGATGGGTCTGAACCTTCGGCTGTCGCTGGGCTAAGGCAATTAACGCAAAATTTCTCAATGCGTGTCGCAATTTACTCTAAGAAGAATGGGGGCCAGAACTCGGCCAGACAGCTTGGAATCGAGCTCGCAAACGGAGAATACCTGCTATTTCACGATGCAGATGACTTTATCGAGGTCGCTGCCATGACGAATGCGCTCGAATACCTCAAATCGAACAAGCCCGATGTGTTGGCTTTCGGCTATGACGAGGTCGATTACGATGGGCGGCTCTTGAAGAAGGTTGTTCCGTGGCAGCATGGTTTCAATGTAACTAGCAAAGCGAAAATTCTGATGGAAAGTGATAGCTTGTGCCGCCAGTTCTATCGCACGGAGTCGATTCGCTCGCTATCTTTTGGTCTCACACAGGGGATACGAATCGGAGAGGATTTGTCGTCGGCCATATCATACGCACTTGCACTCAGCGATTTTCGCTCTTTTGGAGAGATTCTTTACCATTACGTTCGTTATCAAGGTAGTGCGACGGGAAGTGTTACCCCCGATCGTCTTGACGATATTAGAACAGCGTTCGACTGTTAGCGTCGGATTATTTTAGCCAAATATAGTCGGCCGAGATTGACCAATCCCG
>ERZ791886.771-NODE-771-length-18527-cov-2.519164_pt1 | contig 18527 bp, 18 predicted proteins | sample MGYA00510158_ERZ791886 | MGnify/ENA primary metagenome ERZ791886 (study PRJEB30046, sample SAMN00792063) | human gut metagenome | study: EMG produced TPA metagenomics assembly of the A metagenome-wide association study of gut microbiota in type 2... | reverse complement strand
CGGCAATTTATTTGATGAATCCGATGCTCCCGATCAGACCGCCGTGCATGAGGGGATTACCTTAAAGTACAGCCAGGATCATTACCGTATGGTTCCCCCGGATTATGAGCCAAGCGCAGAAGAGAAGGCCCAGGAGGCAGCCGGAGAGCTGGTTATTTCATACGGTACAGACCAGGTGATCGACCAGACAGCCCAGACGCTTACCTGGGAGGACAACGGACAGTTTTATACTCTTCTGGGCTTTGATGTGGAAATGACGCCGGAGGAATTTTACCAGATGGCAGGAGAGATCATAGACGCAGAATGATCTATGAAGCTTTGCAGGTCTCTACAAAAAGCCGGAACAGCCCCATGGCCGCCGGGTCATTCGGCCAGAGATATTCCGGATGCCACTGTACCCCAAGAAAAAAGGGGTAATCCGGCTTTTCTACAGCCTCGATGACTCCATCCGGAGCCCAGCCTACAGGTATAAGGCCCGGAGCAGCATCCTTAATGGCCTGATGATGCTGGCTGTTGACAGAAATACGCTCCAGGCCGCCGGAAGCCTTTGACAAAAGGCTTCCCTTTTTTATATCCACATGATGAGACGGCACGGTATAGTAAAAGGGCTGCTTATGAGCCAGAGGAAAGGTTCGCTCCATCTGGCTTGGGATATCCTGGTAAATGGTTCCGCCAAGAGCCACATTTAAAAGCTGTATGCCCCGGCAGATACCTAAAATGGGCTTTTTCAGCTCCATGGCAGCTTTAAGGAGGCGGATTTCCATGGAATCTCTGACAGGAGATACATTCCCGCAGGCAGAATGTGTTTCATCCCCAAATAAAAAGGGATGAAGATCCGGGCCGCCAGAAAAGAGAAAGCCGTCACACATGGCGGCCAGCTGGCGCCAGTCCTCGTCGGTGCCTTCCAGAGGAAGAAGGATCGTCAGACCGCCGGCTGCCCGGATTGCTCTGGGGTAGGTGGGGCGGAGGCTGGTGTCGTCATTTTCTGTATTGTGTGAAGGTGTGATACCGATGATGGGTTTTACAGGTGTCATAAGAATCCTCCTTAACAAAAAAAGACCACTGCGCGTCTGCCTTTTGGCATATGCAGTGGTCTTTTATGTAGCTGAATTAAGCCTCGATAGCGCCTGTTGGGCAAGCAGCTGCACAAGTTCCGCAGTCGATGCAAGCGTCAGCGTCGATAACGTACTTGCCGTCTCCCTCAGAGATTGCATTTACTGGACATTCGCCAGCACAGGTTCCGCAGCTTACGCAAGCGTCAGTAATTACGTGTGCCATAATGAAAGTACCTCCTTTATTTAATGTATACATTGTTCTTATATTCTATACTAAAACTCTTAATTATTCAAGAGGAAAATGCTGCCGGAAAGGCAGGGGATTGTACAAATTTGAAAGCAATCCCCTATAGTCCCCGGCTTTCCCTCATTCCTTTCAGGATGATCTGGCGGGCTTTTGCAGCTGCTTCTTTTGAAAGAGGAGCAGTATGTTCAAGGGGATATGGGATTCCCAGATTTTTGTATTTCACCTTTCCCATATCGTGATAGGGCAGTACGTCCAGAGCCTTAATATTGGAACGCATTCCCAGATATTGGCCAAGCCTTAGAAGATATTCCTCCTGGTCAGTGATTCCTGGAACCACTACATGGCGGATCCATACAGGGATTTTCTTTTCCTCAAGATAAGATTCAAAGGCCATCACCGGCTGCTGGGGCTGGCTGCAGAGCTTTTCATGCTCCGTCGGGTCAATGTGCTTGATATCTAAAAGCACCAGATCGGTTACAGCCATCAGGCGGTCAAACTGTTCCAGGACAGCCGGATTTTCCGGATGGAAGGTGATGCCGGAGGTGTCCAGACAGGTGTGGATGCCCCTTTTTTTTGCCTCTGTAAAAAGCTCCGTCACAAAGCGGATCTGCATCAGGGGTTCCCCGCCGCTGACTGTGATTCCGCCTTTGGTATAGAAATGCTTCATTTTATCATACTGGGCTAAAAGCTCCTCCACTGAGGTGAGAGTGCCGCCCTTTGGATCCCAGGTATCGGGATTATGGCAGTAAAGGCAGCGCATGGGACATCCGCTTAAAAATACTACCATGCGGATTCCCGGCCCGTCTACCGTACCGCAGCTTTCAATGGAATGTACCCGTCCTGACATAATGAAAACCTCCGTTTCTTAAAAGCCGCAGGCAGATGCCGGAATGCATCTGCCTGTTCGGTCATCATATGATTAAATAGCGTCGTGGAAGGTTCTGGAAATAACCTCGTCCTGCTGTGCCTTTGTGAGCTTGTTGAAGTTTACGGCATAGCCGGAAACGCGCACAGTGAGCTGAGGATATTTTTCAGGATGAGCCTGAGCGTCCAGAAGAGTCTCTTTGGAAAATACATTTACATTTAAGTGATGTCCTCCCTCAGCGGCATATCCGTCTAACAGGGATACCAGGTTGTCGATCTGTGCCTCGCTTGCTTTTACCATAGTGATTGTCCTCGCTTTCTTAAAAATAAAGTTGGTTAAATGCTGCTTAAGCTTCCTCGCTGTCTGCTTCCGTGTCCAGACCCTCAAAAAGGTTTCCGCCCACTTCACAGCCGGCGCAGCCGTTTAATTCTACTTCCAGGTCGCCCATGAAGACCTGATCGTCCTTTCCAAGTGCTCCCGGAATAATGGAGAATGTGTTGGAAATACCGTCCTGCGCATCACGGAATGGAAGCTTCGCTACAGATGCCAGGGAAGCAACTGCGCCGTGGCTGTCTCTGTGGTGCATAGGGTTGGCGCCTGGTGCAAAGGGCTGTCCGGCCTTTCTTCCGTCAGGAGTAGAGCCGGTATTTTTTCCATAAACTACATTGGAGGTAATGGTTAAAATGGAAGTGGTAGGGATACCGCCTCTGTAGGTGTGATTTCCCTTGATATAGCTCATAAAGGTGTGTACAAGGTCAGAAGCAATCTGATCCACCCGGTCATCATTATTTCCATATTTCGGGAAATCTCCCTCTACAATGTAATCGGTTACAATGCCCTTTTCGTTGCGGACGGTCTTTACCTTTGCATACTTGATGGCAGATAAGGAGTCAGCCACAACGGACAGGCCGGCAATACCGGTTGCAAACCAGCGTGTTACCTTCTTGTCATGAAGAGCCATCTGCAGGCGTTCATAGCAGTAGCGGTCATGGTTGTAGTGGATGATGTTTAAGGCATTTACATAAACGCCTGCCAGCCATTTCATCATATCCTTATACTTGTCCATTACCTCGTCATAATCCAGGTATTCGCTGGTAACGGGGCGGTACTTAGGTCCGATCTGCTTGCCGGAGATCTCGTCTACGCCGCCGTTGATGGCATAGAGCAGACACTTTGCCAGGTTAGCTCTTGCGCCGAAGAACTGCATTTCTTTGCCCACGCGCATACTGGAAACACAGCAGGCGATTGCGTAATCATCACCATGTGTTACACGCATGAGGTCGTCATTTTCATACTGAATGGAGGAAGACTCAATGGAGGTTTTTGCGCAGAAGCGCTTAAATGCCTCAGGCAGCCTTGTGGACCACAGTACGGTCAGATTTGGCTCAGGCGCAGTACCCAGGTTCTTTAAGGTGTGCAGGTAGCGGAAGGACATCTTTGTTACCAGAGGACGTCCGTCCAGGCCGATGCCGCCGATGGACTCAGTTACCCAGGTAGGATCGCCGGAGAACAGTTCATTGTACTCAGGAGTACGGGCGAATTTCACCAGACGCAGCTTCATGATAAAGTGGTCTACAAACTCCTGGATTTCCTGTTCGGTGTACGTTCCTGCCTTTAAGTCGCGCTCGGCATAGATATCTAAGAAGGTTGAGGTGCGTCCCAGGGACATAGCTGCGCCGTTCTGCTCCTTTACGGCTGCCAGATAGCCGAAGTACAGCCACTGGATGGCTTCCTTTACATCCTTTGCAGGCTTTGAAATATCAAAGCCGTAGATGCGTCCCAGCTCCTTTAATTCCTCAAGTGCACGGATCTGCTCGGAAAGCTCCTCCCGCTCACGGATTACATCAGAGTACATAATGGTTCTGGTAGAATCCTTTTCCTCTTTCTTCTCTTCGATCAGAGCATCTACACCGTAAAGCGCTACACGGCGGTAATCGCCGATAATGCGTCCACGTCCGTAGGCATCCGGAAGACCGGTGATGATGTGGCTGGAACGGCAGGCTCTCATCTCCGGGGTGTAGGCGTCAAATACGCCCGCATTGTGGGTTTTTCTGTGCTTTGTGAAAAACTCTACGATTTCAGGGTCTACCTCATAGCCGTTGTCCTGGCAGGCCTTTACTGCCATGCGGATACCGCCGTAAGGCTGCAGCGCCCGCTTAAAGGGTTTGTCTGTCTGGAAGCCCACAATGGTTTCTTTATCTTTATCCAGGTATCCGGGGCCATGAGACGTAATGGTGGAAATGATCTTGGTATCCATATCCAGTACGCCGCCGGCCTCACGCTCTTTGGCAGAGAGCTCCATTACCTGATTCCAGAGAGCCTCTGTATTTTTTGTAGGCCCTTCAAGGAAGGCGTCATCGCCGTCGTAGGGGGTGTAGTTTTTCTGGATGAAGTCGCGGACATTGATTTCATGCTGCCATACACCTGGTGTAAATGTGTTCCATTCTGTTCTCATGGACGTTTCCTCCTGTAAAATGTGATTTGGGGATACTTTTTGGGGTATCTCTTTGAATAAAGTTAGTCTACTATAATTTCATGAAAAAATCTGTTGCAAATGCAACAAATCAATAAAATTGTATACTGTATCCCAAAAAATACATAACTTTAGACAAACAATACTATACCAGAAAAATTGAAAAATGATACAGGAAAATACAGGGCTTGCCAAAAAAAACAAAATGTATTATGCTGATAAAAGCGAATAAAAATGCGCAGAATACTTTTAATATGAAAGTATTACAGATAATAAGGAGGAAAATACAGATGAAGATTGAAAAGACAATGCTCATCGGCGAGCTGATCCAGATGCATGAGCTGATCCCTCAGATGCTGATGGGCGCTGGTATGCACTGCTTAGGCTGCCCGGCTTCTCAGGCTGAGTCTCTGGAAGAGGCCTGCATGGTACATGGGATTGACTGCGATACCCTGGTATCCCAGATGAATGAAATTCTTGCTGATAAGTAAGACAGGTCTGCATATGCGGAGACAGGATAGGGCTGCTTTAAGATGCTTTTGGGGCATTTAAGGCAGTCTTATTTTTACGATAGGAGGTATTTGGAGAAATGGGGCGTTTTAAACCCTTTGCAGCCTGTGTGTTTCCGGCCGTATTTGCCTTTGCGCTCTCCGGGATCTATGCGATCGTAGACGGATTTTTCGTAGGACGCAGCATTGGAGATACGGGACTTTCGGCCATCAATATTGCATATCCGGTCACTGCCCTGATCCAGGCAGCGGGTACAGGGACCGGTATGGGAGGAGCGGTTATGTATTCCGTTCGTCTGGCAGAAAAGAGGGACAGCGAGGCGGAGAATTTTATGAAGGGCGTCTTTTTTTATCTTGCCCTTACAGGCATTCTGCTTACAGTCATTTTATTTCCCTTAACAGACCCTCTGCTGTCCCTTATGGGAGCAGATGGAGAGCTGATGAAGCCCGGACGGGAATATCTGTCCGTTATTGTTCTGGGTTCTGTTTTTCAGGTCTTTGGAACCGGCGTTGTACCGCTGATCCGCAATCAGGGAAAATCGGTACAGGCCATGTACTGTATGATCGGCGGTTTTGTGACTAATATTTTTTTAGATTATCTCTTTGTCTGGGTTTTACGGCTTGGAATGGCGGGAGCGGCCTGGGCCTCTGTGGCAGGACAGGCCGTCACCATGGCAGGCGGCCTTTTGTGTATGAGAGGGCAGAAAATCCCGGTGGGGATCCCGCGCCAGGCGCTTTCCGTTTTTTTCAGCATTTGGCGGATCGGGCTGGCTCCCTTTGGAATTACCATGTGCCCGATGATTTCGCTGCTCCTTATGAACCGGGCGTCCCTTCAGTACGGAGGTTCTGAAGGTGTGGCCTGCTATGCCTGTATTGCCTATGTGATCACAATTATGTATCTGATCCTTCAGGGGGTGGGGGATGGGAGTCAGCCTCTGATGAGCCGCTTTTACGGCGAGGATAATAAAAAAGAGGTCCGCATTACGCGGACCATGGCGTATGCAGCCGCCGCCGTCATGGGAGTGGCGCTGGCAGTGCTTTTGTATTGGTGCAGAAACGGGATCGGAGTTCTGTTTGGAGCATCCGAAACCGTATCTCTGGCAGTTGGAACGGATCTGTATATATTTCTGGCGGCGGTGCCGTTTCTGGCCTTTCTGCGAGTTACAACTGCTGGCTTTTACGCCACAGAACAGACCCGATTTTCCTATATGATCGTTTATGGAGAACCCATATTTTTAGCCCTTCTGCTTCCTGTGCTCCCGGCCTGGATGGGATTAAAGGGCGTCTGGTGGAGCCAGACCGGAGCCCAGATCCTTACGGCCCTTATGGGCTGGGGGCTTAAGCTCTGGTCAGACCGGGTGCATGGATACACTGCAGATGCGGTTTAATCCAGATCCTTTGGCAGCAACAGATTCAGTGTCACTGCAGTAAGGGTAGCGATTACTACGGGAGAGGTTCCGAAAATGGTTTTCGCCCATTCCGGGAACTGTGCGAAGCAGTCTGCTACCTGGATTACGCCGATGCCCAGGGCAACGGATAAGCCTACAACGGCTGTATTTCTGGTATTAAGTCCTTCTTTTACCACAAGCTTGATGCCGGTCATGGCGATCATGGCAAATACGGATACGGTAGCGCCGCCCAGTACGCAGGAGGGAACAGTAGTCAGCAGGGCAGAAAACTTGGGAATCAGTCCTGCCAGCACGATCATCACTGCAGCCAGTCCCAGAACCACGCGGTTTACGACCTTTGTCATGATGACAATACCTACGTTCTGGCTGAAGGTTGCAGTAGGAAGTCCGCCGAAGAGGGAGCCGATGATACTGATGATACCGTTTCCGATGATGCCTCCGGACATTTCTTCAGATTGAACCGAACGGTTTAATCCGCCGCCTGCGGTTGAAGTAAAGTCGCCCATGATTTCCAGAGAGCCCACCACAAACATGATCGCCATGGAAATGATGGCTGTAATGTCAAATTTCATTCCGAAGTATAAGGGTGGGGTGAACTGGAACCAGCTGGCCTCGCCTATGCTTTCAAAGGAAATCATTCCCAGCGCAAGTGCTGCCAGATAGCCGCAGACAATGCCGATGAGGATAGAGGCCATCTTGCAGATTCCTTTTGTAAAATAGTTAAAAAAGGTTACAATTACCAGTGTAAAGATTGCCAGAGCCCAGTTTTTTACGCTTCCGAAATCCGGCGCTCCGGAGCCTACCGCCATATAGGTAATGGCGGTAGGGTACAGGGAAAGTCTGATGGTAAATACCACTGTTCCCGTTACCAGAGGAGTGAAAATTTTACTTAGCTTATTATAAAATAATCCTACAAGGATTGCCACAAAGCCGCCTGCCAGCTGTGCTCCCAATATGGTGGGCATTCCGAACTGTGCTCCCAGGGCAATCAGCAGGGGCACATGGGCAAAGCTGGCGCCCATGATAACGGGAAGCCCTGAGCCGCAGAGCCGGAAGGGTGGAAAGAGCTATATGAGTGTGGCAAGCCCGGAGATCAGCAGAGAGGCCTGAATTAAGCGGACCTGATCGGATGCGCTTAATCCGGTGACTCCGGAAAGAATAATGGCCGGTGTAACGCAGCCCACGATCATGGCGACTACATGCTGGGCGGCCAGAGGAAGGGCCTCTGAAAACCGCGGGATGCCGTTTACTTCTGTTACTTTAGCGTATTGCTTCTGACTCATTTTACCTTCTCCTTTCTGTGGACTGTGGCCTTATGGCTGATTGAGATAGTCAGTCACAAGAGCATTTGCCTCCTCTGTAACTTTCTCTTCATCAATTCCGGTGAGCTTTCCTTCTTTCACCACAACATTTCCATTTACAACCGTATAATCCACGCTGCTCTTTAAACCAACGGTGCAGAGCATGGAGGTTACGTCAAACTGAGCGCCCACCAGCTCCAGCCGGTTTAAGTCAACAAGGAAGAAGTCGGCAGCCATACCGGGAGCAATCCGTCCCAACTTTTCACGGCCTAAAAGGCTGGCGCTGCCTGCAGTTGCCATTTTTAAGATATCATATCCGCCGGGGGCCTGATTGCTGCTGTTTAAGCGGTGGAGAAGGTAGGCCACGCGCATTTCCTCCAGCAGGTTGGAGCCGTCATTGCTGGCGGAGCCGTCTACCGCAAGGCCTACGGGAACACCCAGTTCAAGCATCTGAGGAATCTTCGCAATGCCTGAGGACAGCTTCATGTTTGAAATCGGACAGTGGGCAACTCCGGTTTTGGTTCGGGCCAGATATTTAAGCTCTTCATCAGTAAAATGAATTCCGTGAGCATACCATACGTCATCCCCTGTCCAGCCCAGGCTTTCCATATATTCCAGAGGGCGCATATGAAAATGGCTTAAGGTGAAATTTTCCTCATCCTTCGTCTCTGCCAGATGAGTGTGGAGGCGTACCTTCAGCCTGCGGGCCAGCTTTGCAGATTCGCGCAGCAGCTCTCCGGATACGCTGAAGGGAGAACAGGGAGCCAGAGCTACCTGATGCATGGCATAAGGGTTCGGGTCGTGGAACTTCTTTACGGCCTCTTCGCAGTCGGAGAGGATTTCATTCACGGTCTGAACCACGCTGTCAGGAGGAAGCCCTCCATCCTTTACGCTTAAATCCATGCTTCCTCTGGTGGCGTGGAAACGGATGCCCAGGGCGTCGGCGGCTGCAAACTGGGCGTCCAGAATTCCCTTATTATGGCCCTTTGGGAATACATAGTGGTGATCCAGACAGGTAGTACAGCCATTTTTAAGCAGTTCGCCCATACCTGTAAGAGAGCTGTAGTATGCTACGTTCTCGTTTACATTTTTCCATATTTCGTATAAAGTTTTCAGCCATGGAAACAGCTCCATGTTCTGTACCTGAGGTAAATTCCGACTGAATGTCTGATATAAATGATGGTGTGTATTGATTAAACCGGGATACATCACCATATGGGATGCGTCGATCACATCATCCGCTGTCATGTCCTCCTGCCCGATCCGGACAATGATTCCATCCTGTACCAACACATTTACGCCATTCAGTACGCGGCCATCTGTGTCACATGTTACAAGATGTTTTACATTTTTGATAAGCAGTGTTTTCATATCACTGACCTCCTTAAAATCATCTGTGCATCATTGACTATATGACTGGTATACTGCTGGCGGTAAAAGGGAAACCATAAACCCAGCTATGTTTTAGACAGCTATATAGATATGATCTTGTCAAAGAACGATGCTTATGCAGCGGACGCCGCATGTGTTACAATTATAACAATCAAAATCAGGAGATACAATGTCAATAAGTACAGAATAAAACTTAAAAAATTGGTGATATCTCACAAAAATTGGTAAGAAAAAGACAGCTCCCAACAGGAAGCTGCCTTTGAAGAATATGTGGAGTACAGGCTATATGCTATCCGATCAGCTGCAGCTTTTTAAGCGCATCCTCCCGGATGACGGTTTCATAATGTTCCTTAAAGTAGGCTTCACCTGCAGAATCTCCGGCCAGTTTTTTGCCATATTCTGCCAGTATGTTGCATATTCTTGAGAAACCGTGTTCATCTGAATCCCTGCGATCCAATACCAGATAATACTGGCGTGTTCCGGGCTTTTTATAAAGTGCATTGGCGACTGTGCAGATATCAGCGACAGCGGCTGCGGCTTCTGCTGCACGATCCAGATCCTCAAATAGAAAGATCCTCAGCGGTTTTCCGATCTGTTTTGTGGAAGCGGTTTCACTATCAGCAGGAACCTGAGGGCTGTCCGTTATATCAGCCATATGCTGGGAAAGAAGGCGTCCCAGATCACCGGCTCCCTCTAAAAATTCTCCGGCTGGGTCAGGCAGGATCTCTTCCTGTGTTTCTTCTGCAGCAGGAGAGAACCGGGCAAACCGTGTGTCAAGCTCTTCGGGATCCTCTATCTTAGTGATCACCAGCATAATGCTTTCAGAAGAAAGAGGAATGGCCTCTACCATCAGGGGAATATCCTCTGCTTCAAAACCTACTTCATTGGAAGCGCGCTGAATCATCTCGCGGAACAGCTTTTTTGCTTTTTCCGTACCGTAAGCCAGTTCGACAATATTGATATTACGGGCGCTCAAGTCAAAGCTGGTGAGCGTACACCGTATTTGATTTTCGTTGATTCGTTCTATCTTCATCGGATCACTTCCTGTTCTGTATATATTTAAAAATGGGTAAACTTCTACAACATAAATATACTACATAACAGGGGGAAATATCAACTGTTTTTCGGTGGTTATCCTCTCGACCATAGACAAGTTACAAAAAATAGAGTAACATTTCCACATGAGATGATATTGTAACGAAAGGAGGGGGAGACAGAGAAGGAGATACTGTTTGGTAAGTATGAATTGATCCAAAAAGCAGGCTCAGGACGTACAGGTACAGTCTGGAAGGCCCGCCATCTGGGGCTGAATGAGTACCGGGCGGTTAAATGTGTGCCCAAGTACAAGGTGGATCACGCTGCTTTCTGCGCGGAGGCCATGGTGCTGAAGAATCTCGATCATCCGGGGATTCCGCTGGTTTATGACTTGGAGGAGGATGCAGATTACTTTTATCTCATTGAAGAATATCTGGAAGGCTGTTCTCTATATGCCCTGATAAAAGATCAGGGTACACTTCAGGAAGATTTGGCAGTTCGGTATGGACTGCAGATCTGTTCTCTTGTTGAATATTTACATCATTCTTGCAATCAACCCATTTTACATTTAGATCTACAACCGAATAATCTGATCATCTGGAATGATACGGTGCGCCTCATTGACTTTGATCATGCGGCGGATCGGATCAGTGCCAATGCCGCCAGAGTACGATACGGCACAGAAGGCTGTGCAGCGCCTGAGCAATATACCTCAGACCATCCGTTAGATGAACGGACAGATATCTATGCCATTGGTGCGGTCCTTCGATTTATGGTAAAGGGAACCCTGAAGCCGGACGCTGAAAACGGACTCATGCTGCGGGAACCTTTGGAGGCGGTGATCAGAAAATGCATGGAACCGGATATGGAGCTGCGTTATCAGACTGCGGCGGAGACAGGAAAAGCTCTGGGACAGCTTTTGGCTGCAGAGCAGGCAAAGGGGTGTCTGAAAAGGGATCAGAGGAAAGCAGAAGAAAAGTCGATATCATCTCACAGGATCATCTTGACGGGGAACCGGCCCGGAGCAGGTGTGACCCATCTGGCCCTGGGGCTTTGCATTTATCTAAAAAGCCATGGAGTCCGCGTGCTGTATGAGGAAAGGAATCGTACAGGGGCTGTAAGGAATCTTGCAAAGGCTCTGGGGGGAGTTCGAAGCGGAAGGGACGGGATCCTGAATATGAAGGGGCTTGATATCATGCCCTGGTATGGTCCGGCGGCCTGTTTTGAGGAGCCGAAACGGGACTTTGATATTATACTAAAGGACTTTGGAACAGACTGGAGAAGCGCTGGAGAGGATTTAAAAAGAGAAGGCGGGGTCTGTCTTGGAATTGTCTGTCAGAGCCTGTGGGAGAGGGGATTGACAGACAGGATGGCAGAGGAGCTGATCGGACTGGAACCGGTGCTGCAGAAGCCATATCCCTTGATCCTGATAAAACGCGGGACAAAAAGGAGGGGAGAAAAGCCTGGGAGCCTGTATAGAAGGGCAGCTGTATTTGCCAGTCCATATTATGAAGATCCGTTTCATCCTGATTTGGTGGCGGCAGGTTTTTTTGAGGCTGTCTGGAAGGAAATTTCTCTTTTCCTGCCTGCCGGGAAAATGGAAGGGGGAAGGAGAAAATGCTGGGGAAAAAGTCGCCGGCAGTAAATACGCGCAGTCCAAGGATAACCGGTATCTGCGGGGCGGGAAGGTCTGTGGGAACCACTCATCTGGCAGTTTGGAGCGCTAATTATCTGGCAAGCTGCTGTCAGAAAAAGACAGCGGTGGTGGAGTGGAGTTCCCATAGTGATTTTGTCCACCTGTGTCTGGATGATAAAAATGGACAGACTGCCAGGGCTTTTCGGCTGTTGGAGGTAGATTATTACCCACAGGGAGAAAAGGAAGCTCTGGCATCCTGTATCCGATCCGGATATGAAGAGATACTGATCGATTTTGGCCCCGTGAGACAGGAAATACGCGCAGAATGGTTCCGGTGCCAGATACGGATTCTGACAGCATCCCTGTCAGAATGGAAGCTTGAAGCATTTTTGGAATTTCTTGCAGAGGAAGAAGAACTGGGAAAAGGATGGAATTGTATGGCTGCCTTTGGCAGTAAGGCCATAAGACATGAGATAGAAAAGCAGTTTCGGATTCCGATAGAGAAAATTCCGTTTTCAGAGGATGTATTTCAGGTAGATAAAACAGCCATGGCGTGGTTTGGAAAACGGTTTCCATGATTCGGCCTGTACAGAAGAAAACCGGTTTCCGTTGCAAAAGAGAATATCAGCAGTTGTTTTTTTCTTAAAGGGAGTATATGTCACGTTTTGCCTCCAGACTGTAAGAAAGGAACATCTGCAGGGAGGTTATATAATGTATGGTAAAGAATCTGGAGAAGTCAGGACACAGCAAATGAACTATCTGGATGGTCTCAGGCGATTCAGAGATAAGGGAGTTTCTGTTCTGGTAGATGGGATGGAATGTCTGGAAGAAGAATGGAGCCGCATTTTTGAAACGGGAGAGGACGGAGGTTTCTACATGGGGGATTTTATCTGCTCAGAACAGGGCAGCTTAAAGGAAATCCGTTTTGACCGAGTATACTTGACAGATTCCGGACAAACCAGAAGATAACAAAAGAGGCTGCAATAGCCTGTACATATTCAGATACCGACGGAAGCTGCTGCCGTATGGGACAAGAAGATACCGTCCCGGCCTGCAAGCAGGCAGCAGCTTACCGGCGGTATTTTTGTGTGCACATATTTTTTACTCCTCTTTCCGGGGATTCTATGATAAAATAGAAACCAGATATACGGACGGGGCCTTTTGGGGCGCACAGACAGGATCGGAGGAAAAAATGAGGAGCAGAAGAAGAAAAAGACGCAGTTTCGGCCCGCTTCTTGCGGTGGTTTTTCTCCTTCTTCTGATTGCGGGAGCAGCGGCAGGCTTTGTGATCGGAAGACGGTATATGCCGGGAAAAGAGATGGCGGATAAGGCAGAGTTATTTCATATAAAGGGCAGTCAGGTGGCGATCCTTTTAAATAATGAGCTTCAGGAAGAAAAAGGAATTTATGAAGATGGACAGGTATATCTGCCCATAAGCTGGGTAAACGAATATGTGAATGAGCGGTTTTACTGGGATGAAACGGAAAAGCTGCTGGTATATGCGCTGCCGGAGGAAATTGTATACGCGGATGAGTCCGATATGGGAGAACAGGGGCCTCTTTTGAAGGTAAAAGAAGGGGAAGCATACCTGTCGTTGGGACTGATCATGAATTATTCAGATATCCGTCAACAATCCTTTGATACCAGCCAGATCAAACGTGTATTTATAGACACGGTATGGGGGACTGTAAAAACCGCTCAGGTCCGCAAAAAAAGTATCCTCAGGGTAAAGGGCGGAATCAAGAGCGACATCATTACAGAGCTTTCTGAAAAAAGTACGGTTCAAGTGCTGGAATCTATGGATAAATGGTCTAAAGTGAGAACGGAAGACGGTTATATCGGATATGTGCAGAACCGGCGTCTGGAAAAGGAACAGGAGATCACGCCTCAAAGTCAGTTTGAAGCGCCGGTTTATACAAGCATTTCCATGGATGAAAAGGTGCGTCTGGGATTCCATCAGGTTACCAGAAAGGAAGCAAACAGCACTCTTAAGGAATATGCACAGACGGCAGAGGGGATGAATGTGATTGTTCCCACCTGGTTTAATGTGATTGGAAATGACGGCACTTACACTTCTCTTGCCAGCAGGGATTATGTGGAACAGGCCCATGATATGGGGCTTAAGGTATGGGCTATGGTGGAAAATGTGAGCACTAAAGAGAGCGTGAAAGAGCTGGATACAAAGAAGCTTATGTCTGTGACCTGTAACCGCAGAAAACTCATTGAAAATCTGATGAAAGAGGCAGATACCTATGGGTTTGACGGTTTCAATCTGGACTTTGAAAGCCTGAAGGCAGAAGCCGGTCCCCATTATGTTCAGTTTATCCGGGAAATGTCTGTGGCCTGCAGAAAAAAAGGGCTGGTGCTTTCGGTGGATAACTATGTGCCATCAGCATATACCGTCTTTTATAACAGGAGAGAGCAGGGGATCGTAGCAGATTATGTGATCGTTATGGGGTATGATGAGCATTATGCCGGCGGCGAGGCAGGTCCCGTGGCATCCTTTCCCTATGTAGAAAAGGGCATTGCAGATACGCTGAAAGAAGTTCCGAAGGAAAAGGTGATCAACAGTGTTCCTTTTTATACAAGGATATGGACGGAAAAGGATGGAAAAACCACATCCAAGGCCTATGGGATCCGGGATGCAAAGAACTGGATTAAAGAAAACAATATAGAACTGGAATGGCTGGATGACCTGGGAGTATATTATGGGGAGAGCTCCAATGAAAACGGAGTACAGTCCGTCTGGATGGAGGAGGAGAAGTCGCTGGGGCTTAAGGTCGATCTGATCAATGAATATGATCTGGCGGGAGCAGCCTGCTGGAAGCTTGGCTTTGAGGATCGCTCCATCTGGGAAATCGTGTCTCAGGTAAAATAGAAACAGTCAATAGTTAAGGCTGTATGACGAGGGGGAAATGTTATGAAGGGAAAGAGATGGATCGCCGTGGCTCTTGTGTGTCTGGCTGGTGTGGGAATCGGGGGATGCAGTATATTTACAGGGGCGCCGGGAGATGTCAGGGAGGAAAGTGAAACTATGGGAGAGGATGGATTAGTGGTCCCGTCTGCTTCCTCACAGGAAACGGAGGAAAGCAGTCAGACAAAGCCCACAAAAACGGAGCCGGAATCCATTCCGCCTTTCCCGGATGCAGAACGGGAAACGAAAGCAGAACCGATGGAGGATGGAGAGAGAATTGTCCTGATGACAGATGTCCATTATCTGGCAAGATCTCTTACAGACCGGGGAAGCTCCTTTCAAAATGAAATTGAACATGGGGATGGAAAGCTGACTCATTATGTATGGGAAATCGTAGATGCGGCTTTTGATGAGATCGAGCTGCTTACGCCGGATGTGCTGATCGTGAGCGGGGATCTGACATTAAATGGAGAAGTAAAGAGCCATGAGGAATTTGCTGCTCTTTTGGATGAGGTAGAGCGCAGAGGCATCAGCGTACTTGTGATACCGGGAAATCATGATATCAACAGCCGATGGGCATCCTCCTATATTGGAAAAAACAGAGAGCCGGTCCAGACCATAGACGCAGGTGGATTTGCCAGTATCTATGCACAGTTTGGCTATAATGAGGCTTCAGAGCGCGATCCTTATTCCTTAAGCTACACCTATGATCTCAGCCCCTCCATGCGCCTTCTGATGCTGGATACCTGCCAGTATTCGCCGGTAAGCAAGATTGGCGGAATGATTGGGACAGAAACGTATGAATGGATTGACAGGCAGCTGGAAAAAGCCAGAGAGGACGGTGTGATCCTGCTTCCTGTAGGGCATCACAATCTTCTGGATCAAAGCCGCGTTTATACAGAAGATTGTACCATTGAGCACAGCGAAGAGCTGATTGAACGGCTTGAGGCGGAAAACATCCCTCTTTTTTTAAGCGGTCACCTTCATGTGCAGCATTTTATGCGTCATGAGGACGGAAGGGGAATTTATGAGATCGTTACCAGCTCCCTGACAACGCCGCCCTGCCAGTATGGGGTGCTGGAATACAGGGATGACGAATCATTTTCCTATTATACCAGACAGGTAGATATGGAAAAATGGGCCCGCAGACATCAGAGTACAGATGAAAATCTGATCAATTTCAATACATACAGTAAAACGGCTCTTAAAAATATCTTTTATAATCAGGCCTATGATGCGATGAAAAACTCCAGACAGGAGGAAAAGGGAGATCTGTTTGTAAAGCTTACAGAGGAGCAGAAGAAGGCCATGGCAGAGGTATATTCCAGGATGAGCACAGCCTGGTATGCCGGAAAAGGCTATGAGGCGGTAAAGGGGGCAGTAGAAGATCCTGGATTTAAAATGTGGCAGGAATTTTGCTATCCTGCTGTACTGTACGAATATCTGGAATATATGACAGCGGATTCTGTCAGGGATTATAATAAGCTGCAGTCAGAGTAAAGCAGTATCCCGCATCTGCGAATAGGTTTTTCTCTGGATGAATATACTGGATCAAAGGCATAAAAATAACTGCCCGGGCAGTTTGGAGCAAATGGTATGAAACATTGGACATGGCAGACCGTGATGGGGCTTTTGATGCTGGGTGCAGTGGCTCTCCTTTCCTGGAAGGCCGGAACCTTCGTAGCTTCTGGAACATTGGCCGTTTCAAGCGGCAAAGGAGGGGCAGGAAGCCTACGGCCGGCAGTCGTGATTGACGCCGGCCACGGAGGACGGGATCCCGGAAAAGTAGGGATAGAGGGTCAGCTGGAAAAAGATATCAATTTATCCATTGCTCTGCGGCTTAAGGAATACCTGGAAGCCTCAGATGTGGATGTGATCCTCACAAGAGAGGACGATAACGGACTGTACCCGGAAGGAGAACGAAACAAAAAAATGTCCGATATGAAAAAACGCTGTCAGATCATAGAAAAGGCGGCGCCGGATCTGGTAGTCAGCATTCATCAGAACAGCTACCATGAGGAATCCGTTTCCGGAGGTCAGGTATTTTATTACAAAAATTCACAAAAAGGAAAAACGCTGGCGGAAATTCTCCAAAAGCGTTTTAATTATGTTTTGGGAGAGAAGAACAGTCGGCAGGCCAAGGCAAATGGAAATTATTATCTCCTTCTCCATGTAAAACCGCCCATAGCCATTGTAGAGTGCGGTTTCCTCAGCAACCGGGCTGAGGCGGCCAAACTGCAGGATGAAGTGTATCAGGACCGAATGGCGTGGACGGTGCATATGGGAATTATGGAGTTTTTAAATAGAGAGGTTTTGCAGGATAAACAGACAAAAGGATAAGATAACAAGGGAGAAAATTTGAAATGGAACAGAAGAAAAAAGAAACACTGGGGACTGTAATGGCAGTCTGCGGAGGAATCTGCTGGGGATTTTCCGGCTGCTGCGGACAGTTTTTATTTGAGACAAGGGGAGCCAAAGCGCCATGGCTGGTGGCGCTGCGCCTGCTTTTTGCAGGGATTATTATGATCGTGATGGGATTTGCCCTTCATGGAAAACGAAATCTGGATGTATTAAAGAAAAAAGCGGATCTGCTTCGCCTGCTGATCTTTGCCTTCTGCGGCATCAGCCTGTGCCAGTTTACGTATTTTATGGCCATTGAGGCATCGAATGCGGGAACGGCTACGGTACTGCAGTATCTGTCCCCCATTCTGATCCTGTCTGCAGTCTGCATAAAGGAAAAACGCCGTCCGGTAGGACTGGAACTGGGAGCCATAGGTCTTTCCCTTCTGGGAACCTTTGTCCTTGGGACTCATGGCAATATACATACCTTCTATATTACGGGAAGCGCTCTTTTCTGGGGGCTTGCAGCCGCTGTCAGCGCGGTACTTTACAATATGCTTCCCGGAAGCCTGATCCTGCGTTATGACATATATCAGGTGTTGGGATTCGGAATGTTCTTCGGAGGTGTTCTCATGTGTATGATTTTCCGCCCATGGGAATATGAGCTCATATGGGACGGAGGTACCTGGGGAGCATTAGTCAGCGTGATTGTAATAGGAACAGCCATTGCCTTTGGACTGTATCTTCAGGGCGTGTCCATGATCGGCCCCTTAAAGGGGAGCATCCTGGCAAGCGTAGAACCTTTATCTGCGGTAATCATCTCATTTTTCTGGCTGGGAACTCCTTTTGTAATGCCGGATTTCCTGGGATTTGGAATGATCTTAGGAGCAGTTTTGCTTTTGACGGCGGCGCAGGGGAGAAGATAAAAAACAGCGGAAACCTTTGAAAATAAAGGCTTCCGCTGAAAATAAAAAAAGCGCGAGACGGGATTCGAACCCGCGGCCCCCACCTTGGCAAGGTGGTGCTCCACCCCTGAGCCACTCGCGCATGAAAATATGATATTACTTTGACGTGGTATAGTCTATCATATTTTCTCTGATAAATCAAGAGGTTTTTTATCTGTTGGTTTAAATTGGTTGGTTTAAAATGTTTCTGAAATATTTTTGAGATATTTCCCCAAACCATCCGGAAAAGCACATTGTACAGCCTTTGCTTTTTCGGATGGTTTCCCGGCATAAGTTTTTATTTCTGGGCTGTTTCGATCCTGCTGCAGGTGGCTCCTTCTATGAAGGAGGCTTCAATGATTTTGGATACAGGATCTTCCGGCGGGTTTACCACCAGCTCAAACAAT
>ERZ791886.770-NODE-770-length-18529-cov-2.085471_pt1 | contig 18529 bp, 15 predicted proteins | sample MGYA00510158_ERZ791886 | MGnify/ENA primary metagenome ERZ791886 (study PRJEB30046, sample SAMN00792063) | human gut metagenome | study: EMG produced TPA metagenomics assembly of the A metagenome-wide association study of gut microbiota in type 2... | reverse complement strand
CATAACCGTATACGCGATAGGATAACCATTATATATGCTTTTTGTAAAAACTCCATTCATTTGAACCCAAACGTGACCGCCGCTCTTAACCGGCAATCGGGAGATTACACTGTAACCAGGTTTTCCTGCTTTGAGGGACTGCATCACTGTATCACTTATTTTTTGGAGCTCATTCTCATAATGGTGGTATGGGTAATATATATCCGGACGATTGTGAAACAACGAAACATACTCCCTTTTATCGTATCCTATCATCTTGAAATAAAAATCATTATTCCAAACTACAGTGAAATGTTCATCTAAAATATGCTTACTTACGCTGACCTGCATTGTATTCATAAGCAGTTCATAGTCCTCGGCAACGTCGCCGCTTATTGTTTCTTTAACTTTTCTGTCTTGATCCATATTAATCCATTCCCTCTCTATTGACGATAGATTTATTTTTCTATAATGTTATCACACTCCTTGGTCACTTACCAATAAAGTATAGCAAAGTATTGAGAAATTATCAATGTTATCATTTTAGTGTCAGCGTTCTTTTAGATTTTTACATAATGTGTTATAATTTTATTCTAGTTTAATTACTTAGATGGAGGGAAACCAGTTGCAAAAAGACATGGAGCTGCAGCAGCTTATATTTGAGCTGTTTGAAACTCAAATAAAATTTGGAGCACACCGTTATGGAGAATTGCTTCCTACCATCAAAGAAGTCAGCAGCTATTTTCTGGCTTCGGTAGATACAGTCCGACTTGCTTATATTCGTCTTAAGCAAGAGGGATATATTACTCTAAGTACTTGTGTTGGCGCTGTAGTAAAAGTGAGCTATACTGACAGTGAAATTCAGCAGCATATACAAGGCTATTTCTCATCAAGAAAAGAATCGTTACTTGCCTTTGCGCAGTCAGTTGGAATATTGTCCAGCTATGTACAGTGGTTTGCGTTAAAAAATGCTGCGCCGGAAACTCTGGATAAGTTAGAACGCAGTTGTACGCAGATAGAAATTTTACCTGTTTATAGAATGTCACAGCAGCTTCAGCTGATTTTCAGTCCACTTGGAAATGATTTGCTCCTTCGGCTTTTCTGGCAGATGTTTTTGTTTTTTCAGGCACCGCTTGTCAGTATACCTCAAAATATAAATGTAATTAACAGCAGCAGCAGTCCACTTTTGGATATGATACAGTCTGCGCGTAATAAAGACTGGACGGAGCTCTGGAAAGGGGTAGAGATAACAGCTGAGAAATATTTCATTGGATTGCAGACATTTTTTAATAATCATATTCCTTTAAACGCTGATGATATTCAAATTGATTTTACTTGGAGCATATATAAGAAAACATCTCAGGTCTGCTACTCAATTTGTTTGGATTTGATGTTGAAAATTTGCTATGGAGTATATCAGGCAGGAGATTTTTTGCCTTCACCAAAAGAGCTTGCCACAGAAAATAAGGTTGGAATTAAAACAATACGCCGCACCGTTACTCTGCTCAATAAAATGGGAGTCACAAGGTCTGTAAATGGAATAGGCACAAAAGTGCTGAAACCGTCAGAAAGCCAAAATAACTGTGATTTTTCAGATGCAACTATACAGAAACGTTTGATTGACTTTTTGCAGAGCCTTCATATTTTATCATTGACATGCCGAAGATGTGCTAAAATTACAATTTGCTCAGTGGATTTAAATTGTAAAAATCAGTTGATAGAGCAGCTTGAAATGGTTAAAGTATCTGGAGCTTATGAAAGAATTATATATGTCTGTAATGAATTTATTTCTTTGCACATTCCATTTCAGCCGCTTCGTTCTGTGTATGTTAAGCTGGTACAGCAGTTAGTTTGGGGGTATCCGATAAATTTACACGGAGACCGTGAGAGTACAAATGCCTACTTTCTGCCATATCTTGAATCGCTGGAAGAATGCCTGAAAGAAGATGATGCAGATAAATTTTCGATAATATTAGAGCGGCTGCAAACTGTCGAAACTAATTTTACAGCACAATGGCTGATTAATCTCGGGGTACAGGAGGCATCTGCACTTATTATCCCTAACGACAAACTAATTGTTATTAGATAGTTAATTATTATAAATTAAAGCAAACTCAAAAAATGAGGTATAATTAATTACCTCATTTTTTGTATGTAAATTTGCTGTAAAATGTAGACTTCTTCATATAATATGGTTGCTCTTTTCATTTTGCATTGTTATACTAAAAGTTAATATGTCTGAGCGTTACTGAAACATACGGATATGATAATTGAGAGGATTGATTATAAGTGAACAAAAGATTTTCAGATAAAGATGATGAAGATATAAAAAGAATTACATTTGCAGGTACAATTATTTTGGTCATTTTTTTAATTCTCTTTTTTGTTGTTACGGCTGTTAGTACAAGTAAATTAGCCTCACAGATTAAATTAACTACAGAGCATCCGTTTGCCGTTAACGGGGATATAAGTGATATAAAAACCAATCTGGCACTTATGCGCCTCCGGACAGAAAGACTGCAATCCTATAATCAGCCGGAGGATGTGGAAAAAGTTAGATTAGCCTTAGATGATTTGTACGAAGATATGGAAAAACTTCTTAACGAGGTTGACGACCTGTATTTGGGACCTGACGAAGATATAAAGGCTATGGAAGACACCTATTCCGAAATTCAGAAAGCGCAGAATGACCTTCTTGAGTTTGCAATAAAGCCAAGCTCAACCTTGAACGTAATCGCACAGTATGAGGAAGATAATTTATATCATCTCTATGAGAGGTTTGAACAAAATGCTGAAAAAATTTTGACTTATGTCCGTGGAACACAGCAAGCCATATTTGTATCGGCTGAAAAAATGAGCAGAACAAGCTTTAGGTGGTCTGTCATTATAATAACTGCAATGGTTTTGGGGCTGCTGTTTTTCCAATCTGCAATTCGAAAAATGAGCAGCAGACTTTATAACAAAAATAAACAATTTGAATTGCTCTCTGATACAGTAGATGAAACATTTTTAATTTTTGGCGAAGGAAATAAATGTGATTTTGTATCGGGAAATTCTGAGAAGGTTCTTGGAATAAATTCAGATACTATTATGCAAAATAAAGAGATTATTTTCCAATATATGAATGACGATACGGCTGGCCAGCTTCGCAAAGAAATAAGTGATGGAGAAAAAACAGCATGGGAAGATACTTTAGAATATAATCATCCAAAAAGTTTTGAACCACGCTGGATGCAGACAAGATGCTACAGGATTAAAGAAGCAAATGATACAAGGATTATTATTACACTTACTGACCGTACTGATGAACGAAAAGCTCAGCAGGCACTGCAGGCCGCTTTGGTCAGTGCTCAGAACGCAAATGATGCGAAGCGTAATTTTTTATCACGTATGAGCCATGAAATCCGTACGCCAATGAATGCAATTATTGGTATGACAACTATTGCTGCCGCCTATATAAACGATAAAAACAGGGTAGAGGACTGCTTGAGAAAAATTAGTTATTCCTCTAAACATTTACTCACATTAATTAATGATGTGCTTGATATGTCACGAATTGAAAGCAATCGAATTAAGCTCAATGAAGAGCCATTTGAAATTTTTCAGTTTTTGAATACATTTGTTTCTGTTATTTACTCACAGGCGCAAAGCAAAGGAATTGAATTTTCAGAAAAAACAACTGGTTTTACTGAACACACTACATATATAGGAGATTCCTTCAGACTGAATCAAATACTTTTGAACTTGGCATCAAATGCAATTAAATTTACTCCTGAAGGGGGAAAAGTCAGGCTGGAGGTTTCATGTATTCCGTCTAGAGATAAAAAGAAGTGGCTCAGATTTATTGTATCGGATACTGGTATAGGAATGGATGAAGACGCTTTAAACCGCCTTTACACTCCTTTTGAACAGGCAGACGAATCTATTGCCCGCAGATATGGCGGCACAGGCCTTGGTATGTCTATCGTCCAAAATCTTATAATGATTATGGGTGGGCATATTGATGTCAAGAGTAAGATCGGTGAAGGAACAACTTTTACTGTTGAGCTTCCATTTGAATTGAGTGATACGGATTTGCAGGCTATTCAGCCTGAAGACATGAAATCACTTGAGGTTCTTGTTGTTGATGACGATAAGGATATTTGTGAACATACAGCTATACTGCTAAATAAGATGAAAATTCATGCAGAATGGGTGCTTAGCGGAAAAGAGGCAGTAGAACGGGTAATTTCAGCACATAATGATGGCTGTGAATTTGATGTATGTTTTATTGACTGGAAAATGCCGGATATGGACGGTATAGAAACAACTAGACGTATCAGAGAAAAAGTTGGCAGAGAAACTCCTATTATTATCATCTCCGCCTATGACTGGTCAGAGATTGAAGAAGAGGCGCGTGAAGCGGGTGCAGACGCATTTATATCAAAACCTCTGTTTGAGTCATCAATTTATAACGTGCTTGTTAATGTCACAAACGGAGTTTTCGGTAAGCCTGTGGCAGTATCAGTAGACAATCATAATTTATTAAATGGCAAGCGTATTCTTTTGGCAGAGGACAACGAACTGAATAGGGAAATTGCAGTAACAATGCTTGAAATGCATGGAGCAGAGGTTGAAACTGCTGAAAATGGCCAAGAAGCCTTAAATCTCTTTATTAATTCGGATAAAGACCATTTTGATATAATATTAATGGATGTTCAAATGCCCATAATGGATGGATATGAAGCTACCAAATACATCCGAGAAATGCAAAAGGTATTCCAATAGTTGCATTGACGGCAAATGCTTTTACAGAGGATGTTTCAAATGCTATTTCGTCAGGTATGAACGCTCATGTCAGCAAACCCATTGATATAAATAACCTGTGCTTACTGATTGCACGGTTTACACAGGGTGATGACGAAAAAAATTAAAAATTAATTGGACTTGGCAATTTATGAAGTTATTTGGCTAAAAATAAGATTCTGATAATTTAAGGCACTACTATAATAAGAATAAATAGGGTGAAAAAATGAAAAAAATTTCTTTCTTTATTTATGCTGCGCTAATAATAAGTGTAAGTTTTAATATTTTTCAGTATTATTCAAATAAAAACATAAACGAAGTGGAAATAAATTCTGAGTCTTCTTACTTTTTAAAAGAAGTTCCATCTTTATATCTTCATAGTCATATTGAAGATATATATACAGCAGGGTTCTCCGCAGCTGGTCCAATAGCAAATATAAATCCATACTGTATTAATAATAATTTAAGCGAAATAACCATACTGGGTGGCGGAGATGAACATTTTACAAAAATCAGCATAGAAGGATATATACCAACTTGGTATCTTACGGAAAACAAGTCAGATATTAATTATAAACATATAGAAACGGAAAAATATATAATCAATGAAACAACTGCGTATTACGGAGCCAGTGAGGATTCCGGAACGGTGGAAATATTATCAAAAGGAACTGCTATAAAAGTTATAGGCGAGAGTAACGACTGGTACTATATTTCTCCGTTGAGTGGTTATTATTCATTATATCCTGAAATGTGGGTAAATAAGGACGATGTAGGAGACTTTACTGGCGATGTGATCAATACTGATGTTAGAGTACAGGTAGGTACAAAGGGAGTATTTGAAAATTACGAAGGAAGGAGAGATTATATACTTGACAGAACTATAATTGGTACAATAAAAAGCGAAGATGACACTTATTACTATGTAACTTTTCCTGGGGCTTTAGGATTATATATAGAGAAAGATTTAGTGACATTTATTGGTAAATAAAGAGTGCTACAATATGATGTTCATATTCAAATAGTCTGTAAACCATAAAACATCAAGTTTTTATAGATATAAATACAAAATTTATTAATGGTCTTATTAATTTTTCTTGAACTCATGTACAAAAAATGATAAAATATTTTGTAATTTAAAATTTCTAGGGGGTAACTTTAATGTCCGGACATTCAAAGTTTGCTAATATTAAGCATAAAAAAGAGAAAAATGATGCGGCTAAGGGTAAGGTGTTTACAATGATAGGCCGTGAAATCGCTGTAGCTGTAAAGGCAGGCGGTCCTGATCCTAATAACAATGGTAAGCTTCGCGAGGTTATTGCAAAAGCTAAGGCAAACAACATGCCAAATGATACAATCGATAGAAGCATTAAAAAGGCTGCAGGAGCTGGTGATGGTGTTACCTATGAGTCAATAACCTATGAAGGATACGGACCGAACGGTGTTGCGGTTATTGTAGAAGTTCTTACAGACAACAGAAACAGGGCAGCAGCAAATGTACGTAATGCCTTTACAAAGGGCGGCGGCAATATGGGTACATCAGGCTGCGTATCATTTATGTTTGACGAAAAGGGGCTTATCGTAATTGATAAGGAAGAAGTTGATATGGATGAGGACGAGCTTATGATGCTTGCTGTTGAGGCAGGCGCAGAGGATTTTGGCGTTGAAGAGGACAGCTATGAGATAACAACGGCTCCTGACGATTTCGAGGCTGTTAGAGAAGCTATTGAAAATGCCGGAATACCTATGGCAAGTGCTGAAGTAACAATGATTCCACAGACATATACTGTTTTAAACAATGAAGAAGATATAAAGAAAATGAACAAGCTGCTTGACATGCTTGATGACGATGATGATGTAAAAAATGTCTATAATAACTGGGACGAATAAGTAATAATCATCCGACTTTTTAATTATGAATAAACAGTTTCACTGTGAAAAAGACTATTAAAATTTACTTAGAAACAGATAATAAAAGCCTCCTGAATTGATATTCAGGGGGCTTTACTTTTGCGATTAGGGTTCTGTACTGTCAATGCCATATCGAAGAAATACTAGGAATTTTTCTAGAGGAACGGCAGGGCTGTACAGGTATCCCTGGAAAATATGGCAGCCAATGCTTTCTAACAGCTTCTGAAGCTCCTCGTTTTCTACATACTCAGCTACAACTGAAAAATGAAGGTCATCACCTAATTTGATGATAGACCGAACAATGTCCTGACAGCGTTGATTGTCATGGAGTTTGCGTACTAAGGAACCGTCCAGCTTAACAAACTGGAAGTCGTTGTGCTGCAAATATTTCAGGCTGGTATGTCCCATACTAAAGTCATCAATTGCAGTGCTGATGCCGGCTTTTCTCAGGCGGCCCAGATTTTCCTCAATCAGGCTGTATTGTTCGATAGCATCCTCTTCCGTAATCTCTAGACAGAAATTCCCCTGTATGTTTTTTTGCTCTACCATTCCGATAACAGAGCTAACGAAGGACGCATTATTTAACTGACGCGCTGTGATATTGGCTGAAACAACAAAATCACTCTCCGCATTTTTTAGAAACTGAACTGCAGCATCACTGGCAAGCGTTAGAATAACAGTAGTCATTTCGTCAAATATTCCATCCTCTTGGGCCAAAGCAACAGTAATAGGAGGCGGAACATTATATCCGTGATACTGCCAGCGGAGAAGGGCCTCTGCGCCTATAATTTTCCCCTGACTATTTACCTGTGGCTGAAAATAAATAGGGATTTTACCTTGGCTGACATCCTCCCTAAGCTGAGATGTGACAGCTTTAGCTATTACCCCAATGTGGTCAGAGCGTCCAAGGTATCCGTCCGACGAGCCTTTCCAAAAAAATTTGGCAAGGTCGTCAAGCAGCATTTTCTCATGAGCCTCCTGCATACGCTCTGAAAGACGAATAAAAGGCATATATAGAAAAACTCCTGCGGTCAAAGATATGAGCTGCACTAAAACGCCGTGAAGGGATTTTGTCGCTGCGTATCCGCTGAAAAGAACAGGTGTAGTCCATGTGACAGTTGTTGTTACAACAGGCAGAAATCCAATTTTTGTTGCAACATAAGAAATGATAAGACAAACGGCTGGTGTCAGAAGAAACGGAATCAGCATCATTGGGTTTAAAATAACTGGAAGACCGAATACAATCAGCTCATTCATATTAAAAATGGCAAAAGGAGCCGCAGACCAAGCAAGTTTCCGATTGTTCGCATTTTTTGAAAACAATATGAGCGCCAACAACAGACAGAAGGTTGTACCGCAGCCACCAATCAGAGCAAAGTTATCCAAAAAGCTTTTGCTAACAATAACTGATGGGTCTGTATTTGCCGGTACAAAATACGACTGGGCTACTTGTTCCATCACGTTACCGCCATGCATACCAAAAAACCACAGCCCGTCCAGCAATGTAACAAATAAAAGTCCGCTTACCAGTTCTTCTGGAAGATTTTGAAACAGTCTAATAACAATATCACTGAGCAGAAGATTCATGTTTTGTTTACCGGTAAAAGCCTGGATTGCCAAACTCATAAGGGAAAAAACAAGAACACACAAAAAAAGCGGTACAATCATGGATACCGCCACACGGAACTGACGATCCACACCGGCTGCATATGAGCGGAATATTAGAGGCAGATGCCGGACAAAGAAATAAAACAGCATTGTGGCAAAAACAGAACAAAAAATTGCAGTAAAAACACCAACTGCGCCAAAATTTATGAATTGGAACATGCCGCTGGGCTCGCCAAAAGAGGCAAGAAACGAACCTAGCGAGGCCATCATCGCCATAAGAGAAAATGTTTCATCACTGCTTTCAAAGGTAGCAGCATATGAATAGCTGATGCCGCAGCAAAGGTAAACAGCCATCATACCAAAGGTTGCATCATAGATGAGATTTAATAACTTCAGCAAAACTCCAGACGCAATATGATCAATATTTGGCAGACTTTTAAACATAAGTGCAACAGAGCCTGTCACAAGAACCGGTATCAGCATTAAAAGCCCTTTTTTAATGGATGCGAATAGACGGTTTTGTTCCATCCGATAAGTAAAATTAAGCAATTTGTCGTACAAAACACAAGCCCCCTTTTTGATACAGTACAATTATACATGGAATTAAGCGTTTTTCATAGTCGGATTTTTTTATTCACATAATTTTTTATTTTTTTTCAGCTGTATAACAAAGTGATGAAGCAGTTTTTATACCTGCGCTGAAAAGTTTAAGCTTAACCAGCTCACATATTTTTGTATAATGATTGACAAAGTCTGGGAGGACAATTACACTCTATATACAAAGCAGCGATCTTGAGATATTAATAATCAGTCAGGTGAAGAAAACATGATATTTAACAGTATAAACTCAGAATTAGTTATAAGATATATAGAAGAAACCTATGGGGCTGAACCGGAATTTCTATGGGCAAAATATCCTGACGACGCTGTTTTCCGTCACAGTAATAATAAAAAATGGTTTGCTGCAATGCTTAAAGTTGAGGGAAACAAATTGGGACTCTCGAGCAGTGAAAAAATTGAGATACTTGACGTAAAGTGCGAACCAATGCTGATTGACGGCTTAACCGGCAGCAGTGGTTATCTGCCGGGTTACCATATGAATAAAAAGTATTGGCTTACTGTACTGCTGGATGGGACAGTTCCTATAAGCGATATTTATGGATTGATTGACATGAGCTATAAGCTGACTAGCAAAAAAATGAAATAATATTTTATATGTAAAAAATTACTCCGGCTATACCACTTAGCAGCATGATTATAATAGGGCTTATTTTCCATTTTCTAATGACAAATAACGCAGAAAGGAATACAATTAAAGCAGTCCAATCCAGTGCGGCGTATGCGGAATTGAGTTCTACTGAGCTTGTTCCATAAAGGGCGATTAATATAATTGCGGCGGCTGCTGAAATAATCAGCCCCAATGAAGCTGATTTAAGTCCATTAAGTATTTCAAATATATAAGCAGAGTTCCGGTGTTTTAAGAAAAAATGATATATCATTAATGAGATTACAATACCGCATAGTACACATCCGAGTGTAGCTGCCGCTGCGCCCGCAATACCTCCTATCTGGAGCCCAACAAAAGTAGAAGTATTAACAGCCAATGGACCAGGCGTCATTTGTGAAATCGTGATTATATCTGTAAACATCTTTTCTGTAATCCAGCCGGCCTTATTTACCACTTGTTCTTGAATTAATGGTATAATAGCATAGCCGCCGCCAATACTAAGCAGTCCGATTTTTAAAAACTTTAAAAATAAATCAAAAATTATATTCATATATTTTTCCTCTTTTTCCAAACCACTCGCAATATACATAGAAAACAGCTGGTAAGCAATATCAAGGCAACATTTATTCCCATAACAAAATTTGCAAGAAAAGCAATAGGTATCATAGCCGATAAGAACAGAGATTTTTCTTTTAGTATCATTGAACACATATCTATTATTAAATCTACAATTAACGCCACTACACCAGCCTGCATTCCCTTTAATACGGCAGCGACAATGATGTTTGATATAAACGCTGTATAAAAGGCTGACACTAAACTGAGAATAATAAGCGGAGGGATAACTGACGCTGCACAGCTTATTATAGCCCCGACAATGCCGGCGACCCGGTATCCAGCCAATGCTGACAAATTGACAGCGATAGCACCGGGAGTTGATTGTGCAACGGCTGCCATACTCATTAGGTCCTCCTCGGTGAAATATGATTTTTGATTGACAAAATAGCGGCGTACCATAGGCACTACTACATAGCCGCCGCCAAAAGTAAATGTGCTGATAAATAAGTTAACTAATAAAAGCCAAAAATATATTTTTTTATCTTGCATCAAAATCGTCCCTCCTTTTGTGCTTCATTCATTATATCCCTTGTATTGAAATCTGTAAAATGATATGATTTTATATATACGATTAGTTTTATTCATGTCATGGATAAAGGGGATAAATATGAATATAAGACATTTGGAAATATTAGATGCTGTTGAACAGACCGGCACATTCACCGGGGCTGCAAAAAAACTGCACCTTACACAATCGGCTGTTTCTCATGCAATAGCAGAGCTTGAACAGCAAGCAGGTACTGTACTGTTTAACAGATTTTCTAAGGGCGTAAGCCTTACAAATTGTGGGCTTTCTCTTTTAGGTGAGGCACGCAGTGTGTTAGCTGCATATAGGAATTTAGATAATAAAATAGAACATTTAGAAGAATGTACTCCAATAAATATTGTGTCCAGTATTACAATAGCTTCATTCCTGCTTCCTAAAATATTGAGCCAATTAAAGTCAATGCATCCTGAAATTCAAGTAAATGTCCGAGTTGCCAGTGCTAATACGGCTATGGACATTTTACAGCGTGGTGAGGCTGATATGGCATTGTGGGAAGGCGTTGAACCTCAAGGCTCATATCAAACATATTTAATGGGTTCCTATAAACTGTGTGCCGCATGTGCTCCAAATTTCATATTGTCTAATCGGGAGATATCGCTGTATCAATTATGCGGCTTTCCACTGCTGCTTCGAGAGCAGGGAAGTGCAATCCGTGATACTTTGGACAGTGTATTTTCCCTTGCAAATTTAAAGGCATATCCCGTTTGGGAAAGCGTTAATTCTTTTGCGCTTATTAAGGCGGCGGAAGCTGGATTAGGAATAACTGTTCTGCCTGAAAGTTTATTATCAGACTCATTAACCCTTAAGAAGCTGTGTTTAATTAAATTGACGGGAGTAAAAATGGAGAACAAAATGCTGGCTGTATTACATAGAGATAAATATATTACACAGCCTTTACAGATATTGTTGGATACTATAAACTTTACCTATAAAGCAGGATGGCAGATATAAAAATTACTAATGCCGCCTAAAAACTAAAAGTCAAGGGGATATTTGGTAAAATAGAGAACGGAGAAACTAAATGAAACGAATATTTTTGGTTGAGGATGATAAAGAAATTGCTAAAAATCTGACGCGGTTGCTTAATACTGAGGGATTTAACGTTACACATAGCCCTACACAAAGAGAGGCTGTCCAAATGCTTGCTAACAACAAATTTGATTTGGCGCTGGTAGATATCTCTCTTCCAGATGGAAATGGATTTGCGGTTTGTACAGAGATTAAACAAAGTCAGGATATCCCAGTTATCTTTTTAACGGCATCTGGAGACGAGGCAAGCGTTGTAACCGGACTGAATATGGGAGCGGAGGACTATATTACTAAGCCATTTCGTCCCCGTGAATTGATTGCGAGGATAGGAACTGCATTAAGAAAAAGCGGACATCTCTCAACTACTTTTGAGGTCAAAGGACTTTCTGTCAATACAGCCAGCGGCATTGTGAAAAAGAATGGGATGGAAATATATCTTTCCGCACTGGAATACCGTCTATTACTGATATTTATTAATAATCCCAAAAGTATAATTACCAGAGAACGATTATTGGATGAATTGTGGGATGCGGCTGGAGAATTTGTAAATAACAATACTTTGACTGTTTATATTAAACGGCTGAGGGAGAAGATTGAAGATAACCCTGCTGACCCGCAGATTATTCTTACTGTTCATGGCACAGGGTACCGGCTTGGGGGCACTTATGTTTCGAAATAGAGAAATTAGACAGTTTGTACAGTTATTTGCTGCGGTGACTGCAGTATTTACAGCTTTGGGTTTTGTTATAAATCCGGCGGCCGGAATATTGTCACTTATATCTTCCGCTGTATTTGGACTGATGTTTTTTATATTTACAAGAGCCAGATATAAAAGTATTGCGCGGATTTCGGAACAAATTGATATTGTTCTGCATAACGCTGATGAGCTGTTTGTCAGTGAATTAGAAGAGGGTGAGCTTTCTATTCTGCAAAGTGAGATAACTAAGATGACAATTCGTATCAAAGAGCAGAACGAGATGCTGAAAAAAGAAAAAAAGCATCTTGCGGATTCGCTTGCGGACATTGCTCATCAGCTTCGTACACCGCTTACATCCGCTAATCTGATGATTTCTTTGTTGAAAAATAGCCCTGATGAACCTGAAAGGAAAGAACTGCTGCGGGAGACAGAGGAACTATTTATACAAATGGACTGGCTGATTACCTCTCTGTTGAAATTGTCACGTTTAGATGCAGGTATAGTTGTTTTGCAAAGAGAACTAATAGATGTAGACAGTATAATGAAGTCTGCAATTCGTCCATTTATAATCTCAATGGAGCTGCACAATATTACTTTAGAAATAGATATTCCGAATGACATAAAAATTTCAGGGGATTTAAAATGGCTCATGGAGGCGTTTCAAAATATAATTAAAAACTGCATGGAGAGCATAGGCGATAATGGCAAGATTGAAATTCTATGTATTGATACTCTCCTGTATACGGAAATTGTTTTCCACGACAGTGGGAAAGGATTCGATAAAGAAGATCTTTCACACCTGTTTGAAAGATTTTATCAAGGAAAAAATTCAGGCGCCGGATATGGAATAGGCTTGGCTCTCAGTAAGACGATTATAATGCAGAATGGAGGAACGGTTACTGCAAAAAATCATCCAAATGGCGGCGCGGTTTTTTATGTTCGTTTTCCAAAGTGACGTATATTTTACTGAAAAGTGACAGATCTCTAATTTTAAAGTCACCAAAATGTAAGCAGTGGGTTCTATTATATGGGTATACCACAAAAAGAGGAGGCTCAGATAATGGAGTTTTTGCAGATTAAAGATTTATGTAAAGTATATGGAAGCGGTGAAAATCAGGTAATTGCATTAAACCATGTATCTCTTTCCATAGAAAAAGGAGAGTTTACTGCAATTATTGGTTCATCAGGCTCTGGCAAATCAACATTACTTCATTCAATTGCTGGTGTTGATGTACCAACCAGCGGAAAAATATATTTGAACGGACAGGATATATACGCACAAAGCAATGAAAAGCTTGCGGTTTTTCGCAGACGTCAGGTCGGACTGATTTATCAGTTTCACAACCTTATCCCAACATTGAATGTAGTTGAAAATATTACCCTGCCAATCCTGATGGACAAACGTAAAGTCAATAAACAACGGTTAAATGAGCTGCTTGACCTGCTTGGATTGCAGGAGCGAAGAGAGCACCTTCCGAATCAGCTTTCTGGTGGCCAGCAGCAGAGGGTTGCCATTGGACGTGCCTTAATGAATGCGCCTGCGGTTATGTTGGCTGATGAGCCGACGGGAAGCCTGGACAGCCGAAACGGACAGGAAATTATATATCTTCTTAAGGAGAGTCACCGTAAATACCGCCAAACATTGATTATTGTCACTCACGATGAAAGCATTGCCTTACAGGCAGACCGCATTATTACCATTGCAGATGGAAAAGTAGTGAGGGATGAAAGGCAGGCGGCAAGGTCATGAATATTTTTCATAAAGTTGCCCTACAGGGTATGAAAAAGAACCGTATACGAACTTTGGTAACTATTGTAGGAGTCATTCTTTCGGCCGCAATGATTACATCGGTTGCCTCATTTGGCACTTCGCTGTTAAATTTTATGACAAAAGGTTCAATTGAAAAGTATGGAGACTGGCATGTTGAGTTTTTAGATGTTGATGCTGCTTTTATGAAGGAAAGGGCAGCAGACGAGGAAGTTTTAAAAACTGCAGCGTTTGAAAACATTGGCTATGCAGTTCTTGATAATGCAAAAAGCAAAGAGAAACCATATCTATTTATTTCAGGTTTTAATGACGAAGCCTTTGATACATTGCCAGTTGACTTGATTGCAGGAAGACTGCCTGAAAACAGCAGTGAAATCCTTGTCCCGTCCCACATAGCGATAAAGGCTGGAGTTAAAATCTCTGTAGGAGACGTCCTTACCCTGTCAGTCGGAAACCGAAGTGCAAATAGTAAAACCTTAAACCAGAATGACACGTATTGCTATGAAAATGAAACTCTGATAGATTCTTCGGAAAGAACCTATACTGTAGTTGGAATATACGACCGCCCTAGATTTGAGGAACATTCTGCGCCTGGTTATACCTTGATAACAAAAGCTGATAAAACAGACCAGGCTGACAGCTACAGCCTTTTTGTTACACTAAAGAATCCCCGGGAGGTTCGTGCATACGTAAGCGGCATAGTAAATGACGGAGGCTATGTACTGAATGACGATGTGCTGAGATTTATGGGGATTTCAGACAATAAGCTGTTTAATACTATGCTTTATTCGTCAGGGAGTATTTTGGTCGCAATAATTATGATAGGCTCAATTTTTTTGATTTATAATTCGTTTAATATTTCTTTGAATGAGCGTATACATCAGCTTGGAATACTGATGTCAGTAGGAGCTACCGAAAAACAGCTACGAAATTCAGTGATTTTTGAGGGACTTTGCATAGGCGTTATTGGCATACCCATTGGTATTATTGCTGGAATAACCAGCATAAGACTGCTGCTTCCTGTGGTTGCTGGAAATTTCAGTACTATAATTAACAGCACAGTGCCTCTTACTATGTCATTGTCTGTCCCAGTTTTAATGGGAGCGGCCGCAGTAAGCCTGGCAACAATTCTGATTTCAGCCTATATTCCGGCTAAAAAAGCTGCTGACACACCAATAATGGAGTGTATTCGCCAAACGAATGAGATTAAAATTGAATTAAATGATGTTCATACATCAAAGTATTCATTGAGAATTTACGGCTTGGAAGGAATGCTTGCTCTAAAAAACTTTAAGCGCAACAAAAAACGCTATCGCAGTGTTGTTTTGTCTCTAACACTAAGTGTTGTACTGTTCGTAACAGGAAATGCTTTTGGAACAACTCTAAAGAGGCTTGCTAAAGAGTATACTGTTGAAATGGATGGGGACATCTCCTTCTATACGCAAAAAATTGATGAAAATGAGCTGTTTAACTTATATAACAGTTTTAAAACGGCTGATGGAGTCTATAAAAGCACTTATCAGGCTGACTTAACATACTCCTGTACAACAAATGATTTTCCAGATGATTTTTTGAATATTTATCGTAAGGCAACAGGAAGCTATAGCACAGATAAAACCTTGGAATTACCAATGGACGTTCAGTTTATTGAGGACGACATTTATTTTGACTTTATTAAGAGCCTTGGGTTACCTGCCGCAGAATACACAGGTCAAAATGCAAAAGTACTGGCATTAGGGATTGACACAAAAGAGCATACTACTTATTTCGCAAACAGCACTATGAATTTTACGCTATTATCAGAAGACGGCGTGGCGGAAAAAGCGATACAGGCCACTTTTGTTGATTCATACCCATTAGATACACTGCCAAAGGACTCAATGCCGGATTATTTGTTTATGGCAGTTGTACCTTGGCATATGAAGCCGCAGTTTGACATTATGGGTGTTCCCGCACAGTATGGGCTGACATTTTGGTCGAAAAATCCCGCGCAGTCTATGGCTCAAATACAGACTATAATTGATAACAAAAATCTAGATTCAAGTTATACATTGATTAATCTGTCAAATGTTGTTGATCTTTTTCGAAGCGCTACTTTTGTAGTTGATGTATTCACATATTTTTTTGTTATCATGATTTCATTGATTGCAGTAGCCAATGTGTTTAATACAATTTCGACAAATATAAGGTTACGGAGACGTGAGTTTGCTATGCTGCGCTCAATGGGAATGTCCGACCGCAGTTTTAATAGGATGATGAATTTTGAGTGCGCCTTATATGGTATAAGAACACTGTTATTTGGAATTCCTATTGCCGGGTTTATTTCTTGGCTGATTTATAAAGCGGCTGTATTTGGAGAAAAATTAGATGACTTAGCATTTGTATTTCCTTGGCAAAGTACTATTATAAGTGTGATAGGTGTATTTGGCGCTGTTTTTATCACTATGATTTATGCTTCAAATAAAATAAAAAAAGAAAATATTATTGATGCTCTTAGGGACGATATGGCCTAACAAAAACCGATTATCGTACAATAAATGCAGAATACAAATAATATAAGAGCCTTTAAAAGCCGTTATAAATTTTATAGCGGCTTTTTTATTTTCATAATAAATACTTTGATTTTCAAAATAAATTATGAATTTTTTGTAAATTCTATTGACATTTCACAGGAAATAAATATACTTTGATTATCAAAGTAATTGTAGCTGTGTCTGGAGGATATTATGAACGAGACGTTGCAGGTTGTTAATAAGCTGTTAGTTGAAACGTTTAACGACATTCTTTATATTGAAGAAAAGGCTTTAAAGGAAGGCTCGTTCAACGATGTATCAATAACAGAGGTGCATACGATAGAGGCAATAGGAATGTATGAAAAAAAGATGATGAGCGAGGTAGCTAAAAATCTTGACATTACTGTAGGCACTCTTACAGTTGCTGTTAATAAGCTTGTGAAAAAGGATTACGTACAGCGGTTTAAAAGTGAGGATGATAAAAGAATTGTTCTTATAGGCCTGACAAAAAAAGGCCGTCTGCTTTACAGGGTTCACGATAAGTTCCATAAGGACATGGTAAGAGAGACAATAAACGGTATGAGTGAAGATGAAACCCGTATTTTGGCTGAGGCTTTGGGACGTCTGAACGATTTTCTTACTGAAAAATATTCTATTGTTAAAGGTGAAAAGTGATGAATTTCTCAAAAATAAAATACACAGGCGTATGTGTTCCGGAAAAAGTTGTTATGAACAGCGAACTGGAGAAATTGGTTGACACAGACGATGAATGGGTGCGCTCAAGAACAGGGATTGGTGCAAGGCACATATCTATGGGTGAAAATACATCAGATTTAGCTTCAAAGGCCGCTTTAGACATAATTAAAAAGGGAAATATAGACCCTTTGAAAATCGACCTGATAATAGTAGCAACAGCTACTCCTGACTGTATATCACCTTCTACGGCATGCAGTGTTCAGGCGTTTATAGGAGCAAAAAACGCTGTAGCCTTTGATATTAATGCAGCATGCTCAGGCTTTGTTTTTGGTTTATCTGTAGCAGATAAGTTTATAAAGTCAGGTGTTTATCAAAACGCCATTGTAATAGGCGCCGAGGTAATAAGCAAGCATGTGGACTGGACAGACAGAACAACCTGCGTACTGTTTGGCGACGGAGCGGCAGGTGCATATTTGGAAAGAAGTGACAAGCCGGGAATCATAGCTGAGGATATTGGTTGTGACGGAAGCAGAGGAATGTGCCTTACAGGGGGAAAAAATACCCCTTCAAATGTTTTTAACGAAATTGAAAAGGAAAAAAATGTCTATATATTTATGGATGGAAAAGAAGTTTTTGATTTTGCCACAAGGCAGGTGCCTAAAAGCGCGAGCAAAGTGATGAATGAAACGAACCTTACTAAGGATGACATAAAATATGTTCTTCCGCACCAGGCAAATGAGCGTATTGTTCAAATAATAGCCAGAAAGCTAAAAATACCTATGGATAAGTTTTATTTGAATATGCTTCATTATGGAAATACATCTGCGGCCAGCATTTCTATAGCACTAAATGAGATGTTTGAAAAAAATATGTTAAATGAAGGCGATAAGCTCCTTGTTACTGGATTTGGCGGCGGGCTTACATGGTGCAGTATGATTATTGAGATTTAAAAACTGTGAAAATCAAGGAATAGTCCTATGATTATAAATAACTAATTTTTATGGAGGAATTTAAAATGGTATTCGAGAAAATAAGAGAAATTATTGCTGATCAGTTAGGTAAGGAAATTGACGAAATTTCCATGGAGACTAAGGTAAAAGAAGACCTTGCTGCGGATTCACTGGACCTTTTCCAGATTATAAATGAAATC
>ERZ791886.769-NODE-769-length-18541-cov-11.632262_pt1 | contig 18541 bp, 14 predicted proteins | sample MGYA00510158_ERZ791886 | MGnify/ENA primary metagenome ERZ791886 (study PRJEB30046, sample SAMN00792063) | human gut metagenome | study: EMG produced TPA metagenomics assembly of the A metagenome-wide association study of gut microbiota in type 2... | reverse complement strand
AGTCACCTCCCCCTTTCCCCCCTCGCTCCGGCCATGGAAATGATGGAAAACCCTATCGGGTTTACCACATTCCCACAGCCTCCGCTCACCCCCCATTTCCCCTCCGACTTTCTCCCGTTTAAAGAGAGAATTTTAAAAGCTTATTTGAGGGCCTAAAGGCCCATAGTCGGGCATATATTATCAATAGAATTTTTCCCTATTTTTCGACAAGCCAAATCTACCCCATATGGGCACACTCACTAACCCCTCTTATACGGCATATATTATCAATAGAGTTTTTCCCTATGCCTGATTGTTAATATAGCATGTCCAGGCAGTCCTTTTCAAGCCCCCTGGACAGGCTTATTTTACAACTTGCACTGTTGTACGGGGTATCTCTCTTCTCCGCACACAGAGCCCCTGGCGTCACCTCGCCCGCATATCCGCAGGAACAACTCCCAGCGGCTTTGTATGGAAGAACACAGCCTCCCAATAACCGGCCTTGAAGTTCGCCCGGAAATATGGCCGCAGCATGATGTTCTCTCCCTTCGGCTTCTCCGGCTCCTCGTCATCCTCCGACTCTTCAAACAACTCAATTTGTTTTCTTTTCTGAAGCATCGCCGCATAGCTGCCAGGATAAAAACTATCAATCCCTATTCTGCAAATCAGGCTCTCCCCGTCCTCATTCACCCGTGTCAGTTCATCTGTAATCTGCTTGCGAACCAACCCCTCCGGAAGATCTATGGAATAGGGGCTTTGTATTACTGTTTCCCACAGCATCACCCTTGTCATATTTTTTCCTTTTCCATAACGATGCTCTTTCTCCGTAGAGAAAACTACACTATACCCGGTATGCTCTTTCTTCGGCTTCAATTTCCTGTCGGCATTCGCCCTCTCTCTGGCAATCCGTAGCAGGTTTTCATTTAGGCTCCGCAGATGGCCGCTCTCGGCTCGTTCCGCATCCAGGGCCTCGCTCCACCTTTTTATCGTCTGATTTGCTTTCTCGACATTCTGCCTAATTTTATAATCGGCGTCACGTCTGGCAGAATCAACCTCTCGCTCTGCTTCATATTTCGTTGTCCTGGCCAACTGCTCCGCATCGCTGATCTTCCGCTGTAGTTTTGCATATTCGGTCTCCGTCAAAATTACATGGGTACACTCTGGATCGGATTGGCCGTCAGGAACTTCTTTATATCCCATCAAAGTCTTTTTTACAAACTCGCTCACGGCAGCGCACCTCCTTACAGGCCCCGAATATAGTTATCCGCTACGACGCTGATTCGGTTATGCCCCAGCGCCTTGCTGCAGATCAGCATGGCAGCCTTGTCCAGCTTCTTCCCCGCTTCATCTTTTCGGCAAGTATAAACCTCGCTTTGATAACGCCGCCCGGTGCCGCGGTTCACCCTGTCATAGGGAATGTCCTCTATCGCCCTGGCATGAGCCTTGTAGATTGCCGTAGCGTACTCCGCACGATAGCCGTGGATGTCGGCACAATTATGAATGTGCTGCCACACCTTCTCCTCTGGCGGTGTATCAGTTATCCGTTCAATGATCTGCCCCGCATTTTTGCCTATAATCGGGCTTAAACGCTCCCGTCCGCCCTTTCCGTTGCGGACATGGACAAACCACTCCTCCGGAAACAAACATGCGTCCTGGAGCATTTCAAGGCGTTTTGTGACACTCGGTGCTCGCTGCTCCTCTTGGATCTTCTGCAGCTCGGAGATCTCCGCCTCAATTTGCGTCCTGGGAACCAGGTCCTTCCCCCGCAGCTCCTGCAGTTCCTTTCGCCGCAGGCCGGTCCCCCTACAGAATTTTATCAGTTCATCGTTGTTCGTCTTGGAAAAATGTTTGTCCCGCACACGGTCCCCCCGGCTCCGCTTAATCTCCTCACGGTTTCGCTTGGGCGGCTTAAAGTAATTCTCGTCATCCGGGGAAATCCCGTATAGCTTTCCCAGCGCTTTCGCTTCGAGCTGCACCGTCCACGCTGAAAGCCCCTGATCCACTCTGGCCTGAAGCCACTCATTGGTGTACTTCTTCGCGCTCTTCAGCGTCGTACACTCCGGATGGTTATCCTTGATGTACTTGATAAAATACTTCGTATGCTTCCAGTAGTCCTTATAGGTGTTGAAGGAAAATATCTTGTCCTTCGCTGTACCGTTGGCTACCGCCTCTTTTTTGCTCTCGCCAAAGGCCTGCATCCCGGTAAGCCGGTCATAGGCTTGCTGGTGCAGATCCTTGAAGTACGCTTTATTTCTACGCCCCATTCCGACTTCCTTTCGTGCATCTATTTTTGTATAAATCTATATTTCTATAAAACTACATAACTATTTTCTTAGTTTTATAGACTTCTACATTTCTCGTTCAAGCTAAGCCGCCTCATGCCAGCTCCATTCGGAGACTCGACAATCGGCAAAATACACTTTTTAACGTCTTATGTATGACGGGTTTGGGATTGCTCCCTACACTTTTTTTAATCTGCTTATGTGTGCAGCTCTGTTTTATTGAGATCTACGGCAGTTCAGATTCTGTCGGCTTCTTTGTAGAGGAAGCAGCTCTCCGGAAGATCTACAGTATTCCGGCTACTATCAGAAAGTGGATAGGAACAGATACGTTTTATTTACCGGCACGTTCAAAAGGATTACTAATACCGGGTCCATGATGCGCTTTCCAGTTCACAAAGGTTACTACGGCAAGCCCACGCATCACACAGGTGTATCGAACCTGAAGTGGCTTCTGATTAGCAAATTGCTAAACCCCCGACCGGCAGATCTGCCAGCCAAGACGCTCTGGGCCTAATTACTATTTACCCTCGCCCAGACGAGCTTCGTTCTTCACTTCTGCTGCCAATCACACACCACTCGCAGCCGCCATCCATACCCCCTTTCTTTCAAGGCTTCGATCCAGCGTCTACCGCAGCCTTTCCTATCCAAGAACATCTTACCATACGTTGCGGAGGTTGTCAACATAACTGTAAATATAACCGTATAACGGTTTACCCGTTCACGCAAGCGCAAACGGGTAAACCGTTATAAAAGGACACACCACAGGCCGCCTCGCCTATGGTGTGTCCCCCTTGTGCCATAGTTGGAAAACTACATTCAAATATTGAGTCACATAGTAAGCACCAGTGTATGTAATAGTGCTACAGAACCTCAATACGGACTCTCAATCCATCAATTAACAGATATAATTTTTCGGAAGTATACCGGCGTATAATGCAATGAGCACAACAATCATAGTTCTTTTAATTTTTCCGCGTAATGATAATCCCTATCACTACACCTATTGTCGCCCCAATTGCTCCTGCAATTAATATAGCCCTTTCAGAAAGAAAATTCTTTAATGCAACACCAACACCAACACCAAGACATAATCCTATAACACCACTCTGCAGAATCAAATTATTTGGTTTACTTATCCCGCTTTTCATCGAAATTATTCCCATCTTGTGTTTCACAAATTTGAAAATTCCTAAAGAAACAAAGACTATTAAAATTATTACAATGCTACGGATAATATGTCTATTTTGCATTAGAACTTCCTACTCTTTCGCTGTAACCACTTTAACCTTAGAAATATATACTCGAATTATTTTTGACCTCGTAATAATAGTCCCATGCCACAACCTGCTTTTCCTCGATATCATAAGCGTAATTCTGTTCAGCGTTAGCAAACCCCAGTGCGGCAATGAGTGCAGCGGCAGCAGCTCCCCATCCAACAGGTCCTCCAACGGCTGCAGAAGCACCCGCAAAAACCGCTAAAGCGTTAGTTGTTCCAATAGCGCTCTTCAATTTCCCCTCTAATGTTGCCAGCGAGTTTACGGACGATTGGAACCCATTAAGATTACTTTTATTCGCAGTAGTTTCATTGGTTTTAAAGTAATACGAGGAATCGGACGGCTCATCCAAATACTGCGGCCTACGCAGTTCCCATTTATTGGGGCTTCCATGTGTCTTAATATATGCATACAAAGACTCTGTGTATTTGCTAATAGAATTAGCTGTCGTAACTACGCCGTACTCATTTCGTGTCAAAACAGTATCATTATTTAGATCTACGGTACTGCTTTGAATCATTTCCTCATTCAAATTATAACTTACAAGCGAGAGTGTATTATTCACTTTGTCATACGTGGCAACAAATCTTTGCTCGCCACTAAATGACTCCACCACACGATTCCGGGAGTCGTTCACAAGAATAGTCGTTCCTCTTTCAGCAGGTGCAGCAAGTGCTACTGTTCCCATAGTAAACGCCATAACACAGGCCAAGCCCAAAGATAGGATCTTCTTAAACATATTCTTCCCTCACTTTCATTCCTTTTATTTTTTTCTGAGAAACCTTAGTATAGCCTTAACAGCGAGGACTATCACTACAATGTGGATAGCTACAAGTGGCAAAAGTGCGATGGAATATACTCTTCTCCTTTCAATCTAATAGTTTACAAAGCCGAAAACATTTACTGTATAATTGGAGTTATTTCTTATTGCAAACGTATAGTTCCCTCTGAGATCTATTCTAATTGTCTGATTGATGCTTCCGTTATTTGCTCGTACTGGATAAAATGTTCCATCAGAATCAATCAGTCCGAAGTCCATGCTTGCTGACGCAGGAGTATATGATGCTGTAATCGTAACAGTCTCTCCATACTCCATTGGAAAACTACTGCTTGCCTTCATAAGAGTTTTCGCTGGAATATCAAAATCGAATTTTCCAGACGCTCTTCTCTCTTCAATTTCTACTTTTTGTTCTCCAATTTCAGCAGCAGCCACTGGCGTAAAAAGGCAGCCAAAAACTGCAACACAAGCAAGTAAAAAGCACGTACATTTCTTCAGCCACATCGGTATCACCTCCTTCCTTTTAACTCCAGTCCAAATTAAATTCTGGTGATTCATGGGGTGTATTCTCTTCCCCTTGTATCCCATGTAAATCTAAAAAAGGCTCTTTTTTCGTACTCATATACCAAAAAATGCAACAGGCCGCCAGAGCCAGAATCATCGCTGCAATTATTCCACGCTTAGCCCAAACGCGCCTATTCTCCTTATCTTTACGCTCTATATTACTTTCTGCTTTTTGACATTCAGTATTTTCTATTGGGACTTCTTCATTACTCTCATCAAGCAAATCATCTAATTTTACATTATAGAGCTTGCAGAGAGCCTGAAGATTTTCGGTAGATGGTCTCGAGTCTCCAGACTCCCATCTTGATACGGCCTGTCTGGACACATCTAATTTTTCTGACACATCCGCTTGGGACATGCCTTCTTTTTTCCGTAAGCGAACCAATTTCTTCTCTAAGGTCATTGTTTGTATCTCCGAATTTATCTTAGAAGTTAATAAATGTAAACCGCACGCGGTTTACATTTAGGCAATCGGCGATTGCCTTTCCAAATTTTTCGTTCTTTTTACAGATATTTTGTTAATCCTGCTCGTAAAGCGTCATTGACCGATTCCGTCAGATTCTTTCCCTCCTCCAGCGCCATCCTACGCAGCGCCTTATCAATATCCCGATCCAGATAATAGGCCCGCTGCACCCGGTCACTATTTTTCTTTGCATTTTTTTCTTCAGTAACAACAGCATTCTCGCTCTGGCATCCTGCTCCGATGATAGACTTAAACGCAGCCTCCCGATCAAACTTCGCCTTCCCTGCCATCACTCTTTTACCCCCTTCAAAAACTCCTCAATAAAGGCCCTGTAATCCTCTGCCACGGTAGATTTCCCTGCATAGTCAAATATATCGACCCGGTTCGCCTGGGCCTCCTCTACGGCCACCGCAGAGCGAATATATGTATCGTAAATCGGCGCCGAAATATACGTACTCAGCTGCTCTGCCAGCTCCTTGATCTGCCGGCTGATATTCGCCCTTGGATTGAAACGGGTAAATAGGATTCCCCGGATCTTTACGCCAGGATTGCAATACTTCTGAACGCTGGTGACCGTCTCATTGAGTTGGGATATCCCGGCCGTGGCGAAGATCCCGGCCGTGGTGGGAATCAGAATATCAGTGGCACAGGTAAAGGCATTCACCGTCAGCACTCCCAGGGAAGGCGGCGTATCGATCACGATAAAATCGTAGTCGCAGGCGACCGGAGCCACGGCCTCCTTCAGCCGGTGCTCCTTCCCGGTCTGGGACAGCTCCTGCTCAGCACCAGCCAACATTATATTTGCCGGCACAACATCATAGCCGCCCTTTGCGTGCTGCGTGGCCTCCTGGATTGTGGCCAGTCGCTTCATCACTTCATAGACCGTTGGGACATTGTAATTCTCTACACCGCAGGCCGTAGAGAAGTTCCCCTGTGGGTCGAGATCAATCCCCAGCACCTTGTACCCTTTCCCGGCCAGTCCTGCAGCCAATGCCTGGGACGTGGTTGTTTTGCCGACACCGCCCTTTTGATTTGCTACTGCAATAATCATGTACTCACGCTCCTATTTTTATAGTTTCATATTTTTGTAGATAACTATATTTGTAGTTTACTACATTTATAGATATATAGCAATATAGAAAAGCGGAAGAACAGCGTGTTCTTCCGCTTTTTCATTACTGCCAAGACATTTGAATTTTTCTGCGATTGTCCGCACAATCCCTCAAATAGAGATTGATAAGAGTCTGATACGGGATTCCATCTGCTGCCGCCATAGACTTAAAATAATCCAACGTGCTCCCTTCAACATCAATAGTAACCTTTACCTTGCTCGTGTACGGATTTTTACTTGGATTCAGTTCTCTGATATTATACTCGTCCCTCATGGCTAATCTTCATAGTTTAGTCCTGTCTTTCACGTGCCCACAGGCCCACCGGAGACACCCCAGGCTGCCCAGGCATATACCACCCATCAGCGTTGTACTCAAAGGATACGGCCCGCCATGTTCCGCCCTCAAGCCGATCCGGGAGAAGGACTTCAAGGCCCTGGCCGCAGTGAATGTCCCAACCGTCCCAGGTCAGACGGTCACGCTCCAGCTCATAGCCGATCTGCATCACTTTTCGAGACATGGTTTTCCCTCCAATCAATCCTCATAATGCCCCCGGCATGACAAAACGATAATGTTGTCATTTTCAGCGGTATAGACGAGCCGGTTCGTATCGTCAATACGTTTACTCATGCCCTTGATTTTCCGCAGCAACTCCGCTTTTCCTATGCCTTGTACTGCCCCGTCACGCTGCAACTCTTGGAGCAACTTATTGATCCGCTTCAGCGTTTTCTTGTCCTCTGACTGCCAGTACAGGTAATCCGCCCAAGCGTCAGGCGAAAAGGTAATGTTATATGCCATCGCCCACCATCGCCTCCAGCTCCTCCATCGTTTTCACAATCCCAAGGCCAGCGTGAACCTGCTCCAGCCCTCTCTCCAATTTTCCAAGATAGGCAGCATTCCGCTCCGCTTTCTCCAACTCGTTAAAGCGTTCCTCGCTAATGATTACAACGTTTTTTTCAGCTTTTCTGGTTACAATTACCGTCTCTCCTCTGTCTGTCACCCTATCACAAAAATCCTTCAGGCGACCACGGGCAGTCGTAAAGTTAATAGCAATCATAAAAGACACCTCCAGTCTATATTATGTACCGTTTCTTGTCCTTTTTATTGTACCTTATTTATCAATTCAATTCAAGTCTTTTCTTTCTCTTGTGATGTAAATATCATCCCACCACTTGCGTATCGTCTTAGGATCAAGGCCGGTCTCCCGGTGGCAGTCGGCCTTGCGGCCCTCCGGGTGTTGCTGACGCCATTCTGAAACCTGATACTGCGCCGATGGGCGACCACCGCCAGAAACAACATCCCCCAGCTTTCCCTTAACCTCCCGCACACCACGCGCGAACTGTAAATGATCTTTCCGCTTGCGCCAATTACGTTTATTGACTGGCATAGACAGCCCAGAGATCTTCGCTATATCATCCCTGGGAAATGTCACATAGTCCTCGTTGAACATTTCCAGAGCGCACACCACATCATCTTTTGTGAAGCGGTTTATATCCTCCACGCTCATATCATCATAGGGCCGGAGCAACGCAAAAGCGTCCCGGCGCAGCTCGTCCTCGTCTATCCCGCATTTTTTCGCATAAATCGCCAGCGTCATAATTCCATAGAAACGATGGCCCACCCGGATTTCATCGGCGATCCGGTGCAGCCACCAATCATAAAGGTCACGTTTCACCGTCCAGCGGCCCCGCCGCTCCTTTTTGACGATCCGCCGCTCATACCAATCCGGGTACTTCTCCTTCGCCTCCTCCATGGATAACCGGCCCTTTCGCATGAGACCCAGGAGCTGCTGCTGCTCCCCATTGCTATCCGGAATAAACTCCAGCAGCTTCTCTATCGTCACCCGCCCACCGAGCCGATAGGCCGTCACAGGATAGTCCCTGCCCAACTTCGAGCCAGATCCAACCACCCGGAAGCCCTGCAGAATCCCTTGTACCTGCGGTTCCTTGATGGTGGAGGTGTATCTGTTCCAAATCTGCCGGGTGAGGGAATATTTCAATTCCTTCAGGCATTTCTGATTATGCGGATACATAGGGATCGGTTCCTGCAGCACATAATACAGGTGAAGTCCCGTCCCGCTGTTTACGACAAAGGTAGCCTTGGGCAGAATATCCTTGTTCATCTGGTGCAGCGTGTCCCGGAGCTGTGGCATCCCAACCCCATCCAAGTCAAAGACCATGGCATAGAGATACCTGGCATTCTTGCCGCAGCGACGCCGCCCGAAGTAGGACAGCGGAGACATGATGGTAAAATCGGTATCAAAGACCTCGGACAGCTCCGAAAGCTCATCGGTGATGGTGTAGCGCCTTGCCTTTCCATCACCCTTAATCTCCATAGCGATCCCCGCAGCCTTTGGCACCGTCACCGCAATCCCGTTGCCTTTCTCGTCCTCAAAATGGCCCTTCCTCTCAAAACTGCCCACCGGGAAGATATCCCGATAAAACTCAAAGGGTGTGACAGGCTCCAGGAACCTCTCCAAATGCTCGTTCTTTTCCCGGTACAATTCCCGCAACTGCTCCATAGCAGTCTGCTGATCCATAGCCATACGTTCACCTCCAAAAGAAAAAGTAGCAAAAAGAAAATCCGCTGCGGCGGGGACCGCCTGCGGGCGGGAAGGGGGGAAGGGGGAGCCAAAGAGCGGCCCCTCCGGGGCCTTAAAGAGAAAGTCACCTCCCCCTTTCCCCCCTCGCTCCGGCCATGGAAATGATGGAAAACCCTATCGGGTTTACCACATTCCCACAGCCTCCGCTCACCCCCCATTTCCCCTCCGACTTTCTCCCGTTTAAAGAGAGAATTTTAAAAGCTTATTTGAGGGCCTAAAGGCCCATAGTCGGGCATATATTATCAATAGAATTTTTCCCTATTTTTCGACAAGCCAAATCTACCCCATATGGGCACACTCACTAACCCCTCTTATACGGCATATATTATCAATAGAGTTTTTCCCTATGCCTGATTGTTAATATAGCATGTCCAGGCAGTCCTTTTCAAGCCCCCTGGACAGGCTTATTTTACAACTTGCACTGTTGTACGGGGTATCTCTCTTCTCCGCACACAGAGCCCCTGGCGTCACCTCGCCCGCATATCCGCAGGAACAACTCCCAGCGGCTTTGTATGGAAGAACACAGCCTCCCAATAACCGGCCTTGAAGTTCGCCCGGAAATATGGCCGCAGCATGATGTTCTCTCCCTTCGGCTTCTCCGGCTCCTCGTCATCCTCCGACTCTTCAAACAACTCAATTTGTTTTCTTTTCTGAAGCATCGCCGCATAGCTGCCAGGATAAAAACTATCAATCCCTATTCTGCAAATCAGGCTCTCCCCGTCCTCATTCACCCGTGTCAGTTCATCTGTAATCTGCTTGCGAACCAACCCCTCCGGAAGATCTATGGAATAGGGGCTTTGTATTACTGTTTCCCACAGCATCACCCTTGTCATATTTTTTCCTTTTCCATAACGATGCTCTTTCTCCGTAGAGAAAACTACACTATACCCGGTATGCTCTTTCTTCGGCTTCAATTTCCTGTCGGCATTCGCCCTCTCTCTGGCAATCCGTAGCAGGTTTTCATTTAGGCTCCGCAGATGGCCGCTCTCGGCTCGTTCCGCATCCAGGGCCTCGCTCCACCTTTTTATCGTCTGATTTGCTTTCTCGACATTCTGCCTAATTTTATAATCGGCGTCACGTCTGGCAGAATCAACCTCTCGCTCTGCTTCATATTTCGTTGTCCTGGCCAACTGCTCCGCATCGCTGATCTTCCGCTGTAGTTTTGCATATTCGGTCTCCGTCAAAATTACATGGGTACACTCTGGATCGGATTGGCCGTCAGGAACTTCTTTATATCCCATCAAAGTCTTTTTTACAAACTCGCTCACGGCAGCGCACCTCCTTACAGGCCCCGAATATAGTTATCCGCTACGACGCTGATTCGGTTATGCCCCAGCGCCTTGCTGCAGATCAGCATGGCAGCCTTGTCCAGCTTCTTCCCCGCTTCATCTTTTCGGCAAGTATAAACCTCGCTTTGATAACGCCGCCCGGTGCCGCGGTTCACCCTGTCATAGGGAATGTCCTCTATCGCCCTGGCATGAGCCTTGTAGATTGCCGTAGCGTACTCCGCACGATAGCCGTGGATGTCGGCACAATTATGAATGTGCTGCCACACCTTCTCCTCTGGCGGTGTATCAGTTATCCGTTCAATGATCTGCCCCGCATTTTTGCCTATAATCGGGCTTAAACGCTCCCGTCCGCCCTTTCCGTTGCGGACATGGACAAACCACTCCTCCGGAAACAAACATGCGTCCTGGAGCATTTCAAGGCGTTTTGTGACACTCGGTGCTCGCTGCTCCTCTTGGATCTTCTGCAGCTCGGAGATCTCCGCCTCAATTTGCGTCCTGGGAACCAGGTCCTTCCCCCGCAGCTCCTGCAGTTCCTTTCGCCGCAGGCCGGTCCCCCTACAGAATTTTATCAGTTCATCGTTGTTCGTCTTGGAAAAATGTTTGTCCCGCACACGGTCCCCCCGGCTCCGCTTAATCTCCTCACGGTTTCGCTTGGGCGGCTTAAAGTAATTCTCGTCATCCGGGGAAATCCCGTATAGCTTTCCCAGCGCTTTCGCTTCGAGCTGCACCGTCCACGCTGAAAGCCCCTGATCCACTCTGGCCTGAAGCCACTCATTGGTGTACTTCTTCGCGCTCTTCAGCGTCGTACACTCCGGATGGTTATCCTTGATGTACTTGATAAAATACTTCGTATGCTTCCAGTAGTCCTTATAGGTGTTGAAGGAAAATATCTTGTCCTTCGCTGTACCGTTGGCTACCGCCTCTTTTTTGCTCTCGCCAAAGGCCTGCATCCCGGTAAGCCGGTCATAGGCTTGCTGGTGCAGATCCTTGAAGTACGCTTTATTTCTACGCCCCATTCCGACTTCCTTTCGTGCATCTATTTTTGTATAAATCTATATTTCTATAAAACTACATAACTATTTTCTTAGTTTTATAGACTTCTACATTTCTCGTTCAAGCTAAGCCGCCTCATGCCAGCTCCATTCGGAGACTCGACAATCGGCAAAATACACTTTTTAACGTCTTATGTATGACGGGTTTGGGATTGCTCCCTACACTTTTTTTAATCTGCTTATGTGTGCAGCTCTGTTTTATTGAGATCTACGGCAGTTCAGATTCTGTCGGCTTCTTTGTAGAGGAAGCAGCTCTCCGGAAGATCTACAGTATTCCGGCTACTATCAGAAAGTGGATAGGAACAGATACGTTTTATTTACCGGCACGTTCAAAAGGATTACTAATACCGGGTCCATGATGCGCTTTCCAGTTCACAAAGGTTACTACGGCAAGCCCACGCATCACACAGGTGTATCGAACCTGAAGTGGCTTCTGATTAGCAAATTGCTAAACCCCCGACCGGCAGATCTGCCAGCCAAGACGCTCTGGGCCTAATTACTATTTACCCTCGCCCAGACGAGCTTCGTTCTTCACTTCTGCTGCCAATCACACACCACTCGCAGCCGCCATCCATACCCCCTTTCTTTCAAGGCTTCGATCCAGCGTCTACCGCAGCCTTTCCTATCCAAGAACATCTTACCATACGTTGCGGAGGTTGTCAACATAACTGTAAATATAACCGTATAACGGTTTACCCGTTCACGCAAGCGCAAACGGGTAAACCGTTATAAAAGGACACACCACAGGCCGCCTCGCCTATGGTGTGTCCCCCTTGTGCCATAGTTGGAAAACTACATTCAAATATTGAGTCACATAGTAAGCACCAGTGTATGTAATAGTGCTACAGAACCTCAATACGGACTCTCAATCCATCAATTAACAGATATAATTTTTCGGAAGTATACCGGCGTATAATGCAATGAGCACAACAATCATAGTTCTTTTAATTTTTCCGCGTAATGATAATCCCTATCACTACACCTATTGTCGCCCCAATTGCTCCTGCAATTAATATAGCCCTTTCAGAAAGAAAATTCTTTAATGCAACACCAACACCAACACCAAGACATAATCCTATAACACCACTCTGCAGAATCAAATTATTTGGTTTACTTATCCCGCTTTTCATCGAAATTATTCCCATCTTGTGTTTCACAAATTTGAAAATTCCTAAAGAAACAAAGACTATTAAAATTATTACAATGCTACGGATAATATGTCTATTTTGCATTAGAACTTCCTACTCTTTCGCTGTAACCACTTTAACCTTAGAAATATATACTCGAATTATTTTTGACCTCGTAATAATAGTCCCATGCCACAACCTGCTTTTCCTCGATATCATAAGCGTAATTCTGTTCAGCGTTAGCAAACCCCAGTGCGGCAATGAGTGCAGCGGCAGCAGCTCCCCATCCAACAGGTCCTCCAACGGCTGCAGAAGCACCCGCAAAAACCGCTAAAGCGTTAGTTGTTCCAATAGCGCTCTTCAATTTCCCCTCTAATGTTGCCAGCGAGTTTACGGACGATTGGAACCCATTAAGATTACTTTTATTCGCAGTAGTTTCATTGGTTTTAAAGTAATACGAGGAATCGGACGGCTCATCCAAATACTGCGGCCTACGCAGTTCCCATTTATTGGGGCTTCCATGTGTCTTAATATATGCATACAAAGACTCTGTGTATTTGCTAATAGAATTAGCTGTCGTAACTACGCCGTACTCATTTCGTGTCAAAACAGTATCATTATTTAGATCTACGGTACTGCTTTGAATCATTTCCTCATTCAAATTATAACTTACAAGCGAGAGTGTATTATTCACTTTGTCATACGTGGCAACAAATCTTTGCTCGCCACTAAATGACTCCACCACACGATTCCGGGAGTCGTTCACAAGAATAGTCGTTCCTCTTTCAGCAGGTGCAGCAAGTGCTACTGTTCCCATAGTAAACGCCATAACACAGGCCAAGCCCAAAGATAGGATCTTCTTAAACATATTCTTCCCTCACTTTCATTCCTTTTATTTTTTTCTGAGAAACCTTAGTATAGCCTTAACAGCGAGGACTATCACTACAATGTGGATAGCTACAAGTGGCAAAAGTGCGATGGAATATACTCTTCTCCTTTCAATCTAATAGTTTACAAAGCCGAAAACATTTACTGTATAATTGGAGTTATTTCTTATTGCAAACGTATAGTTCCCTCTGAGATCTATTCTAATTGTCTGATTGATGCTTCCGTTATTTGCTCGTACTGGATAAAATGTTCCATCAGAATCAATCAGTCCGAAGTCCATGCTTGCTGACGCAGGAGTATATGATGCTGTAATCGTAACAGTCTCTCCATACTCCATTGGAAAACTACTGCTTGCCTTCATAAGAGTTTTCGCTGGAATATCAAAATCGAATTTTCCAGACGCTCTTCTCTCTTCAATTTCTACTTTTTGTTCTCCAATTTCAGCAGCAGCCACTGGCGTAAAAAGGCAGCCAAAAACTGCAACACAAGCAAGTAAAAAGCACGTACATTTCTTCAGCCACATCGGTATCACCTCCTTCCTTTTAACTCCAGTCCAAATTAAATTCTGGTGATTCATGGGGTGTATTCTCTTCCCCTTGTATCCCATGTAAATCTAAAAAAGGCTCTTTTTTCGTACTCATATACCAAAAAATGCAACAGGCCGCCAGAGCCAGAATCATCGCTGCAATTATTCCACGCTTAGCCCAAACGCGCCTATTCTCCTTATCTTTACGCTCTATATTACTTTCTGCTTTTTGACATTCAGTATTTTCTATTGGGACTTCTTCATTACTCTCATCAAGCAAATCATCTAATTTTACATTATAGAGCTTGCAGAGAGCCTGAAGATTTTCGGTAGATGGTCTCGAGTCTCCAGACTCCCATCTTGATACGGCCTGTCTGGACACATCTAATTTTTCTGACACATCCGCTTGGGACATGCCTTCTTTTTTCCGTAAGCGAACCAATTTCTTCTCTAAGGTCATTGTTTGTATCTCCGAATTTATCTTAGAAGTTAATAAATGTAAACCGCACGCGGTTTACATTTAGGCAATCGGCGATTGCCTTTCCAAATTTTTCGTTCTTTTTACAGATATTTTGTTAATCCTGCTCGTAAAGCGTCATTGACCGATTCCGTCAGATTCTTTCCCTCCTCCAGCGCCATCCTACGCAGCGCCTTATCAATATCCCGATCCAGATAATAGGCCCGCTGCACCCGGTCACTATTTTTCTTTGCATTTTTTTCTTCAGTAACAACAGCATTCTCGCTCTGGCATCCTGCTCCGATGATAGACTTAAACGCAGCCTCCCGATCAAACTTCGCCTTCCCTGCCATCACTCTTTTACCCCCTTCAAAAACTCCTCAATAAAGGCCCTGTAATCCTCTGCCACGGTAGATTTCCCTGCATAGTCAAATATATCGACCCGGTTCGCCTGGGCCTCCTCTACGGCCACCGCAGAGCGAATATATGTATCGTAAATCGGCGCCGAAATATACGTACTCAGCTGCTCTGCCAGCTCCTTGATCTGCCGGCTGATATTCGCCCTTGGATTGAAACGGGTAAATAGGATTCCCCGGATCTTTACGCCAGGATTGCAATACTTCTGAACGCTGGTGACCGTCTCATTGAGTTGGGATATCCCGGCCGTGGCGAAGATCCCGGCCGTGGTGGGAATCAGAATATCAGTGGCACAGGTAAAGGCATTCACCGTCAGCACTCCCAGGGAAGGCGGCGTATCGATCACGATAAAATCGTAGTCGCAGGCGACCGGAGCCACGGCCTCCTTCAGCCGGTGCTCCTTCCCGGTCTGGGACAGCTCCTGCTCAGCACCAGCCAACATTATATTTGCCGGCACAACATCATAGCCGCCCTTTGCGTGCTGCGTGGCCTCCTGGATTGTGGCCAGTCGCTTCATCACTTCATAGACCGTTGGGACATTGTAATTCTCTACACCGCAGGCCGTAGAGAAGTTCCCCTGTGGGTCGAGATCAATCCCCAGCACCTTGTACCCTTTCCCGGCCAGTCCTGCAGCCAATGCCTGGGACGTGGTTGTTTTGCCGACACCGCCCTTTTGATTTGCTACTGCAATAATCATGTACTCACGCTCCTATTTTTATAGTTTCATATTTTTGTAGATAACTATATTTGTAGTTTACTACATTTATAGATATATAGCAATATAGAAAAGCGGAAGAACAGCGTGTTCTTCCGCTTTTTCATTACTGCCAAGACATTTGAATTTTTCTGCGATTGTCCGCACAATCCCTCAAATAGAGATTGATAAGAGTCTGATACGGGATTCCATCTGCTGCCGCCATAGACTTAAAATAATCCAACGTGCTCCCTTCAACATCAATAGTAACCTTTACCTTGCTCGTGTACGGATTTTTACTTGGATTCAGTTCTCTGATATTATACTCGTCCCTCATGGCTAATCTTCATAGTTTAGTCCTGTCTTTCACGTGCCCACAGGCCCACCGGAGACACCCCAGGCTGCCCAGGCATATACCACCCATCAGCGTTGTACTCAAAGGATACGGCCCGCCATGTTCCGCCCTCAAGCCGATCCGGGAGAAGGACTTCAAGGCCCTGGCCGCAGTGAATGTCCCAACCGTCCCAGGTCAGACGGTCACGCTCCAGCTCATAGCCGATCTGCATCACTTTTCGAGACATGGTTTTCCCTCCAATCAATCCTCATAATGCCCCCGGCATGACAAAACGATAATGTTGTCATTTTCAGCGGTATAGACGAGCCGGTTCGTATCGTCAATACGTTTACTCATGCCCTTGATTTTCCGCAGCAACTCCGCTTTTCCTATGCCTTGTACTGCCCCGTCACGCTGCAACTCTTGGAGCAACTTATTGATCCGCTTCAGCGTTTTCTTGTCCTCTGACTGCCAGTACAGGTAATCCGCCCAAGCGTCAGGCGAAAAGGTAATGTTATATGCCATCGCCCACCATCGCCTCCAGCTCCTCCATCGTTTTCACAATCCCAAGGCCAGCGTGAACCTGCTCCAGCCCTCTCTCCAATTTTCCAAGATAGGCAGCATTCCGCTCCGCTTTCTCCAACTCGTTAAAGCGTTCCTCGCTAATGATTACAACGTTTTTTTCAGCTTTTCTGGTTACAATTACCGTCTCTCCTCTGTCTGTCACCCTATCACAAAAATCCTTCAGGCGACCACGGGCAGTCGTAAAGTTAATAGCAATCATAAAAGACACCTCCAGTCTATATTATGTACCGTTTCTTGTCCTTTTTATTGTACCTTATTTATCAATTCAATTCAAGTCTTTTCTTTCTCTTGTGATGTAAATATCATCCCACCACTTGCGTATCGTCTTAGGATCAAGTCCGGTATCTCTATGGCAATCTGCTTTCCGTCCTTCTGGATGCTGTTGCCGCCATTCGTACACTTTCTTCTCTGCAGTCCCGCTTCCTTTTGGTCTCCCTTCCTTTACAGATTCTCCCAACTGTTTCTTCAATGTTTTCATAGTATTCATGACATGAACATGATCTCTTTGTTTTCTCCAATTTCTCTTATTAACCGGCATAGACATTCCAGAAATTTTTGCAATATCATCTCTGGGAAAGGTCACATAATCTTCATTGAACATTTCCAGAGCGCACACAATATCATCTTTCGTAAAACGGTTGATGTCCTCCACACTCATATCATCGTATCGCTGGAGTAGTCCAAAAGCATCCTCCCGAAGTTCGTCCTCGTCTATATCACATTTCTTCGCATAGATTGCCAGCGTCATAATGCCATAAAAACGATGTCCTACTTTAATCTCGTCAGCAATCCGTCTTAGCCACCAATCATAAAGGTCTCGCTTTACCGTCCAGCGTCCTCTACGCTCCTTCTTCACAATCCTGCGCTCATACCAGTCTGGATACTTCTCTTTGGCCTCAGCCAAAGATAACCGGCTCTTTTTCATAAGCGCCTGCAGGTGCTGCCGTTCACCATTGCTGGCAGGAATATAGTCCAGTAGCTTCTCCAGCTCTACCGCACCACCAAAACGATACGCCACCACAGGATAGTCCCGTCCTAACTTGGAACCGGAACCAACTACACGAAATCCCTGCAAAACGCCCTGCATTTGCGGCTCCTTAATAGACGAGGTGAACCTGTTCCATATCTGCCGGGTAAGAGAGTATTTCAGTTCTTTCAAAATCTTCTGATTGTGCGGATACATAGGGACCGGCTCCGTCAGCACATAATACAGATGCAAACCTGTTCCGCTGTTTACTATAAAGGTTGCCTTGGGAATAATATCCTTATTCATCTGGTGCAGCGTGTCCCGGAGCTGCGGCATATAAACACCGTCCAGATCGAAAACCAAAGCATAGAGATAGCGGGCATTCTTACCACTCCGCTGCCTGCCAAAATACGAAATAGGAGACATGATTGTAAAATCTGTGTTCTGGATCTCACCCAATTCCTCCAGCTCATCGGTAATCAAATGCCTTCTTGTCTTACCGTCTCCCTCAATCTCCAGCGCAACACCATTTTCCTGGCTATCCTGTTTCTTCGGTACTGTCAGTGCAATAGCGTTGCCTTTGGCATCTTCATAATGACCTTTTCGTTCAAAAGAACCTTTCGGGAAGATCTCCCGATAAAACTCATACGGCTCCACCGGCTCTAAAAACTGATCCAAATGTGCGTCCTTCTCTCGGTAAAGCGCCCGCTGCCGTTCCAGAGCGGTCTGCTGATCCGTCATTCAGTCTCCCTCGCTTTCTTTCTCAACCGCTCCCGTTCATCCGCAATCAGCTTTACATACCTCTGGCTAAAAACTTTCCGATCTGCCCTAAAATCAGCCTTTTCCTCTTCGGTCATTTCTCTGGTGTTTTCTTCAAGATAGTAAATCGTCTGCGGCACATCATAGTAATTATCCCAAATATACTGCGGCTTCAACGGATCAACCGGAATCCGCCCCCGCAGCCCCCATTGATTAACCGTTTTACTGTTTTCCGGTTTTATTCCCAGTTTCCTCGGTTGTTTCATATAAGCACCTCCAAAAGAAAAAAGAAGCAAAAAAGAAAATCAGCTGCGGCGGGGAACGCCTACGGGCGGACAGGGGGAAAAGGGGAGCCAAAGAGCGCCGCCAAAGGCCGCTCAAGGAGAAAGTCACCT